>OCRG01000121.1_pt1 | contig 12172 bp, 10 predicted proteins | sample 1535071 | NCBI WGS metagenome assembly OCRG01 (sample SAMEA3275605, study PRJEB22092) | marine metagenome | biome: ENVO:00000447; feature: ENVO:00002042; material: seawater | collected 2014-06-22T16:30:00+00 | depth 0 m
AAGAATAGTAACGGACTCAAGCGGTTTCATATCGACACCTCAAAATGTGCTTACTGGTTATTTTTATTGCTTACTCACACGCTAGTGCTGAGCCAGCGAACAATCAAGTGAAACCCACTAATCGGCACCCAAACAAGCCAACCGTCGCTCTTTACCCTACGGTAAAAGAAAGGGAGGAACCGAAGCAAAGGAGGAGGAGAAGAGGAAAATTAAGCGCCCAAAGCCATAAGCTATAAGCCACAAGCCCAGAGACGAAAGACGAAAGACGAAAGACGAAAGACGAAAGACGAAAGACGAAAGACGAAAGACGAAAGACGAAAGACGAAAGACGAAAGACGAAAGAAAGTTACCACTCTGAAATCAAATGTGAGCAAGTCCTTTACCGTTCGCACAAAAAGAGTAAGGTAATAAGGACCCAAGGATGGGCAATAACAACAAGGAAGTGATCATGAGACTACATGCGTTAAGCAACGACGCACCTGCGTCAAATAACCCCCAAAACAACAATGCCCACTTCGCGCCACTCGCGTGGAGTAACGGTGAAGACGTGTTTGCACTGAGATTACGTCAGAGTCCTCCCAAACCGCCGGCACGACTGTTGGCTTTCATTGATGCTCCGAATGCCGAGGCGCTGTCGCGAACAGCGCTTAAGGTCATCGACGCTCTACTCACGGGTGATTTAAGTCGTATCAGATCAGATACAATTGCGGACAGTCTCCGCGTGAGCCCAACGACGCTAAGACGGCGCCTTAGTAGGGATTCGTTGACCTACCAACAGATATTAGATGCCGTCCGACGTTATCGTTGTGAAGAGATCTTGGCGGGCGACTGGGCTCCGGGTAAGTGTCTCGCATGGGATTTAGGCTATGCCGAAGTCAACAGTTTTTATCGTGCTTTCCGGCGTTGGACCGGCTACAACTACAGCGAACTTAAATTGCTGCTGGTGTAGATCTGCGTAAAACCTAGGGCGGTGAAAGCTTCTAGCCGACGCCGTCTTACCCGACCACCCACTTGAACACTCACTTCTACCAAAATGGCCGCATAGCGGCGCGAGTGGCTGAGGTGCTGAGGTGTTGAGGTGTTGAGGTGCTGAGGAACAGCAGTACATAGGATTTAACCCAATAACCTCTGGCAGACACCCACACAGTAGCGCCAGCACTCGGGTATATCCGGCAAGCCAAGCTATGTACGGCAAGGTAAGCTATGTACGGCAAGGTAAGCTATGTACGGCAAGGTAAGCACGGCAAGAGACGACAGATCAGTAACAAGGGATAAAATAGCCCCAAAGTCTCACTGTAGACGGTCAGTTCAGAGTAATAAAAACGCCGAATCAAAAGCCGCTGTTAGCTACTTGGCCTTAAGCGCTTGCCTCAGAGCTATCTGCAACGACGGGCTCAAAACGCCCCAACTGCTTGGCAACCCAATAACCCACCCATTCGTGGATAGCCGCGGTAGATGCATCAAGATGCTTGATACGGGGCATCCAGCCCGGAACTGCATCGGGGTAGCGCGGCACACGATGGTCTGTGGGCGCTGCTGTGACACGGAAACCCTGTGCCGTGAAGTGCGCTGCCGCGCGTCGCATATGGACCGAAGAGGTCACGAGAAGAATGTGTTGTGAGCCTGTATTCGTAAGCGCCGCAACTTCACGGGCGTTACCCTCTGTGTCTAGGCTTTTTTGCTCCAAGCTAATAGCGGCCGCGGGAACACCCAGCCGCTCTAGCAGCTCCGCCATACGACTCGCCTCCGAAATAGGACCCTGTGTGCTGCCACCGCTGACAATGATTTTGGGTGCCTTTTTGGCATGCCATAGCTCGGCCGCTGAGACTACGCGATCTGACGCATGGTTCAAATCACCCCAGCGCCCATAAACTCCCTCGGCCCCGATACCGCCACCCAAAACAACGATGGTGTCGCCATCAGGAAGCTCCTCTGGCGAAAACGCGGGATACCGTGCTTCGAGCGGCTTGGCAATCGCATCAACACCAAACTCGGTCGAAGGGTAATAAAGGACCATGAGCGCGAAGAACGTATAAAGCCCAGCGGCCGCGCGATTACCACGAAGCTGCCCTAGCAGCGAAAGTCCAATCAGGAACACCCCTAGCGATAGCGGGTAAAAAAACAGTGAAAGAACTTTCGTCAGCGTAAACATCAAGCGTAGGGATTTCTCAGCACAATGGTCTCTGCACGATCGGGCCCCGTTGAGATAATGTCAATGGGGGCACCTACGAGGCCCTCAAGCCGCTTGATGTAGTTCACAGCCGCCTCTGGGAGGTCTTCAACACGCTGCGCGCCTACTGTCGACTCGCTCCAGCCAGGAACTTGCTCGTAGACGGGATGAAGGTCGTCATAGTTTTCGGCCCCACCCATCACTTCGTTGCCCTCTGCATCGGTGTAGCCAACGCAGATTGAAATCTGCTCCAAGCCGTCGAGAACATCGAGCTTGGTCAGGCACAGTCCTGAAATAGAGTTAATCTGAACAGCGGCTTTAAGCGCAACCGCGTCAAACCAGCCACAACGGCGAGGACGTCCAGTAGTTGCACCGAATTCGTGGCCACGCTCGGCAAGTCTGAGACCGACATCATCAAAAAGTTCTGTCGGGAAAGGCCCTGAACCAACGCGCGTTGTGTACGCCTTGGTGATCCCTAACACATAATCAAGATAGAGAGGGCCAAAGCCTGAGCCTGTCGCTGTACCACCAGCAGTCGTGTTTGAGCTGGTCACAAAGGGATAAGTACCGTGATCGATATCAAGCAGTGACCCCTGTGCTCCCTCGAACATGATATTTGCGCCTGCCTCACGGTGCTCGTGAAGCCGAGTCGTAACATCGGCCATCATAGGCAGCAGCTGTCCGCACTCTTCTAAAGCGGTTGCGAGGACCTCTTCAAATTCCAGCGCCTCAGCACCGTAATAATGAACTAAAGCATGATTGTGGTAATCGAGGACTTCACGGAGGGTATCTGCGAAACGCTTGGGATCTCTCAAATCACCAAGACGCAGACCACGTCGGGCGACCTTATCTTCATAGGCAGGGCCAATACCCCTGCCCGTTGTTCCGATTTTATTCTCGCCCCGCTTCGCCTCACGCGCCTGATCCAACGCAACATGGTATGGCAGAATTAGGGGGCAGGCAGACGAGATTTTAAGACGCTCACGCACGGGGACGCCGCGCGCCTCCAATTGATTAATCTCCTTCAGCAACGCCTCCGCCGAGAGCACAACCCCGTTACCAATAAGGCACTCAACGCCCTCGCGAAGAATCCCAGAGGGAATAACGTGTAAAACCGTTTTCTCACCGTCGATAACCAACGTATGTCCGGCGTTATGCCCACCCTGGAAGCGAACAACGGCAGCCGCCTGCTCGGTCAGCAAGTCAACAATTTTGCCCTTGCCCTCATCGCCCCACTGCGTGCCGAGCACAACCACATTACGACCCATTAGTCTTTCTCCACTGGCTTGAGTAGCCATTCATCTTCAATTCGAATAAGTTGCTGTGTGCATCTGGGATCTACCGAGTCGCCGAGCGCCTTGATCACAACCTTGCCGGACGCTCTTAGCTGCGACTCAGCGGCCAGCAACGCGCTGCACTCCGTCGCCGGAGACGATACAAACGTATTTTCGGCCTCTGGTATGTCAGAAAGCATCGACCACGCTTTTAAATCAATCGCAAATCCCGTGGCCGGACGAGATCGGCCAAACGCCTCACCCACACCGTCATAGCGTCCCCCTTTGGCAATGGGCGCACCAATCTCGCGCGCGTAAAGCGCGAACACCACACCTGAGTGATAGCGATAGCCATGCGCCTCGGTGAGATCGATGTATACATTGACGTTGCCGTTACGCTCGCAGCAGGCCAATACAGCCTCAAGCTCATCCATCAACGCATTGACGCCGGGGACATTGGCAAAACCTTCTCTCGCTCTCGCGATAACATCACAGCCACCGTGCATGCTGGCAAGTAACTGAACCTGCTCGCGTTCGTGCTGATCATTCAAGTTGACTAAAAAGCGATCTAGCTCGGAGGTTGCCTTGCGCGCGAGTAGTGAGAGAACTGTCTCGCGCTGGTCTTTGTCTAGGTCCGTGGCGTCGAGAACGAGATCGCAAAAGGCAACGTGGCCAATGTCAAAAGTGACGTCGCACAGACCACTCTCAGCCACGAGCGAAAGCAATAGATCAACGACTTCAACATCAGCAGCGATATCAGCAGACCCAAAAACTTCCGCGCCCATTTGCACAGGACTGCGATCAGCAGGTATCGAGTTAGCCACGCTCTTCAATGTTGAACCTGCGTAACTTAGCCGTGTGACAGTGTCCCGCCCCAAGCTATGGGCATCGATGCGCGCCACTTGAGGCGTAATGTCCGCGCGAACGGCAAGCGTTTTTCCCGTTTCTCGGTCGGCAAATTTGCAGGTAAGTTCATCAAGATCTGCGCCGAGCCCTACCAACAGTGAATCACTGAATTCAACGAGCGGCGGTACGACGTACTCGTAGCCCCAACCCGCACAAATATCCAAGAGCCGGCGACGACAATGCTCGACGCGCCGCGCCTGCTCAGGCAAAAGCTCATCGATCCCGTTAGGGAGCAACCATCGTGTCGTGTCACTCATGTCTTAGTTCCAAGCAATGAAGCCGCGATTACACGCGAAAAAAAAGGCCGAACCCGCGTATTATCGCCGGTCCAGCCTTAGAGATACAGTGGAAGATTACTGTCCTGCTTTTGGATCTCTCAGATACTGGAAGAACTGGCTGTCTGGCTGCAACAACATGATATCGCCGCCGTTAGCAAAGGTCTCCTGGTACGCGTTCAAACTTCGTGTAAATGCATAGAACTCAGGATCACGATTGAAAGAGTCAGCATAGATTCGCGTAGCAGTTGCATCACCATCACCACGAATAATTTCCGCATCTCGCACAGCTTCCGCTTCAATAACCGTTACCTTTCTATCTGCCTCAGCGCGCATTCCCTCGGCAATTTCCTTACCTTCAGATCTCAGTTCGCGTGCTTCCTTCTCACGCTCTGCATTCATACGCCGATAAACAGACTGCGATACCTCGTTGGGTAGATCGATTTTCTTTACGCGAACGTCGATAACTTCGACACCAAGCTCCGCTGAAACAGTCTCGTTTAGACGCGCCTTGACCGCATCCATAAGCTGGTCACGCTCGCCAGATACAACCTCCTGCACACTGCGACCAGCAACTTGGTTTCTCAAATCATCATTAATCCGCTGCGACAGTAGGGCTGCAGCCCTGAATTCCTCACCGCTTGTCGCCGTATAGTACTTGGCCGTATCGATGATGCGAAACTTGGCATAAGAATCGACGATGAGCTGCTTCTGCTCTTGCGTAAAGAAACGTTCAGGCGTGGAGTCTACGGTCAAAATACGACCATCGAACTTGCGAACAGAATCCACAAAAGGAATCTTGAAGTGTAGGCCTGGCTCAAGGTCCGAATTCACAACCTCACCAAACTTGAGAAGAACGCCCCGCTGAGTCTCGCTGATCACAAACACTGAATTACTCAAAACGACAAAGGCCAAAAACAAGACCGTACCGATTAGATTTTGTCTCGACATGGTTAACGTCCTCCTCGTGTTGTGCGGCTACCAATGTCACGACGTAACTGCTCAGTCACCGCATCAGTAACCTCTCTCAGCTGCTGGGAGGTGAGGCCGCGATTCATAGCACCGCCACCCATAGCACCGTTGACTGCTGCCGGTGCCAGCTTATCAAGGGGCAGATACATCACATTATTCCCACCCTCGACGTCCACCATCACCTTATTGGTATTGGCTAGTACTGACTCAAGCGCATCGATGTAGAGACGCTCGCGCGTTACCTCGGGCGCCTTCTCGTATTCTCGGAGAAGCTGATCAAATCGCTGCGCCTCACCGGTCGCTTTGGCGATCACCTGTTGACGATAAGCTTCCGCCTCCTCCTTTATTCGCTGCGCTCGACCACGAGCCTCAGGCACGATGCCGTTCGCGTAGGACTCAGCTTCGTTCTTCACACGCTCCTCGTCCTCACGCGCTTTAATCACGTCATCAAAGGCCTCTTGCACCTGTGAGGGCGGGCTCGCGTCATCGATGTTGACCTTCTGCACGTTGATACCGGTGGTGTAGTTCACGAGGTATCGCTGCAAACGCTCTCGCACTTGGACGGCAATAGCCGCTCGTCCCTCAGTCAAGACCAAGCCCATGGAACTGTCACCCACAACGTGGCGAAGTGCACTTTGCGCCGCGTGTTGCAGTGACCGCTCGGGGTCTCTCACCTCAAGAACAAAGTTCTTTGGGTCGTCAATGACATACTGTACGGACATGCTGACGTCGACAATGTTTTCATCCTGAGTCAGCATCGTCTCGCGAAACTGCGCCGATCGTACCTGTGTAATGTTGACGCGGCTTATTGTGTCGATACCCCGTGGGTACCAAAACAGACCCGGCTGCGCCGTACGGCTGTACTCACCAAGACGGAGAACCACCGCGCGCTCTTGTTCGCCAATCTGCGTCAGACCCATGAGCCCCCAGACAGTGACCGCGATGACCGCGACGATACCGAGCAAGCTGCCCGCACCTTTGGAGCTGCCACCACCTGAACGTCCGCCAAAAAGGCCATTTAATTGCTCTTGAAGCTTTTTCAGCGCCTCATCGAGATCCGGCGGTCCTTGATCTTTACCACCCCAGGGGTCGCGCTGGCGATTACCGCCACCGGGCTCATTCCACGACATATTGGTTTCCTCGGTTAACTATGCGCACAGTCTAACAAGATCTTAAAGATTGGGGGCCCGTCATGAAGTTTCAAGGCCTAAAAATCATGCTGTTGTTTTAAACGTGTCCAGTCGGCGTCCGGCAAGTGAAGACTCACGGAACTACTTCCGTTGTCCAGCCACTCCTCCGATTGAATCGCACCAAGTTCGTAAAGCGCAGCTCTTAGCTTTCCTTGCATCGGGCTCAACTCAACGCAACCGGTAAAAAATTGCCCAGCTAGACGCTCGCCAATTGCATCTCGCAATAAGTCGAGACCTTCACCCGTCTTTGCGCTCACAGACACAGTGTCAGGCCTACCCTCGTTGTCTCGAGTTATCCTCGGCTCGCGCTCCAACAAATCTATTTTGTTGTAAACAATCAGCTGAGGGATGTCTCCCGCACCAATTTCCTCAAGCACCGACTCCACCTCGGACTTTAAAAACTCTCTATCGTCTGCGGCTACGTCGATTACGTGAATCAATAGTGATGCGTTCAGCGTTTCTTCGAGTGTGGCGCGAAAAGCTTCGACCAGCGTGTGCGGAAGGTCAGCAATAAAACCCACCGTGTCTGCAATGATCACACCGCCAAGGCCCTCAATTTCCACACGAGCCAAGGTAGGGTCGAGCGTGGCAAAAAGTTGATCGGCCGCATACACGCCAGACTCAGACCACGTATTGAACAGCGTCGATTTCCCTGCATTGGTGTAACCCACCAACGACACCAAAGGGACTTCAGCGCGTTGCCGCGCCCGACGGTTTTGCGCGCGCTGTTGCCGAACTTTATCGAGCCTTCCTTCAATCGCGCTGACACGCGCGCGCAACAAACGGCGGTCGGTCTCCAGCTGGGTTTCGCCGGGCCCGCGAAGACCTATACCACCCTTCTGGCGCTCTAGGTGGGTCCAACCACGAATGAGCCGAGTGCTAATGTGCTTGAGCTGCGCGAGCTCAACCTGCAACTTGCCCTCGTGAGTGCGAGCACGCTGCGCAAAGATATCGAGGATCAATCCTGTTCTCGCGATGACGCGGCACTTCAGATAGGCTTCGAGATTGCGTTCCTGACTTGGAGAAAGCGCGTGATTAAAGACAACGAGTTCGGCCTCCGCGTTGGCGACCTCCTCTGCAATCTCTTCGAGCTTACCCTCTCCGACGAAATACTTAGCGGTGGGTGAGCGGCGAGAACCGCGAACGACGGCGGCCGGCTCACCACCTGCCGACCGAACAAGTTCGATAAATTCTCCGAGATCAGGTTCATTCGCAGCACCATCAATCGCGATTTGAACGAGTACGGCACGTTCGCCACCCGAGTGGAGTTCAAAGAACATTGACGTTAGCTACGCGTGTTACAGCGACGCGTCGGCGATCAATGTTAGGCAGCCTCTTCCTCGTTCGCAGCGATCGGAATACGAACGTTGCGGGCAGGAACGACGGTCGAGATGGCGTGCTTGTACACCATCTGCGATACGGTATTTTTGAGCAGTACGACGAACTGGTCGAACGACTCGATTTGGCCTTGCAGCTTGATACCGTTTACGAGATAGATGGAAACCTGAACGCGTTCCTTTCTGAGTGCGTTGAGGTAAGGGTCTTGTAGCGTTTGCCCTTTTGACATGGGAGCTCCTTAAAATGTCAACGGCCGCAAAAAACGAGGCGGCCCAATATCCCCAAATTTGGGGGCGCGTAGTCTACTACGACAGCGGCACCTACAGGTAGTTCCGAAATTGGCCTTTGACCTGCTCTTGTACATTTTTTGCGCCACTGTCGAGCCAGTGTAGACCAGACCAGCCTCGAAGCCACGTAATTTGACGCTTCGCTAACTGCCGAGTTGCCGCAACCCCCTTATCTCTCGCGGTTTCGAGCGAACACTCCTGCGACAAATGTGACCAAATCTGTCGATAACCCACTGCACGAATAGCAGGTAAATCGACATGCAGATCGCCGCGCTGATAAAGCGCTGCTACTTCCTCTAAGAATCCGTTGGCAAGCATATCGTCGAAACGACGTTCAATTCTTTCATGAAGAATGCGCCGCTCTGCAGGTGCGAGCGCCACACAAATAGCGGCTCGCTTTTGCCCTTCGGAGCGCGCACGCCAGTCACTCATGTTGACCCCAGTTTGACGGTACACCTCGAGCGCACGCGATATCCGTTGACTGTGATTTGGATGTAGAGAGCCGGCGGTTACCGCATCTACCGCGTGTAACTGTCGATGCATTTCTGGCCAACCTTGTTCGAGTGCCTCTTTCTCGATTGCCGCGCGTATCTCAGGGTCTGAAGCTGGCATCTCCGAAAGGCCCTCAAGAAGGGCTTTGAAATACATCATGGTGCCGCCAACAAAAATGGGGACTTTCCCGCGAGAACGAACTCTCTGAATCGTCTCCAAAGCGTCGTTCACAAAATCTGCTGCGGTGTAAATCTCCAGCGGATCGCGTATATCAACGAGATGATGAGGGTAATCGGGTTGAGCGGCGCCGATTTCCAACCCACGGTAAACGAGAGCCGAGTCGACGCTTATCAGCTCCGCATTGCACGCTTCAGCAAGCGCGATTGCGGTATCGGTTTTCCCCGCAGCGGTGGGGCCCATGATACAGAGCAGAGGATCTGTCACTTAACGTCCTCGCAAAAACAGCTTATCGAGCTCGTCGTGGCTAAGCTGCACCCAGGTCGGTCGTCCATGGTTACATTGACCCGAGTTCTCGGTGACCTCCATATCGCGGAGTAGTGCGTTCATCTCGCCAATAGAGAGCGCTCGGTTGGCGCGAACAGCACCGTGACAGGCCATGGTGGCCAATATCTCATCAATACGCGCAGACAACCGATCACTGTGTCCGACTTCAGATAAATCAGCTAGGACATCACGCACCAGTTGTTCTGCGTTATCGCGGGCCAGGATAACGGGAATCTCCCTAATCAGAACACTGTTCTCGCCCGCTATTTCGACAACCAAACCCAAGCCATCGAAGGCCACGGAAAACTCTTCGAATGCTGCCATCTCACCACCAGAGAGATGCAGTGATATCGGGACAAGCAGTGGCTGCCTCGCAAGTCCATTTTCGGCTCGTGCTGCTTTTAACCTCTCATACGTTATTCGCTCGTGCGCCGCGTGCGCGTCAACCAGCACCATACCGTTGGCGTTTTGCGCAACGATATAAGCGCCATGCAAATGGGCGACAGCAAAACCCAGCGGTGGGACATCACCCGCAGAAATGTTCCTCGCAACCGAACTTTGAGACGCAAGCCCAGCAGGTGCCGACGCTCCTGGAGCGATTGATTGGGAGAGGGATCCGCCCGAGTCCTGGATCCACGAACCATCCATACTCGATAGACTTAGAGCCGATAGACCGAGGCCCGACTGAGACGCACTTTCAAAACCGGATTTTTCTTCACTTGGAGAGATCGCATCGGAAGAACGGATTGTCGGGATATTGAGCCCAATGGATACCTGCTCGAATGAACTCTCGGGGAGATCGCTCACGTTGGCCTCGTTCGTATGGTCGCCCGGCCTAACGTCGGCAAGTGTTCGCCCTAAGGTACTGAACACAAAACCGTGCACCGATCGGCTGTCACGAAATCTCACCTCATGCTTCGTCGGGTGAACATTGACGTCCACTCGGTTGGCCTCAAGGTCCAGGAACAGTACATAGGCCGGATGTCTTCCTCCATAAAGAACGTCGCGGTACGCCTGACGGACTGCGTGAGTAATCACCTTATCTTTGACCACTCGGCCATTTACGAAAAAGTACTGCAGATCTGCCTGCGCGCGGGAGAATGTTGGCAAACCCACCCAGCCGCGCAGCGATAGACCATGAGCCACCCGATCAACCACCACGCTTTGATGTGCAAAGGCCTCGCCGCATACACCAATGACACGCCGTTGAAGATCTGCATCTGTGGAGCCAGCAGGGAGCCGTTGGATCACTTTACCGTTGTGCGACAGTACGAAGGCGACCTCAGGATGCGCGAGTGCAGTTCGCTTCACCACCTCCTCGATACGCGCGTATTCTGTGCGCTCCGTACGCAAAAACTTCCGCCGAGCAGGCGTATTGTAGAACAGGTCTCGAATATCCAGCGTCGTACCCCGAGGATGGGCCTGCGGCGAAATACTCACCTGCATCTCGCGCCCTTCACAGTAAGCAGCGCGGCCGTTCGCCGGGAGATCGGATGTATTTGAGGTGATGGAGAGCTTTGAAACCGAAGCGATAGAGGCGAGTGCCTCACCGCGAAATCCGAGTGTTGCAACGGCCTCCAAATCATCGATAGAGGCTATTTTGCTTGTCGCATGACGCGCTAGCGCCAAAGGCAAATCCTGGTCAGAAATACCGATTCCATTATCGGTAATCCGGATGCGCTTAACCCCACCCTCTTCAATATCGACCGAGACCACGCTGGCTTGAGCATCGATAGCATTCTCCAATAACTCCTTCACCACGGAAGCCGGCCGCTCAACGACCTCACCCGCTGCGATTTGATTAGCCAGACGATTGTCGAGTTGACGAATTTTAGGTGTTGCCATCAGCCGGACTCCGGCAACTTGAGCACCTGACCGACACGAATAGTGCTTGATGTGAGCGAGTTCATCGACCGCAAGTCGCGAACAGAAACGTCATACCGGCGAGCAATCTCAGACAACGTATCGCCTCGGGCAACGGTTACTGTTCGGCGCGCTCCGCTGCCTTCAGACTTCCGAGCAAACAAGGTTCCGGGCGGTGGATAGGCTTCAAACCAGCGATCGACACCCCGATAAATAGCTGACGCCATCTTCTCTTGATAGCCGGCGCTGTTTAGAGACCTAGCCTCCTGGGGGTTTGAAATAAAACCCGTCTCGACAAGTATCGAGGGAATGTCTGGCGATTTAAGGACCGAAAAGGCCGCCTGCTCCACCTTCTTTTTATGCAATTTCGCAAAACCGCCCATCTCCTCCAGCACTTCCTTCCCAACACTTAAACTGGAGTCCAAGGTTGCTGTCATCGAGAGATCGGTAAGGACCCCCGCGAGCACGTCGTCCATTTCCGAGACCGCAACACCGCCCACCAAGTCAGCCGCGTTTTCTTTGTCAGCTAAGAACTGTGCGGCAGTTGATGAGGCTCCGCGTGTAGAGAGCGCGTACACCGAGGCGCCATTGGCGGAGGGATGTGTAAAAGCATCCGCGTGAATCGATACAAAAAGATCCGCTTGATGTTTTCGCGCTAATTCGCGGCGCCCTTTCAAGCTCACGTAATAGTCGCCCGATCGAATCATCACAGGACGGTAGTTGGGTGAGGCCTCCAGCTTTTTCTTCAACCGCTGGGCAATGGCCAAGACCACGGTTTTTTCTCTCAGCTTGTTAGGGCCTGAGGCACCGGGGTCAGTACCGGCGAACTTTTCGGTTCTTTGAGCGAGCTTAGAACGACTGATAAATGCCGAAGAAAAAGCTGCCTCTTCAATACACCCCA
>OCRG01000122.1_pt1 | contig 12163 bp, 10 predicted proteins | sample 1535071 | NCBI WGS metagenome assembly OCRG01 (sample SAMEA3275605, study PRJEB22092) | marine metagenome | biome: ENVO:00000447; feature: ENVO:00002042; material: seawater | collected 2014-06-22T16:30:00+00 | depth 0 m
GGTGTGAGAATACCGCAGGATGCCCCGCTCAGCAGAAAGCGGCGCTAGAGCACTTTGTATCGCGTAAGGCGATGGACATTGATGGTGTAGGGGAGAAGTTGCTTCATCAACTCTTCGATGAGGGACTCATCAGTAGTGTTGCCGACTTGTACTCCCTGAGTCAGGACACGCTCGTAAACCTCGAGCGCATGGGGACTAAATCAGCCAAGAAGGCACTGACTGCTATTGAGGCAAGCAAGAAAACTGAGCTGCCACGATTCATTTATGCCCTTGGGATACGTGAGGTGGGCGAGGCAACAGCACGCAATTTATCAACGCACTTTGGCAGTTTAGAGCTTCTCATGCAGGCCTCTAGGGAGGCGCTCGAAGAGGTGGATGATGTTGGGCCCATTGTGGCGTCTCATATTCATCGTTTCTTCGCGAGAGAGCAGAACAGGTTGCTAATCAAAGAGCTTCTTGATGCAGGGCTGCACTGGGATACCGAAGACAATCAGGTCGCGACGGACGGTGTGCTGTCGGGTCAGACCTGGGTAGTCACTGGCAAACTGGAATCGATGTCTCGAGATGAGGCTGGGAGCCTTATCCGACGGCATGGTGGTCAGACCGCCGGATCAGTCAGTAAGAAAACGGACGTTTTATTGGCGGGACCCGGGGCGGGTTCAAAACTCAGCAAGGCTGAGTCGCTGGGCGTTGAGGTTATTGATGAAGCGAGTTTTCTCGCGATCCTTGAGCAGGCGGGCTAATGAGTAACCTCCGTGTGACTTTCGTACTTTTTGCGGTGCTCCTCAGCGTTAGCTGTGCGACAAAGCCACCCGCAAAACTCGATAATGTCTGCGATATCTTTAGAGATAAAGATGGTTGGTATGAGGATGCTGTTGCTTCGCGTCAGAAGTGGGGCGTTCCGGTATCTGTGATGATGGCATTTATGCATCAGGAATCGCGTTTCGTTGCCGGAGCAAAGCCACCCAGAAAGCAAATCTGGGGCTTTATACCAGGCCCTCGACCCAGCGATGCGTATGGATATTCGCAGGCGAAAAACAGTACTTGGGAGTGGTACAAAACCAAATCCGGTAATCATGGCGCAGATCGCGATGATTTTGACGATGCGATCGATTTTGTGGGTTGGTACAACCACACAACCCACAAAACCAACGGAATTGCGAAAGACGATGCATTTAGATTATACCTTGCCTACCACGAGGGGCATGGCGGCTATAAGCGCGGTACTTACCGATCAAAGCCCTGGTTGGTTGAGGTGGCTAAGAAAGTCGATCGCAGGGCAAACATTTACAACCGGCAGCTGGCATCCTGTCAGGATGAGTTCAAAGACAAAGGTTGGTTCGATTGGTGGTAACCACCGTAACCTTTCTGTCATTTTTTTTTCATTTAATAGGCGCGGAGCTAGAGGATTGAAAACATGACAGCTAAAAAGGTTTTGATTGTCGATGACGAATTTTCGATTCGCGACATGTTGCGAATGGCCTTAGAGATCGCCGATTTTGAGTGTATCGAGGCTGAGAATATTCAAGACGCCCACCGGCTTATTGTCGATGAACGCCCAGATATCGTACTGCTGGATTGGATGCTGCCCGGCGGCAGTGGTCTGGAGCTGCTCAGGCGTTTAAAGCGCAACGACGCTACCGCGGAAATACCCGTGATCATGCTGACAGCAAAAGCGGCTGAGGACAACGTGATCCAGGGCTTGGATGTTGGGGCTGATGATTACGTGACGAAGCCCTTTGCACCGCGAGAATTGATTGCACGGATAAAGGCTCAGCTGAGGCGTGCCGCCGGTGGTGAGCAGCGAGACCGTCTAGAGGTGGAGGATCTCCTGCTCGATATGGATAGCCGACGAATATTCGTCGCCAACCAACCTATCGAGATGGGGCCAACGGAATTCAATTTGCTCCAATTTTTTATGTCACACCCCGAGCGGGCATACACGCGGAACCAGCTTCTTGATCATGTTTGGGGCGCTAACGTCTACGTTGAGGAGCGGACCGTCGATGTCCATATCCGTCGTCTCAGAAAAGCGCTTGAGGGTGGCGTGAAAGATTACAGTGACCTAATTCAAACCGTTCGAGGCACGGGCTACCGGTTCTCGACTAAAGGTGTGACTTCTGAGTGACTACTCGGCGTTCAGCTCGGCGTTCAAATTGGCGCGCACCGCTGCGCACACCGATGGCAATACTGAGTTTAGGTGTGTTTGGTTATTGGTTCGGGCACTTCTTTGTGTTTTTGACGATAGCGTTGAGTACAGTCCTCCTCTACTGGGGGGTTCAGCTCTATCGCGTAGAGCGGTGGCTTGGTGATCCCGAGTCGGCACCTCCCGAAGCCCGGGGTGTGTGGGGGCGGTTGTTTGACCATATATACCGTCTACAACGTCAAAGTCTAGAAACCCAAGACCGCTTGGAATCGTCACTGGAATATCTTCAGGACTCCCTCAGATCCCTGCGTGATGTCGCCATTATCACAGACCCGCGAGGCAATATCGTTTGGGCTAACGAGGCTGCCAAGCAACTGCTCAATATCAGTATTGATAACGATGTTGGCCGGCCACTGGTTAATCTCATCCGTTCACCCTCGTTTTCGGATTATCTATCAGCGTCTGACCATACAGTACCTCTGCGTTTGCCACCGACTCCCGAGCAGGAACGATGTTTCCAGGTCGAGGTAACAGCCTTTGGGGACGGTGATAGGCTGATATTTGTCAAAGACATAACCGAACAGTACAAACTCGAGATGATGCGCCGTGATTTTGTGGGGAACGTCTCCCATGAACTAAGGACGCCTCTGACGGTCTTGAAGGGCTATGTTGAAAATCTGCAGTCACTTGATCCCTCAATTACGGAAAAAATTGAGCGACCGCTGGTACAAATGGATATGCAGGTTGTCAGGATGGAGGTTCTCCTGAAGGACTTGCTGTGGTTATCACGTATCGAGTCTATCGAACATTCGGATAAAACGTCATCCGTCGATATGGGTGAACTGATCAATGAGCTTGTTGGCGACCTGCGAGCGGCATGGCCCGATAGGGAGATATCGCTATCTCGATCCTTCGATGGGCTGATATTAGGCGATCCGATGGAGCTTCATAGCGCAGTAAGTAATCTCATCGTTAATGCACTGAAGTACAGCGATTCGCAATCACCGGTGGATGTGGCATGGTTGTGTGAAGATGGGCAGCCAACCCTTCATGTATCAGATCAAGGTGAGGGTATTGATCCGATTCACATTCCAAGGCTCACCGAGCGGTTTTATCGGGTAGACAAAAGCCGTAGCCAAAAAACAGGGGGTACAGGACTGGGCCTGGCGATTGTTAAGCACGTAGCGCTCTCTCACAATGCTGAGATTGTGATTAAGAGTCAGGTTGGCGCGGGCTCGACGTTCTCTTTGGTTTTTGCACCTAATGTTTCTACTTGTTAGGTTTTTACTGGCTTGTATTGTTGCCACTTTCTGCGTGGGGCAGGCTATTGCTAATCCTGAGCGCGACCCAAACAACACGCTTATCATTGTTGGCTCAGATACCTTATCGGGTCTGATGACTGCTTGGACTCAAGAGTTCTATTCGCAGAACCCAGCTATATCTGTCGAAATCCAGGCGGTTGGTTCCGCGGCAGCACCCCCGGCGTTACAGCAGGGCACGGCTAATATGGGTACGATGAGTAGGGCGATGAATTCGGATGAAGTTTCTGCATTTATTGCTGAAACGGGGCGACAACCAACCGAGATAGTCCTTGCAGAAGATGCAGTCGTCTTTATAACGCACCCTTCTAATCCAATTGAGCATTTGACGGAAAATGCGATAGCACGAATTTTTGGGATGCCGGGAACCTGCGGTACGAATGGACGAATAACATCTTGGCAGGAGTTATCTGCAGCTCATCCTTGGGGGAAGACGCGGATTCAAGTCATCGGCAGGACGGCCACCTCTGGGACTTATCAGTATTTTCGCAAATCAGCACTGTGCGGTGGCGATCCTGGTGTTTTTATTAATGAGATTCCGGGAGGTGGCGGCGTTAGCAACACTGTTGCTCGTCTCCCTTCCTCACTTGCGTACTCTGCGAGCACGCATGCCAATGGCGATATCAAAGTATTGAGCGTTATGGACGGGGCTGGAGAAATCGTGTCGCCCGAGGCTTATGATTATCCCTTTAAACGACGTCTGTACTTGTACCTTGCGACGAGCCTTGAAGATGCGAGAGGTACGGCTGAGTGTGCTTTTTTAGAGTTCATAGCCAGTGAAGCTGGCGTTGATATATTGCTACGCAGCGGTTTTGATTTGCCAGATGAGGATGGTTCGCTGACGCTGGTGGGAGCGGCAAATGCTTGCCGCTAAAAACCGTAATCTTCGATCAATTTTAGCCGGGTTGATTGTGCGACTCGCAGGATTGGCCGTCATATGCGCGCTGATTGGCATGTTCGTGCAAATGGTGTCGGTCGCTTATCCCATTCTCGCGCCCAGTACACTGGCGCCCCTGACCTCCAGCCTTGACGACTTCCGCTCGGGACAATTGTTAGAAGAAGGATACGCCTTGGATGCGACGCGGGGGGTGTCTTTTTCCGTGGCAGGTGACTGGTCGCTGGAAGGGAAGTCAGGTGAGCCTTGGTTTTGGGTCAATTCATTGACTGGTTTCCGGATTGAAAATACAGATCTACCGACTCGCTGGACCGCAGCGTCAGCGGTCGGTATTAATCGAGGTGTAGCGATAGCTAACGCTGACGGGTTGATAAGTCATCATCATTTTCTAGCATCGACCCTCCCGGGTGATGCGCCGTCAAGCGCACGTGCCGAGCAAATTGATATATCGCTCTCTGTGGTCAGTATGGCAGGTCACCCGCGATTGGCTGTCGCCGCTGTAGTATCCTCACCTAGCACCTTGACAATTGTCGATTTTCGCAACCCACAAGCACAGTTGACTTACCCGTTAGCCGATGACGCCTCAGGCCTATACTGGGAATCGCCCACTAAGCTCCGTGTCTTTGCGGGGAGTATTGCCGAGGACTTCCAATTTACCACCACAGATATTGGCGGCGCCTGGAGCCGACTGATAAATCCTGTTCATTATGAGGGATACTCGGCTCCCAATTATTTGTGGCTGCCTCTGCCCGCTTCTGAGGAGGCCGAACCCAAATACTCCATCGCGCCGCTCTTGTTCGGCACACTTAAAGCGGCCTCATTGGCTTTGTTGATCGGCGCACCTGTGAGCTTGGGTGCTGCGATTTATGTCGGTTTCTTCATGTCGCAGGCGCAGCGAGGACGTATTCGTCCTGCCATAGATATGCTGACAGCCTTCCCAACTGTTGTCTTGGGCGCGATCGGTCTGTTTTGGATAGCGCCTGTGTTCGAAACCGTATTGGCAGCTCTTCTCGGCGTCGTCATTTTGTTCCCAGTACTTATCACGCTGGGTGTATTTGCCATGCGTGGCGTCGGGTTACGGATAGTGAGGCTTGATGCGCTCGATGATTGGCCGTTAAAGCTGATCCCGCTGGTCTCAGTGGTTTTGGCTACGAGCGCATGGGCGGGTATGTCTGTAGCCGCTTCATTGCCGGGTGGATCATTAAATGCCTACTTACAACAGCACGGCATTACGATTGCTTATTTCAACTCTCTGCTAGTGGGACTTATTTTAGGGCTGGCTATTACGCCCACGATTTTTTCCGTTGCAGAGGAGGCAATACATTCTGTTCCCAAAAATCTAGCCGCGGGCGCTCTAGCTTTGGGCTCTACACCGTGGCAGAGCTACAGAGATATTGTTTTGCCCTTGGCGCTACCGGGCATGATTGCGGCAGTCATGATTGGTTTTGGTCGTGCAGCAGGTGAAACAATGATTTTGCTCATGCTGTCGGGCAACACGGGTATTATCGATATGAGCGTTTTTGAAGGACTCCGCTCAGTGAGCGCGTCTCTAGCACTTGAGTTGCCCGAGGCACCTAAAAACTCATCACACTATTACGTTCTATTTGTGATGGGACTCATGTTATTCGGCGTTACGTTTGTCGTGAATACTTTGGCCGAACTCATTAAAGATAGTGTGAGGGCGAAAACCCGTGGTGGCTGACTCGGAAAAGATTGTTTTGTCAGGTACTCAGCGGCAGCTGACGGGGTCTCGCCGAGAGCGACTGCGCTCGCTCGCTATGATTGGTCTATCTGCATCAATGGTTACAAGCATTATTCTTGTCGCGAGTGGCTTGTTTTTGTTGCTCCTCACGAGTTCTTTAAGTTGGTTGTTGGGCCATGTGGGTACAGAGAACGCTACTTGGAGCGAAAAGCTATACCAGCTCATTTTCACAGGGACTGAACTTGGCTACGGTGTTTCAGCAATATTTCCAGCGGTCCTCGGTACACTTGCTCTGGTCATTCTGATGACGGCCTTCGTGGCTCCGCTTGGTGTTGCAACCGCACTTTATCTAACAGAATACGCGCGTCCCACTTGGTACACCAAGCTCATCCGCATCAGCATTACCAACCTGGCGGGAGTCCCCGCTATTATTTACGGCGTCTTTGGGCTTGGCTTTTTCGTCTATGGAATAGGTGGGCAAGTTGACCAGCTATTTTTTGGCGACCAGCTACCCAACCCAACATTTGGCACTCCGGGCTTGTTGTGGGCTGCACTGACCATGGCACTGCTCAACCTGCCTGTCGTGATCGTAGCGGTTACCGAGGGGCTCGACGCACTTCCCGGCGATTTGCGAGAAGCGAGCGTTGCTCTCGGCGCCACTCATGGAGAGACAGTGTTCAAAGCGGTGCTCCCAGCCGCCATGCCAAGTGTTTTCACCGGTCTTATCCTCGCGACTGCAAGAGCGGCAGGGGAGGTGGCACCGTTGTTGCTCGTTGGCGCTGTTAAGTTTGCCCCGGCGCTGCCTTTTTCTGATCGGCTACCTTTTATTGAGTTGGAGCAAAAGTTTATGCACGTCGGCTTTCAACTTTTCGACGCAGTGCTATTCAATCGTATCGGGCCGGGAGATGTAGGTTGGATTGCAAGTGTTGCGCTCATTTTGGTGCTTTTGATATCGATCCTGAACCTCTTCGCGATTGCGTTTCGGGCCGTTATTTTGGGAAGGCAGGAACCAGCGAACCCGTTTTAGAGTGATTATTTATGACTGAAGACGTTGCAGTAAATGAGGGTCGATCAGAGCCTGAGGAGGGCACAAGGAACTCGCCTGCGATTAAGATCACCGATTTATCGCTGGGTTATCGGGATAACCCTGAGGCCCTCATCGACATATCATTGGCAATTCCTGAGAGATCGGTAACTGCCATCATCGGTGCAAGTGGCTGTGGAAAATCGACTTTGCTCCGATGTTTAAATCGTATGAATGATCTCATCGACGGGGTTAATTATGAGGGCCAAATACTGTTTGGTAGCGAAAATATCCTAAGCCCGCGAACCAACGTAACCGCACTCCGACGACAGATTGGCATGGTGTTCCAGAAACCAAATCCATTTCCGAAGTCAATTTTTGAAAATGTGGCGTATGGGCTGAAGCTCAGTGGCATCAAAAGCCGTCGCATTATCGAAGAATTGGTTGAGCAGGCCCTGCGATCAGCAGCCTTGTGGGACGAGGTGAAGGATCGTCTTGACGATTCAGCGCTTAAACTGTCGCAAGGGCAGCAACAACGCTTGGTGATCGCAAGGGCGATAGCGCTGGAGCCCAAGGTACTTCTTCTGGATGAGCCGGCCTCTTCGCTAGATCCGATATCAACGCTAAGAATTGAGGAACTGATCTACGAACTGAAACATTCGCTAACTATCATCATCGTAACGCACAACATGCAGCAGGCTGCACGCGTTTCTGATTTTACGGCCTTTATGAATGGTGGCCGCTTAATTGAATTTGGTCCGACTGAAGACGTCTTCACGTTTCCGAAAAGCCGGGAGACAGAGGACTATATAACGGGGCGCTACGGGTGACATTGATGGGTGACGTTGGAGCGTGTATTGGAGGGTGTAGTGAATCAAGCAGATAAGCCACGGGTGCACATATCAGCTCAATTCAACGCTGAGTTAGAAGGCGTTCGAAATGACTTGATGACGATGGGAGGTCTTGTCGAGTCTCAGATTGAGCACGCGATTGAAGCTGCGCTTGATGGGGACTCTGCTCGCGCTGAAAATGCGATAGAACTTGACCTTGAGGTTAACGAACTTGAGCGGTCGATTGATGAGCAGTGCACACGCATTCTTGTGTTGCGGCAACCTGCCGCCGGTGATTTGCGTTTAGTGCTTGCTACCATCAAGGTGACTAACGACCTAGAACGGATTGGCGACGAAGCGGTCAAAATCAGTCGTCAGGCAATAGAGCTCTCCGAAGGTGGTGCCCTTGAGAGCGCCAGTGCTAGGGTTCGAGAACTCGCTGTGTCGGTTAACTCCCTGTTGAAGGATTCACTGGATAGCTTTGCCCGACTTCAGGTAAACGAAGCGGCTACGATAATTTTGCGCGATGATGACATTGATGAAGCGTACACCGCCGCTAAGACGTGGCTTACCAGCGAGATACAAGCGCACCCAGAAACCTTAGAAGCCTCATTGGCTTACCTTGGTATTTTAAAAAGCCTCGAGCGGGTAGCCGATCACGCGGTAAATATTGCTGAGCAAGTGATCTTTTTAACGCGTGGTGTAGACGTTAGGCATTTGGATACGCTGGTTGTTCGTGACTTAGTGAGCTGACATTCGGGCGTGAACTGAATACACTTCGCGCTTCCTCAGGTCTTAGTGAACCGCTTCCTATGAGTCGCTTCTGGTCATCGACGCTTAACCGATTATCTCCATACGTGCCTGGCGAACAGGCGCAACGTAGCGATGTCATTAAGCTCAACACTAATGAACATGCGTTGCCGCCCTCTAGTGAGGCGCTGGAAGCGGGAAAAGCTATCGACCCAGAGCGACTGCGTAAATACCCGGATCCGCACTCAAAGGCACTGACCAAGGCAATTGCTGATTTTTGTAAGCTTGCTGAGGATAATGTCCTCGTGGCAAACGGCTCAGATGAGATCTTAGCTTTTGCATGGACTGCTTTTCTTTCTGATAGCGAGCAGCAGCCAGCCATTCCTGCGATGACCTATACGTTCTATCCGGTGTGGGCGCAGCTTCTTGGTAACGGCTTGCATCGGGTGCCAATGAGAGAAAACTTATCGATCGATTTCGAGGCGATGAGTTCATGGTCGGGTCCTGTGGTATTCCCAAATCCGAATGCGCCAACAGCGATGGCGGTTTCGTTATCTGATATTGAGTCTATATGTGCCTCTGACCCTGATCGATTAGTTATCATTGATGAGGCTTATTACGGTTTTGGCGCAAAGACTGCGGCGCCGCTTATCAGACAGTTTGATAATTTGTTGATCACACGCAGCTTCTCCAAAAGCCACGCATTGGCGGGTTTGAGGGTAGGTTATGCGCTGGGGTCGCGCGACCTTATAGAAGGACTCCGGCGTGTCAAAGATTCGTTCAATTCATACCCTGTTGACGCGCACGCGCAGACTGTTGCCGCAGTGGCAATCTCAGACTCCGACTGGTTTGAGCAGGCGTCGGCAACCATTATCGAAAATAGAGCTGAGCTGAAAGCCGGCCTCGAAGGTTTAGGTTTTGACGTTTTGCCCTCCGAGGCTAACTTTTTACTCGCTAAACACCCACAACACACCGGTGTGACGTTGACAGAGAAACTTCGAGAAGCGGGGATTCTTGTGCGGAGTTGGTCCAGTGAGGACTTGCTGCCTTGGGTTCGGATTACGGTGGGAACAAAAAACCAGCAGCAGACGCTGCTGGCGGAGTTAAAATCGATCCTATTCGGTGCCTGAGAGAGGCTCGGCTTAGATTCGCTTAAGCACTATCGAGCCGATACTGTAGCCCGCACCGAAAGATGAGAGAACGCCGAGATCACCGGGCTGAAAATCTTCGTTGTGCTTTTTGAAGGCAATCACTGAGCCTGCTGAGGATGTATTCGCGTACTCATCAAGAATTGTCGGTGACTCTTCATCGCTCGGCGTGCGGCCAAGTACCTTCTTGGCAATCAGCTCATTCATATTTCGATTAGCCTGGTGTAACCAAATGCGTTTTAACGCATCGGGTTCAATAGACATCTTCTGAAGCTGCGCGGTTATTTGCTCTGCAACGGCAGGGCAGACCTCGCGGAAGACCTTGCGACCCTCTTGCACAAATAACTTGTCAACCTGACCGACACCTTCTTCAGTAGCCCGATTAAGGAAGCCGAAATTATTACGGATGTTGTTGCTAAAAATCGTCTGTAACTTGGTATCGAGAATCTCAAAGGCGTGAGCCGATTGACACCCCTCAACCGCTTCGACCACGACGGCTGTCGCGACATCACCAAAAATGAAGTGCGAATCACGATCACGGAAGTTGAGGTGCCCCGTGCAAATCTCGGGGTTCACCATAAGCACACGTCGTGCGCTGCCAGAGACCACCATATCGTAGGCTTGTTGAATACCGAATGTTGCTGACGAGCAGGCAACATTCATGTCAAAGGCAAACCCTTTGATACCGAGCTCAGCCTGAACTTCGATAGCCATGGCTGGATAGGCCCGCTCCATGTTTGAAGCCGCTACCAACACCGCGTCAATATCGTCCGAAGTAACGTTTGCTTGTTCCATCGCTTGCTTGGCTGCAATGACACCCATTTCGCACATCACAGAGGGCTCATCATTCGAGCGAGGGCGGAGGCGTGGCACCATCCGCTCGGGATCAATGATGCCGGACTTATTCATCACAAAACGTGATTTTATGCCCGAGGCTTTTTCAATGAACTCAACGTTGGAGTGGCCTTTGGCTTCTAATTCGCCGGCTGCGATAGCGTCGGCGTTTTCGATATTGTAAAGATCGACCCAGGCGTTGAACGATTCGACGAGCTCCTCGTTACTCACCGATTCGGTAGGTGTGAACAGACCCGCGCCTGAGATAGCAACGCGCTTGTTTGAACCCGCCATGATTACCGATCCTCTACGGGTACAAAGTCACGCGCAGAGTAGCCCGTGTAGAGCTGACGAGGACGGCCGATGCGATAGCTGCCGCCAATCATTTCGTTCCAGTGAGCGACCCAGCCCACAGTGCGTCCAACGGCAAAGATCACGGTGAACATCGATGTGGGGATTCCGAGCGCCTTAAGGATGATGCCTGAGTAAAAGTCCACGTTAGGATAGAGCTTCTTCTCAATGAAGTAAGGGTCGTTAAGGGCGATTTCCTCAAGACGCTTGGCGATTTCAAGGTTCTCATCCTTAATGCCAAGCTCGGCAAGTACCTCATCGGCTGCTTGTTTCATGACTTTCGCACGTGGGTCGAAGTTTTTGTAAACCCGGTGCCCGAAGCCCATCAAACGGAAGGGATCGTTCTTGTCTTTGGCCTTAGCAACAAACTCATCGATGCGGGATACGTCGCCAATCTCGTCAAGCATTTTAACGACGGCTTCGTTAGCGCCGCCGTGTGAGGGGCCCCATAGCGCCGCAATGCCTGCTGCGATGCACGCAAACGGGTTTGCCTGTGATGAGCCAGCGAGACGCACGGTCGATGTGGACGCGTTTTGCTCATGGTCTGCGTGGAGCAAGAAGATACGGTCCATTGCGCGTGCGATCGTTGGTGAAATCACCGTTGGCTCGCACGGGTTTCCAAACATCATATGCAGGAAGTTGGATGAGTAATCCAAGTCGTTACGTGGATACATGAACGGTTGTCCGATCGAGAACTTATAACTCATCGCCGCAATGGTCGGCATTTTCGCAATCAAACGAAACGCAGCGACTTCTCGGTGGTGTGGGTCAGAGATATCAGTGGAGTCGTGATAAAACGCGGACAACGCACCGACAACGCCACACATAATCGCCATGGGGTGAGCATCTCGTCGGAACCCATTAAAGAAAGTTCTGATCTGCTCGTGAACCATCGTGTGGTTCGTCACCATGTCGACGAACGCTTTTTTCTCATCTGCGTTGGGGAGTTCACCATTTATCAGAAGGTAACAGGTCTCGAGGTAGTCAGATTGCTCGGCCAGTTGCTCAATGGGATAGCCGCGGTGCAACAACACACCTTTCTCGCCATCAATGTAGGTAATTTTGGATTCACAGGACGCCGTAGACGTGAATCCCGGGTCGAATGTGAAGTGCCCTTGCGATGTCAGCTTGGCGACATCTATAACGTCGGGGCCCTCTGAGCCT
>OCRG01000123.1_pt1 | contig 12148 bp, 11 predicted proteins | sample 1535071 | NCBI WGS metagenome assembly OCRG01 (sample SAMEA3275605, study PRJEB22092) | marine metagenome | biome: ENVO:00000447; feature: ENVO:00002042; material: seawater | collected 2014-06-22T16:30:00+00 | depth 0 m
CACAGCATGTTTTACGGGTGATATCATGTCTCCGATGACGTATTCAGGTGCATCACCAGAAAATCATGGACCTAGAAATTGAACTGCTGGAACAGGGAAGTTACGTCAAAACGTATAAGTGCTCAGTTCAATCAAATTCTGATCAGGGTCACGGATGTATACAGAGTTTATTTCACCCAAAGCGCCAGTACGCGCTATAGGACCTTGCAAAATCTCAATATTATTGTCATTTAGATGTTTAATGAATTCTTCCAACGCATCATCAATTACAAAACAGAGATCGGCTGAGCCAGGCAAGGGTGAAGCAGCCTTGGGTTCAAATTCCTCGCCAAACTTATGCAGATTGATTTTTTGCTGACCGTAGGCAAGCGCTTTACGGTTATCGCCAAATGTGACCTCTTGCATCCCTAAAATTTCAACATAAAACTTTATAGCCTGCGGTATATCTTGGACCGTAATCACCAAATGATCTAAAGAAACGACACGCACTATTTGACCTTTCACAAGTAAATTTTCTCGATATTTACCATTTTGTGAAAACCCACGGTAGATACAAGTTATTCGCTTCATTAAAACTACGAGCGCCAAGAACATCCTTATGATGCTGCAGATACCTTTATTTGTGTCGAGTGTTAGGTGATTTGCAACCAACACGACGGCTATATGATACCATCTTAAATGCAACTGAAGGTGGTCTACCGCTTAGTTCGACCCACGCTGCCATTTTAGGGCCGACTAAATAACATTTCTTGATAATTTAACTGATAAACGACAAGAGTTGCGCGAAGTACTCTTGTAAACAACGCACCAAGAAATACTATGAATGTCGTGAAGTATTAATCTGGGAGGACAGATATGAAATTTTTAACCGCAACCATCACTGCGCTTTCGCTAACAGTATCAGCCAATGTAGTAAGCGCTGCATGCGATGCAGGTGAAACTGTGATCAAATTCGCGCACGTCACAAACACTGACCGACATCCAAAAGGTATTGCAGCTACATTGCTACAACAGCGTGTAAATGATGAGATGAACGGAAAGGCTTGTATGGAGGTCTATCCTAACTCTACTTTGTACAATGATGACCAAGTTCTTGAGGCGATGCTACAAGGCGATGTTCAATTGGCGGCTCCATCATTGTCAAAATTTGAGCAATTCACGAAAGTATTCCGCATTTTTGACCTGCCCTTTATGTTTAAAAACGTAAATGCAGTCGACGAATTCCAAAATTCAGAAACTGGTCAGGCCATGAAAGAGAGCATGACACGTCGCGGACTGTTGGGATTGGCCTTCTGGCATAACGGCATGAAGCAAATGTCAGCGAATAAGCCACTTGAAATGCCGACTGATGCAAACGGATTGAAATTCCGCGTCCAAAACTCAGAGGTCTTGAAAGCACAAATGGCAGCACTTGGTGGCTCTCCGCAACCAATGGCGTTCTCAGAAGTATATGGCGCGTTGCAAACAGGCGTTGTTGATGGACAAGAAAACACATGGTCCAATATTTACGGTCAGAAATTCTTTGAGGTACAAGATGGCATCACCGAAACCAATCACGGCATCATTGACTACCTGCTCGTAACTTCGACAGACTGGCTAGACTCTCTTGATGCAGATGTGCGCGATCAATTCCTTACAATTGTTTCTGAAGTGACGGAAGCGCGTAACTCAGAGTCTACCGCAGTAAATGAAGCTGCTAAACAAGAGATCATAAAAGCGGGTGGTGTCGTTCGCTCGTTAACAGCGGCGCAGCGCGCGGCATGGGTCGAAGCGATGAAGCCAGTTTGGGATCAATTCGCAGGCAATGTTGGCGAAGATAACATTGCAGCAGCCCAAGCGATCAACGCAAACCACTAATTCGAAACAGTACCCGGCTGTAGACTTTCTGCTGCCGGGTATTTTTTGCGAAGAGGCGCACAATGTCACAAAGTTTTAAGCCACGCACAAAGGTTGGGCAATTCGTTCATGAAATCGAGGAAACTGTCATAGCCATATTGCTTGGATTAATGACACTGATTACGTTTGTGAACGTCGTACTACGTTATGGATTTAATACCGGTATAATCTGGGGATTAGAATCTGTTACGTTTTTATTTGCTTGGCTTGTTTTATTCGGGGTCAGCTATGGATTTAAAGTCCGAGCGCATTTGGGCGTTGACGCATTAATAAATGTTGTCTCTCAAAAAACACGCAAATCATTTGCGATCATTACTGCATTCGTATGCGTGCTCTATGCCTTCTTATTACTTAAAGGTTCTTGGGATTATTGGGCCAATTTTGCAAATCTACCACAAACCACTGGCCGGTGGTTTCCAACTGGTTTTGAGGAAATGAAGCGTACTTCCTATCGCGCTTGGTATGAAGTGATAGACGTTCCATTTCCTGAGTTTTTACGGTGGATTGAGCCTTTGATGAATGAGGGTGAGCGTTACGAAAAATTACCACGCTTTGTGCCCTACGCAATATTACCTTTTGGCATGGCGCTATTACTATACCGAATTTTTCAAAACAGTCTCGCCATTTATAGAGATGAAGCCGATAGCATGATTGTCAGTCATGAAGCAGAAGAAGCTGTGGCGGAAGCACAGAAGCTTAACGAAGGATCAAATTAATGGAAGTCGCAATTTTATTTGGTCTTGTAATTGCCTTCCTCCTGATTGGAGTACCGATTGCGGTATCACTGGGTTTATCCTCAATTCTGTTTCTGCTTGTATTAAGTGACACATCTCTTGCATCAATTGCCCAGTCGTTTTTCCAAGCAATGGCAGGGCACTATACACTGCTTGCTATTCCGTTTTTTATCCTTGCATCTTCATTCATGTCGACTGGAGGCGTTGCCCAAAGGATCATCAGGTTCTCGATCGCGATAGTCGGGCATTTTCCTGGTGGACTGGCAATTGCTGGGGTTTTTGCATGTATGTTGTTTGCGGCCCTGTCTGGTTCTTCTCCTGCAACAGTCGTTGCTATCGGCACGATTGTAATCGCAGGAATGAGACAAGTTGGTTATTCCAAGGAATTCGCCGCGGGTGTCATCGCAAACGCAGGTACATTGGGGATCTTGATCCCACCCTCAATTGTGATGGTCGTTTATGCATCCGCAACTGATGTGAGCGTCGGGCGAATGTTTTTGGCGGGCGTGATCCCTGGTTTATTGGCTGGTACGATGCTTATGCTGACAATTTATGTCATCGCAAAAATCAAAGGATTGCCCAAGGGCGATTGGCTCGGTTGGGGCGAAGTTTATGCATCAGCGAAAGAAGCCATTTGGGGCCTCTTCTTAATCGTCATTATCCTAGGTGGCATTTATGGAGGCATCTTTACGCCAACAGAAGCAGCAGCAGTTGCATCTATTTACGCATTTATCATTGCGGTCTTTGTCTATCGCGATATGGGACCGCTTGCGGCCAAAGGTGATAAACCAAAGCAATCACTGCTGCAGAACCCGTTGGCGATCATTACCGCATTTTTCCACAAGGATACCCGTGACACGCTCTTTGAAGCAGGTAAACTTACCATCACGTTGATGTTCATCATCGCAAACGCATTAATACTTAAACATGTTCTAACTGACGAACAGATCCCCCAACAGATCGCCAGCGCAATGTTATCAGCTGGGTTTGGACCCATCATGTTCCTGATTATTGTGAACGTAATTCTGCTGATCGGCGGTCAGTTTATGGAACCCTCGGGCCTGATTGTCATCGTTGCACCACTAGTATTCCCAATTGCAATCGAACTAGGGATCGATCCAATTCACCTTGGGATAATCATGGTGGTTAACATGGAAATCGGGATGATTACCCCACCTGTTGGATTGAACCTGTTCGTTACATCTGGAGTTGCTGGCATGCCTATGATGTCAGTTGTCCGCGCGGCACTTCCCTTCTTGGCAGTGTTGTTCGTATTCTTGATCCTTGTAACTTACGTACCCATTCTCTCAACATTCCTCCCGACTTACTTCATGGGACCTGAGATCATTACGAAATAGAAAATGACGAAAAGCTTAGCCTGCAATAGGCTAAGCTTTTTGTGCATTTTGCAAATGGCACAAATTGTGTTACCTTGGTGTTGCCAACATTAGGAGAACCGCATGCGTCGCCGTTTTGACGAGAAGCGCATCACTGATATCGTGATTTACACGTGTATCTTTGCTGTCGCCTTCTTGATGCTTTATGGTTTTGTAACCGTATATACTCAATAGGTAACTGACTCAAAATTTAAGTGATCGATCTTGCTCTGAAAAGTGGTGACCGGGGGCGGAATAGAACCACCGACACGAAGATTTTCAGTAGAGATGACAGTAGATTATTTATATAAAATGGTAACCTGAATGAGTTTTAAACTAATGTTCTCCAAAGCGTGTTTTTGATATTCCGCATCGTACGGATTAAACACTATGTCTCCAACCATTGGCGGCACACCGAATTTGGAACCACTTAGTAACACAAGCAACTTACAAATAGCAAAATCTCGGGGCCAGTTTTAAAATAGCGGAAGAATTCAAAATTGAACGTGCCAAATAAATTAGTTTTCATTGTTTGATTATCATAGGGGTGAAATTATAGTTAATGAGAATATCACATAAAAATTAAGAATGAGGTAAACTTCACAATGAAATGGGCAAGAGTTCAAAGCGAGGATGAAAGAGTTTTCGTGGGTGTGATTGTCAATGACACATTCGAGCCGCGTGCAAATCTGGGTTCAGATCATGTGACGGGCCCCATAATGGACATGAATACTCTAAAGTTGCTTCCACCGGTTGAGCCTGGAAAATTCATTGGATTGTGGAATAACTTCAAGGCTGCAGCTGAAAAGGGCGGCATGCAACATCCTGATCACCCACTTTATTTTTTTATGGCAGATACCGCGGTTTCAGGACCAAATGCTAAAATTTGTATACCACAAAGCGCAGGACGCGTTGTGTTTGAAGGTGAACTTGGAATTGTGATTGGGAAAAAGTGTAAGAATATCTCGATCGAAGACGCTGCAGATGCGATTTTAGGTTTTACCTGCGTCAATGACTTTACTTCGATTGACATATTGCACGCGGATCCATCATTCCCTCAATGGACACGTTCCAAAAGCTTCGATGGTTTTGGCGTGATTGGTCCTGTGATTGAAACGGATATTGACTGGAATGACTTAACTATAAGGGTGTTGGTCAACGAACGTGAACGCCAATGCTATCCAGCAAGTGACATGATTTTATCGCCTGAGAAAATCATCAGCTGCCTTTCTCACGACATGACCTTGAACCCCGGCGATATTATAGCCTGCGGAACATCAATTGGTGCTCGCCCAGTAAAACCTGGAATGATTGTAGAAGTGGTAATAGAGGGTATCGGGACTTTACCTGTGCAAATTGTGTAAATTTTAGGGGTGAGTGTACACGGAGTGTTATCGATTTGAGTCCTCAAGTGTTGCCGATACCCATATGTGGATGCTTTGATAACACCGGACGCAAGCATTAGTAATCGACTAGATACCACACCTAATTTATGTGGATTAGTGGTTTTCTTAGCCCACTAAAACCAGAGAATTTTTCACAAATTTCTTCACTCACGTAAATAACAGGAGCCGTAGATCTCTGTTAACCCCTATCTTTGTAGTCTGCGTATCTATTTTAGCGATTAAACTAATTACGTAACATCGCATCTTAGAAAATCGATCAAAAAAGGTCGCAGCATTGCTCTGCGACCGGGTTGGGTAGGGAATAACTACGAAGAGTTATGCTAGATCTTCGCTCTCTTTCGGTTGTCAGGTCAAGTCTAGTGACGAATGATTAATGATCCAGCCAGATATGATTGGCGTACATAATATACACGGCGCTGAATTTTGGGAGGCTGCTATGAAAGCCATGAGGAATTTTTGGGCGCGTGAATGGTTGATGGGAGACATCGGCTCAAGACACGGTACCAATGATGTGTCAACAATCATTAAAATTGCACAAACTGAGGGATTACTAAATCCCAACGCAGAAATGACAGATGTAGGCCAAAGCTATGTGACCGCAAACCGGCATCACGTTGAAGTGCTGAAACACGATACGATTGTTTATCCTCTTTAAATACCAATACTTAGGTTCGCAATGATAGAAACAGCATATGGTCTAAACCACGCATTCACGGCACCACATCGAATAGCTACAAAAGTTGGCAGCGATATCTTGGACAACGGCGGCACTGCCATTGAGGCAATGGTTGCCGCCGCTGCTACAATTGCTGTCGTATATCCACACATGAATGGAATTGGTGGGGATGGCTTTTGGCTAATACACAAGCCAGGATCGAACCCAATCTCGATAGCTGCATGCGGGCGTGCTGGGAGTCTTGCCACTCCGACATTTTACAAAAATCATGGATTTAATCATATACCTGCAAGGGGCCCATTGGCAGCACTCACCGTACCTGGGACAATCGATGGTTGGCGCCTGGCGCTTGAACAATCAAAACAAAACTTTTCACTGGCAGAATTGTTGGCGCCGGCCGTTGCACTTGCCAAAAATGGAATTGCCGTAACTAAAAACCAATCAGTTACAACATGTGAGAAATTAAACACCTTGGAAGATGTGCACGGTTTTTCGAATATTTTTCTTTCGAATGGTCGCGTGCCACAACAAGGTGAGCGGATGGTTCAATCAGCACTTGGCAATACGCTAGAAGCAATTGGATTGTATGGTACAAACTTCTTTTACAAAGGCGATATTGCTGAAACACATGCGTGTTTCTTAAAAGACCAAGGAAGCCCCATCACACTCCAGGATATACAGTGCCAAAAGGCAGAGGTTCTAAAACCTTTATCTATCCAAACTTCTAGCGGGAAGCTGTTCAACTTGGCACCACCTACACAAGGAATGTCCTCCCTCGGAATTTTAGGCATATTCGATCGCCTAAATGTTAAACAACCAGAAACCTTTGAACATATTCACGGATTGATTGAAGCTACCAAGCGCGCATTTATTATTCGTAACGCGAAATTGGGAGATCCAGCACATATGGAATATCCTCCCGAACATTACCTCACGGACCAATATCTAATCAACGAAGCAGCGAAAATAGATTTTTCTACTGCGCTCTCATGGCCATATGAACCAAAGGACGGTGATACGATTTGGATGGGGGCAACCGATAAAGACGGCATTTCTGTCAGTTTTATACAATCGGTCTTCTGGGAATTCGGTTCCGGACTAACCTGTCCGGACACTGGAGTATTTTTCCAAAACCGTGGTGCAGGTTTTTCGTTAGACCCAGGCCCCAACCAATTAGCACCAGGTAAACAACCATTTCACACGCTCAATCCTGCGATGGCGCTTTTGAATGATGGGCGCGTACTGTGTTATGGGACCATGGGCGGCGAAGGACAACCTCAAACACAATCTGCGCTGTACACCCGTTATGCTCAATTCAGCAGTTCATTACAGCAAGCTATCACAATGCCTCGGTGGCTTTTGGGCAAAACCTGGGGTGATGCAACGACAACCCTAAAATTTGAGGAAAATTTTGACGAAAAAATCATCAAACTCATGCGGGGAGTTGGCCATGAAGTAGAACTAGTTCCATCATTCAGTAGCATAATGGGACACGCTGGAGCCGTAGTTCGACATAAAAACGGAATGGTTGAAAGTGCAAATGATCCACGTTCAGATGGGTGGGCGTACGCGTGTTAATCTGTATATTTGGAAGAAATAGGTTAGCTCACTGAGTGGAGCTCGCCGTCTAGACTGAATATTTTGATCAGCAACTATATATCTAGCAATAAATCTGTGTTCAGATAGCGCAATCAAATTGCGAAACGGATTGTAATCAATCTTTTGTCTCGAATGACATCCAACGACCACACTTTAATTCTTGCAGAATTCACACTCAACAGTTCGTCGACAGAAGATATTTCAGCTCCGTTTATTGAAGCTATAATATCTGCCTCTCTTAATCCTAAGCGTCGTGACAAATTAGAAACTTGCGTCAAGACGACACCCTTCGATTTCAACGGTAAATTTAAATCATCTATAAATTTGGGGTTAACTTGAGCAATAGAGGACCCCAAAAACGGTCCATTACTTTTCACATCGACTAATTTGGACACAGGTTCATTGGGTGCATCACCTAAGCTGACTTCAGCTAAATATTTCTGATCACTGCGCAGAAAAGATACAGAAGCGCTATTACCAACCCCTCGTATTTCCAAACGATAGTACAACTCCAATTCAGAATTTACCTCATAGCCCTGGACGGATAGTATTACATCTCCAGTCCGCAAACCCGCATGGTGAAATTCACTTTTTGGATGTATTTCAGTAATTAATAGACCAGTAGGATACCGCATATTCAACGCATTCGCCATCGACTGATTGATCTCTTGAACTTCTATTCCAGCCCATGGTTTTACAAAGACTAAATTACCACTTTTTGCCTGCTCAACATATTTAGCAACAAGGTTGGAAGGAATCGCAAAGCCAATACCATTTGATCCGCCTGACTTTGTAAGAATGGAAGTATTAATTCCAATGAGTTTTCCCGACATGTCCACTAGCGCACCGCCGGAGTTTCCTGGGTTGATAGGTGCATCTGTTTGAACATAATAACCTGAGTTTGAGCCACCCCGGAGAACACTTTGAGATAAACCTGATACAATACCACTTGTAATAGATTGCCCAATACCAAACGGGTTTCCGATAGCAAGAACCAAGTCACCCACCAATAATCCATCTGAGTTGCCCATCTCAATTGCTGTTAGACCACTCGGGTTTATTAGACGAAGTACCGCCAAATCTGCCGATTCATCCGCCAATAGGATCTCTGCATCAAACTCTCTTCGATCTTTTAAATGTACTTTAATTTCTTGCGCACCACCGACAACATGATAGTTGGAAACAACGATGCCTTCCTCATCTACAATTACACCGGACCCAAGAGCGTTTTGTAATTGTGGCTGCGAGCGTTGAAAATTATTGAAAAAATCTGAAAAAAACGGATCACGCTGAAACACACTGTGCCGCCCGTTGATCAGACGTTTTGCATAGATGCTGACCACTGCAGGTGATGCGACCTCGACAATTGGCGAGAATGATAATTTGATATCTAAATCATTTGATGGGGCAGCACGTTCTCCCAACGATGTCGATGCTAGTAATGAGAACATAACGCACCAAAAAAGCCTAAACATCTGCTTTTGCCCTTCCTACAGTTATCGAGACGTACCTATGGGTAAGAAGATCTATTTCAAGATTTTAGGTCCTAATTTTCATATTAAATGGACATACGTTTCACCGTGACTTGCGCTCAATCTCTGGGCGCAAATTATACATATTTTTCAATCTTTTTCTAGCTTTTGTCACAAAAGAATTTTCGTTTTAATGAACGTAGAAGGAGTAAAAAAATGAGCAAACTAATACGGCTGGCAGACGTAGTTGACGACAAAATTAGAAAAGAAAAAGAACTAGAATTTTATGAGAAAGAACTTCAAAAATTGCACCACAAAATGGAAGTTCTTCGTCAAGAAATAAACGTGACGAACATAATTATCGATCTTGTAAAACATGAAAACGTACGAGACTTCAAAAAAGAATTTGAAGATAAAAATTGAGTTTCCTAACTTTAGCCACACCGATAATTTGTCACGGAAAACTGAATTACGCAGTGTCTTATACCTTGAACTCTAATTAAGTACTACCAAGTATACGAAACTAAACTCATTGCGGAGGATTATATTATGAATATGGACCTTCAAACTGCATATGAACGGATCCAAAACAGCAAGTCACCGATTGAAGAGGTTGGCACAATTATTCTCGAGACGGGTGGACAATGGAGCACAGCTGAGGCCGCTGACCCATCAAAGCTATTCACGATACACCTACACCAAATACAAGGCGTGGGAATAGGTGCTGCAGCGGCGCTTGATGATTGGATGCACAAGACGAGAGAGTTTCTTGGCGCAGAGATGGTCTTAGATCGCATTTGAGCAAACGATATCGTTGCATCTCATCACAGAACTTGAAAGAATATCCTTAGGCGGGCCTGTAGCTCAATTGGTCAGAGCAGAGCGCTCATAACGCTTTGGTTGGGGGTTCAAATCCCTCCGGGCCTACCAGCGGCCTCGTGGCTCAACTGGATAGAGCAGCCCCCTCCTAAGGGGCAGGTTGCAGGTTCGATTCCTGCCGAGGTCGCCAATGCATAAGTAACTGCAATCATATATTAAAATATATTTATAGCTGAAAAAAATGCGTTTTTGATATTTTGTTAGTTTGGATCAAACACTGTGTCTGTAACGAAAGGCGGGACAGAGTGTTTGGTCCGAGTGCGAGCGATCTCGATCAAAAGTGCTTGCCAAGCGGATCACTTTGAAATTATTTAATACGTGGCTGGTAATAAAGGCATTGCGCGCTGCTACTAGTCTCACGGTGATAGGTTGAACCGTTCGTGCGCTCCACCCATTTCGTGATGTCAGTTTCGAATAAAATCCAACGGACCGTTGGACATGGAAAGGTGCAGTATGCTTATTAATAACGAGCTCGAGAAATGGGATCGCGAGAATTTCTTTCATCCTTCTACACATTTGGCTGACTTTGCGCGCGGAGACCTTGCTCAACGTATCATTGCAAACGGTGAGGGGTGCTACATCAAAGACACTGAAGGGCGAAAGAGCCTGGACGCATTTGCTGGCTTATATTGCGTCAATGTTGGATACGGGCGCAACGAAATCTCAGATTCCATCGCTGAGCAAGCGAAAGAGCTTGCGTATTACCATGCGTATGTAGGTCATGGAACCGAAGCTTCGATCACACTTTCCAAAATGATATTGGATCGGGCGCCAAGTCATATGTCAAAAGTCTACTTTGGCCTATCAGGATCAGATGCAAACGAGACCAACATCAAGCTTGTTTGGTACTACAACAACGTGTTGGGGCGACCTGAAAAGAAAAAGATTATCTCCCGCTGGCGTGGTTACCATGGGTCTGGCTTAATGACCGGTTCATTGACAGGCCTCGATTTGTTTCATCAAAAATTCGATCTGCCGTTACAAAACGTACTTCATACAGAGGCCCCTTATTTTTACAGGCGTGCTGATATGGATATGAATGAGCAACAATTTGTAGAACACTGTGTTAACGAACTTGAGAAACTTATCCTACGAGAAGGTGCGGATACGATCGCAGCATTTATTGGTGAGCCGGCGTTGGGAACTGGTGGATTAGTGCCTCCACCCCAGGGATATTGGCAGGCTATTCAGGCTGTTCTAAACAAATACGATATCCTTCTCATTGCTGACGAAGTTGTGACCGGCTTTGGCCGACTAGGCTCAATGTTCGGTTCTGATCATTACGATATGCAGCCAGATCTAATCACTATCGCAAAAGGCCTCACCTCAGCCTATGCACCACTCTCCGGTTCAATTGTCAGCGATAAAATGTGGAAGATACTAGAGCAAGGAAACGATCAATACGGGCCAATTGGTCATGGATGGACATATTCTGCGCACCCTATTTCTGCCGCTGCCGGAGTGGCAAATTTAAAGTTACTCGACGATTTGAATTTGATTCAAAATGTCCAGGAGGTGGGCCCTCACTTCAAAAGCGCACTCATCGATGCAGTTGGCTACCATATGAACGTTGGAGAGGTGCGCGGCGAAGGACTGATGTGCGCGGTGGAACTTGTCGCAGATAAGGCCGATCGCAAATTTTTCGAAGCAGATCAAAAGATAGGCTATCAAGTAGCTGCGGCATTGTTATCACATGGCGTTATTGCGCGCGCAATGCCACAAGGTGACATCATAGGTTTTGCGCCCCCCTTCTGCATCAGCAAAGCTCAAGCAGAAGAGGTGGCCGAGAAGTTAGCTCAAAGCATAAAGGAAGTCTTAGTGTGAGGTTCAGTAGAAGCCAGAGCAACCTGAAAAAGTTATTAAACTATCACCTTCTTAAAAGACTTTAAAAAGTACGTAACACAGTATTCGACCAGAAATACCATTCAGTGTGAGACACAATAAAATAATTCAAAATTACCGCTCACGCTTTCTGGAATGAAACTTTGACCAGGCAGAAGCTATTGTAATAAAAATATAAAGATTGCGATTTACAAATGGTCGTAGGAATTCCTGGAGGCTGGAAAACGCCAGCTTTCTGGTGACACAGCGCGCCAAGCGACAGCATCAG
>OCRG01000124.1_pt1 | contig 12122 bp, 7 predicted proteins | sample 1535071 | NCBI WGS metagenome assembly OCRG01 (sample SAMEA3275605, study PRJEB22092) | marine metagenome | biome: ENVO:00000447; feature: ENVO:00002042; material: seawater | collected 2014-06-22T16:30:00+00 | depth 0 m
AAAGCCGGTGGCTTTGCACCCTGCTTGCTAAACCTATCTGCGCCTTGGTTGAAATGTAGTTTCGTTGAAAATAATTAAATAAAAAGGGTAATTCGAACCTTTTTTTATGGGAGTGATATACGTCTCCAGGCCATCGAACGAGACCCGCCCCCGAGGTGGGCATTAGATGGGCATAGGATGGGCATTAAAAGAAGCGGGACGAGAGGTGTGAAGAAAGCCTAAGTAGCGTGCAGTTTGCTGTGTGCACTGGGAATGACTTGTTAGCCCGTTAGTCCCCGTTCCAATACCCCTTGAATTCACTTATATGAAGCATTCCGGCAATCGACAGGGCTGAAAGTATTAATAGGGTTGAGGCGTCCCACAAAGCCAGTTGGACCGTCATCATCAGTATCGCGCCCGCAGCCAGGTTAAAGATAAAACGGGAGGGCGGTGCGCCTTTGCCGGTCGAACGAAACCTGCGTACTAAGACGGTCGCTTCGATGGCAATGAGGCCAATGATGGGGCCGATCAAAAGCCCTGAGTGGAGGAGTGATTCCACAAATTATGCTGTGGTTTTAGAGAGGCCCAAAAGCTGCGCCACGTCCTTCACCAAGACCCGAAGGTGCTCTTTTCGCTTCTTTTTAACCAACTTCTTCTGCGTGTAGGACTGCCACGTGAGTGTCTGAACGTCTTCATCCTTACACATTTCAACAAACTGCTCTCGGCGCTTATCGCTGTGGTACCAGAAGTACTGGAGTAGGCCCAGGGCCCAGAATGTACGTCCATGTAATTTCATGAATCGTTTGCGAGGTGTTTTTAGCGCCGAGGCTTTTCCAGTGACCAAGAATTCCTTTATGGCGTCCGCACTGAGTCGGCCACAAAGCATGGCGTAATAAATACCCTCGCCAGAGGCTGGCGCAACAACACCCGCCGCATCGCCTGACACCAAAATCCCTTTTCCATCGTCCCAGCGCTTCATGGGCTTCATTGGAATGGGGGCGCCTTCTTTTCGGATCGTGGGCGCGCCATCCAGGCCAGATATGGCCCGTAGCTCTGCGACAGAGTCTTTTGCCGAGAAATCCTTGACTGCGCTACCGACGCCGATGCTAGCAGACTTTCCATGGGGAAATACCCAAGCGTAGAAGTCGGGGGACAATTTGCCTTGGTACCAAACCTCGCATCGCTCGGGGTCATAATCCTCCGTGGCTGCTGAGGGTGCCTCTACAATCTCGTGATAGGCCAAGACCCATGGGATATCCGCGTACTTTGGTACGCCTTGTCGAGCCACTTTGGAGCGAGCGCCGTCGGCGCCTAAAACACATCGTGCAGTGGCCGTGCAGACCTGAGACTCCTCATCTTTTGATACATAGGTGACCTCGATTGTCTCGTCGTCCAAGTATTTGAGGGATTTAAAGGCAGCGAGTTCGAGTTCCGCACCTGCGCGTTGGGCGCGTAGCCTCAACCAAGGGTCGAATTCATCGCGGTCCACCATCCCAACAAAAGTCCCTTCAATTGGCATATCGACTTTCTGTGCTTTAGGCGAAATCATTCTTGCTGACTGAATCTCGGCTTTTAAAAGTGATCTTGGGATATCGAACTCACCCAAAATGCAGGGAGGGATAGCGCCACCACAAGGCTTGATTCGAAAGGCTCGTTCAAGAAGAAGAACACTGTGGCCGGCGAGCGCGATTTCATGCGCTGCAGTAGCACCTGACGGCCCGCCGCCGACAACGATGACGTCAAAATCGGTCTTTAAATGAGTCATGGGTTGATGCCCCCTAATGGATTTTCGAGTGCAAAACGGCCGGTTGTCGCTTCGTCACGTGGTTCTTTGTTTTGTACTTGTTGGTCAAGGTTGAAAATAAGGCTGGCCGCCCAGACGAAGAGGGCCGCCTCAGCAAAGAATACGAGTCCATAGGCGGCTGCTGGGTTTTCTAGCCACAGGCCTGCAACATCAACAGCCACAGTTCCCAAGAATCCTCCTAGGGCGAAAGAGATAGCTTGAGCGGCCCCCCACAACCCCATTCTCAAGCCATCGCGCTGGGATCGACCCTCACTGGCGAGCATCATCATTCCGCCAATCGCAGCGACAGCAAAACTGCCATTCGCAACACCGAGAACGAATACGTTGATGTTAATAGGCCACTCACTGCCACCTATGAGGCCGCCCGTTGCAAGGAGAGCGAGGCAGATGGCCGACAACAAGCACCCGCCTCGAATCCATAGGTGCAGGATATGTCGTGTTTTTGACTTGAAGGCGTAAGTCGAAAACGCCATGGCGAACATACCGAGGAGCATGCCTCCGTGTTGCATGCCAGCGAGGGCGGTGGTCTCACCCACGGTCCAGCCAAACGTGAGGCCAACGAATGGCTCTAAAATCAGGTCTTGTGCACTGTAGGCCAGCATCGAGGCAAAAACAAAAATAGTAAAACGGCGCGCATGATCCTCGCGCCATACCTCTTTGATGGCGACACTGAAGGGCGGTTTCTCCTCGCTCTCTGAAGTTGTTTCAGTGTCGAAGTGTTGAGGTGGTCGCTCAACTTTAAATATGGCTATGAAGCTCATCGCAAGCGCGATAGACGCCGTTCCCGATACTACCCAGAGCAATCTTGCTTCTGTAAAGGGATCGAGTAGCTGTCCAGTAACGCCCCCGGTTACTGCGAAGCCCATGATCATCATGAACCAAACCAAGGATGCCGCGGCTGGTTTGCGCTGATCGCTTACTTGCTTCGATAGTAGTACGAGCAGTGACGTACCGGCCGCCCCGGATCCAACGCCAATCAGTAAATACCCGAGCGCGGCAACGACATGTCCTCCAATACCCAAAGTGGGGATAAGCGTCGCACCAAACGTGGCGGTGACACTTCCTGTTGCGAGTATTGTCATGCCCCCAACAATCCATGGTGTCCTTCGACTGCCCCCGTCGCTACCGTAACCAATGTAAGGGCGTGCTAACTGCACCACGTGGTGAAGTGTGATGAGGAAGCCGGGTATGGAGGCGGCAAGTGCATACTCCACGACCATGATTCGATTGAGTGTGTTTGTCGGCAGAAAGACAAGCGCACCTAAGGCTGTCTGAACGAGGCCAAGCCTAAAAATGGCGAACCAGGATAATGTCTGAAACTTAGACAAGGTAGCCTCCCAGCGCGCAAGCGGTCACCATCATTCCTGTAACGTATTGGGTCACACCGATGCCGTTGTACCAAGGTGCGAGGAGCTTGGGATTTTGAAGAAAACGCAGCATAGCCAGGATTTGGCCTGCAATTAAGGTGGCAACCAATGCAGCGGCAAGCGGGTAGTGCCAGCTTTGAAGGAGCCCGAATACGGCGATTTGAGGCAGTAGCATGACTAAACAGGCGAGTCTGGCGGCTTTTGTGGCTCCGAGCTGGACGGGTAATGTTCGAATGCCAATCGCAATATCGCCCTCGATCGCCTTGAAGTCATTCAGGGTCATGATCCCGTGAGCGCCGAGGCTGTAGAGCAATGCAATAAGCAATATGTTACTCGCAGGTAGATCCCCACCGACTGCGATTGCAGCACCCGTCACCCAAGCGAGCCCCTCGTAGCTAATAGCGACCGACAAATTTCCCCACCAGCCATTTTGCTTGAGTCGAAGCGGCGGGGCGCTGTAGGCCCAAGCGAAGATCAGTCCCAAAGCAGTGGCGCATGCAACCCAAGTTCCGAGACTAAAGCTCCAGAGTTGGGCGATCAGCGACCATGCGACTGCAAATTGAAAGGCGCGGCTTTCGGTAACACGCCCTGAAGGAATGGGGCGACCAGGCTCGTTGATAGCATCGACTTCTCTATCGCAATAGTCATTGATGATTTGACTGGCACCACAGACGAGCGGCCCAGTAAGAAGAATGCCAGCGGCAAAAAGCCAGAGATGGCTTAAAGGGGTTACTCCGCCGGACACAAGACCACACATCAGTGCCCACATGGGCGGGAACCATGTGATGGGCTTTAGGAGCTGGATGTAGTCACTGATCGATGATCCGGACGTCGCCCCCGCTGTAACCGCCGTCGAATTTGCCATCTCAGCATGGTGTACATGCCAAGGGAAACAGTCAATAATTCATTACAAATTAATAGTAATTAATTATTTACACAGCTTCCCGATCGATATCGACTTCAGCATCGCCAAGGTCGAAGCGTCGGAGCTTTGTATACAAACTTTGACGACTTAGACCCAAAAGCTCGGCGGCTGAAGCACGGTTTCCACTCGTCAATTTAAGCGCTGCCTCGATGCAGAGCGCTTCGATAACATCTGTTGATTCGCGAACAAGTTCCTTTAGGGGAACGCGGCCCACACGGTCTGTAATCTGCTCAATTGATCGAGGTAAATGATCATCGACTGATTGATGAGGCGTAATTCGGCGGCTGATATCGCGAATGAACAACAAGACCCTTGTAGAACCGTTTTTGCCAACACGCGCAACGGAGAGTTCTATGTCGACAGACGACTCCGTCTCGGTCCGAAGCGTGGTTGAATACAGCCTGACGGAGCCCTCCTGTTTGGAGTGATCCAGCACAATATTGAGATCGACCGCTGATCGTCCGATCCAGCGATCAGCACGGCGTCCTTCAATCAATTCAATTGATGCCAGTCCCGCCATTTCAAGGAACGCCGAATTTGCGCCGGTCACGGTGCCTTGGTCGTCCAGTTCGATAATGCCGTCGGGTGCGTCACGGAAGAACGGCGCGAATTCTGCGCCCGTCACATCACGCTCGCTATCATCTCGGAGTCTCACGAGTAGTCTCCCTTCGCCCGATTGTCGCAGGTAAGTGAGTGCAACATTAAGCTCGAGACCCGCATCATTCCGAATCATGCCGTCTACAGTAGTTGTTACGCTTCTCGCTTCTCGCGTGAGTCTCTCGACAGTTACTCGATCTGCATCATTAATCCCAACCGGAAAGGCTCTCCCAACGAGATTGGCGCCAGGTTCGGCTAATAAGGTCGCCGCTACGGGGTTTGCTTCCAAGATGCGTCCGCTACTGTCGTCCACCACCACGAAGCCATCCGAGACCATATCGAGAAGCCTGCGATATCGCGCTTCTAGTCGGCGTTTAGACCAGTAATCGCGCTCCATGGCGTGCTGTGCATTCAACAATTGGTGCCGCAGACTTGCCTCAGGGAGGAGGTCGAGGGCGGCGGCGCGAACATCATCATCGCTGCTGTCGCAACATAACCAGCAAAGAAGTGGCACTGGACTGGTGGTGCGGGGGTTGACGGTGACATCGCAGCGAACGGCTGATCCCTTATTTCGCCGCGCCTCATTTAGCTTGGCGTTGAAGGTGGTTAGCGACTCCGTGGACAAAACTTCGTTGATTGAACGGCCAATGAGATCGTCAGGTTGGATTGTACTCGAGGGGTTGTTCACCTCTGCATGGACGATGAAGCCTGTAGCGGCCACAGTGAATTGAACGCTTGCAAGATGCTGTAGTAAAAGCTCGGAAGAGGGCGCTGATACGTTATTCACTGCGTGTGTAACTCCGATGCTGCTCTAGGCGTTTTCGCCGCGAGTAATGTCTTAAAAATCTGAATGTTACACAGCGTTCGGTAGGTCGTCATCAATCTCTTTACACTTCTGCCGCAATATATTTGATACGTAAACTTTTTATTCCAAGATCAATGTATAATTTAGTTGACACTGTTTAGGCCGAACACTACCCTGCAAATTCATAAGATGACGTGAAGTGTGCGTGCCGCACACGGATCGATTCGTCACATAAGAAGCGGGGTTTATGCCGTGAGTGAAAGTGCGAAAGACGCGATGGGTGGTGGGCTGTATACACCCGAGCAGAAGAAGCGCCGTGATGAGACGGTGTGGACACTTGTGCAGGGTGTCTTAGCGCCGCTGCAGTTTTTGGTATTCGCCGTCAGCACCGTTTTCGTGATTAATTTCTTGATGAACGGTACGGGCCTTGTGGTGGCAACCGCCTCGGTGGTTCTCAAAACGCTCATTCTCTATTCAATCATGGTGACTGGCGCCATTTGGGAGAAGGTGGTGTTTGGACGTTATCTCTTTGCTCCCGCGTTTTTCTGGGAGGATGTGGTCAGCATGGGCGTTATCGCGTTGCATACAGTCTATGTCCTGATGTGGCTGACGGGTTCAGGTAGTCCGCAGGAGCAAATGATTGTTGCACTCTTAGCCTATGGTGCTTATTTGATTAACGCCATTCAGTTTTTATTGAAATTTCAACAGGCACGCTCCAGTCGCGCCGATAGCAATCGTCAGAATGACTACGACGATCTAACCTATCGCGAAGGAGCGCACTCGTGAGTGGCGTAATCGCAAGCTCTGCTGTTGAGCATCATCCCGGTCCGCAAAGCCAAGAACGCGGACAGCGCGCAGTGTTTTGTGGTCTCACATCTATCATCTGGCTTCATCGTCGGATACAGGACGCGTTTTTCCTCGTTGTTGGCTCACGCACCTGCGCTCACCTGATTCAATCGGCGGCAGGTGTCATGATTTTTGCGGAGCCTAGATTTGCGACAGCGATCTTGGGTGAGCGAGACCTCGCAGGCATGGCGGATTGCCATGAGGAGCTCGATCGGGTTGTAGGAGAGCTCATCTCGCGCCGCTCTGGCATCAATCGCTTGTTTCTCGTTGGCTCGTGTCCATCCGAAGTCATTAAATTGGATTTAGAAACTGCTGCAGCAAAGCTTCAGGCAAAGCATGAGAACCGAGTGCGCATCTCGGCGTTTAGCGGAAGCGGCATAGAGACGACATTTACTCAAGGCGAAGATCAATGTCTTAAGAGCACCGTGGCTGAGCTACCCGCGCTAGCCAGTGGTACGTCCAATCTTGTGGTTTTAGGCACCGTCTCAGATATCGTTGAGGATCAGTTTCGTCGGCTTTTCGATGATTTGGGTATCCCCAATGTTCATTTTTACCCCGGACGTAAGGCGAGCGATTTACCCGCCGTCGGGAGAGGCACTCGCCTAATCGCTGCACAGCCTTTTGTAGGTGAGACTGCGCGAGCACTGATCGAACGCGGTGCAGAAATGATTAATGCACCATTTCCGCTCGGTGCTGAGGGTTCGAAAGCCTGGTTTGAAGCGATCGCTGAAGCGCACGGTATTGACAGCGCACGCGTTCAACAGGTTCTGGAGTTGCCCTATCAAAGAGCGAAACGTGCCGTCGCATCGCATGCGTTGAAACTTGAGGGAAAACGCATCCATTTCCTTCCGGATTCTCAGCTAGAGATCCCAATGGCGCGTTTCTTGAGCGAGGAGTGTGGTCTGAGCATCAACGAAATCGGTACGCCGTTTCATGATCAGTTGATGATGCATGGCGAGCTTTCGCGCTTACCCCATGATGTTCGTATCGTAGAGGGGCAGGATTTAGATCCCGCATTGAGCCGGGTTCGCGAGGCGAGGCCTGATCTCACAGTTTGCGGCATGGGGATTGCCAATGCGCTCGAATCTGAAGGACTGCGAACCAAATGGTCCATCGAGCTTGTGTTCTCGCCCGTTCAAGGGTTCGACCAGGCGGGAGACCTTGCAGGTTTGTTTGCAAAGCCGCTGGTTCGTGAGTCGATCTTGGAGGTGGGCTCATGGAGTTAACGCTCTGGACCTATGAGGGCCCGCCGCACGTGGGTGCCATTCGTATTGCAGCCTCTATGCGTGATGTGCATCTGATGCTGCACTCTCCGCAAGGCGATACCTATGCGGATCTGCTGTTCACGATGATTGAGCGAGACGGTCAGCGGCCTCCAGTCACTTACACCACGTTTCAGGCTCGAGATCTCGGTGCGTCGACCGCGGAGATGGTGCTTCAGTCACTGCGCGAGTCAGCAGAGCGCTTCAAGCCGCAAGTGATGTTGGTTGCGGACTCATGTACTGCCGAACTCATTCAGGACCAGCCCGGGGCACTTGCTCTGGGTGCCGATTTGCCTGTCCCTGTTATTCCACTTGAGATGGCCGCATACACGAGAAAAGAAAATTGGGGTGCGTCTGAGACTTTCTATCAACTCGTTCGCGGTCTTTTATCGCGTCAGGCGCCGGCGCCCGGGACGGAGCGACCTCAACGTGGCGCGGACGTTAGACCTAGCGTCAATATACTCGGTCCGACCAAGCTTGGGTTCCGATGCCGGGATGATGTGGTGGAAATTGAGCGTTTACTCGCCTCTATGGGGGTTGATGTCAATGTTGTCGCGCCGCTTGGCGCCTCGCCTTGGGATTTACAATCCATCCCCGCCGCTGACGCTAATGTCAACCTTTGTCCGGAGGTTTCTGACCTTACCTGCAGTTGGCTGGCTCGAACTTTTGGTATGCCGACTATTCAAACGATTCCCATGGGCTGGGGAGCAACACGGGACTTTATCGCCGAGGTCGCCGAAGTACTTAACCTCGATATTGATGTCGATGCTGTCGGTGAGTCCAGACTTCCTTGGTATTCAAGATCAATCGATTCGACTTATTTAACAGGTAAGCGTGTTTTCGTCTTTGCCGATGGTAGCCATGCGATAGCCGCAGCGCGTGTCGCGCGTGATGAGATGGGCTTTGAAGTTGTGGGCCTGGGGACGTACAGCCGTGAGCGCGCTCGTGATGTGAGGGCCGCTGCCAAGGAGTACGGGCTTGAGGCTCTTATTACTGACAATTACTTAGAGGTCGAAGCGAGAGTTCAGGAGCTTCAGCCTGAGATGGTGCTTGGGACGCAAATGGAGCGTCATATTGCCAAGCGTCTCGGCATACCGTGCGCTGTTATCTCCACGCCTGCGCACGTCCAAGACTACCCGGCTCGTTACTCACCTCAGATGGGGTTTGAGGGTGCGAACGTGTTGTTCGACACATGGGTGCACCCGCTCATTATGGGTTTGGAAGAGCACCTCCTTCACATGTTCAGAGACGACTTTGAGTTCAACGACAGCGTGGGGCCATCGCATCTTGGAAGCGAGGGGGAGGGCGCTCGTTCATTGAACGAGAGCGGTGAACAGATCTGTGAAGGCAACATTGTTTGGGCCTTCGAGGCGGAAAAAGAGTTGAAGAAAATTCCCTTCTTCGTTCGGGGTAAGGCGCGACGAAATACCGAGCGCTTTGCGGAAGAGCAGGGCATTTCAACGATCCAAGTAGATACGCTATATGACGCGAAAGCACACTACAGCAACTGACGCGTCGACGCCTGTAAACGTCGTCCTCGTCACGCTCGACAACCATGTTAATGGTGCTATCGAGCGCGCTGAAAAGCGTCTTATTTGTGATCTGCCCGGCGTTAATTTTAAGAGCTTTGCTGCCACTGAGTGGGAGGCAGACCCGTCAGCGCTAGAGGGCTGCAGAGCCGCCATTGCCTCTGGCGACATCATTATCGTCACGATGCTCTTCATGGAGGGCCACATAAAGGCAATTTCTGATGCGCTTGCTGCACGAAGAGATAATTGCGACGCAATAGTCTGCTGCATGTCAGCACCCGAGGTTATGCAGTTCACGCGCATGGGGCGCTTTACAATGGACGGAGAGCCATCAGGCCCTGTTGCCTTGCTTAAGCGACTCCGCGGAGCGCCGAAAGACGGTAAGCCGGGTGCTTCTGGTGAACGGCAGCTGGCGATGTTGCGACGCTTGCCCCGCATACTCAGATTCATTCCAGGTACCGCGCAAGATGTGCGCGCCTATTTCCTGACGCTCCAGTACTGGCTCGCTGGGTCAGAGGATAATTTGACGCGATTGGTGAGCTTTCTTATTCATCGATACGCGAGCGGTCCTCGCGAGGTCCTACGAAAAGTCGCTCGTGAGGAGCCGCCCATAGAGTATCCCGATGTTGGCGTTTATCACGTTGACGGGCGGCAGCGCATTAGCGATGCGGTTCCAACCGTCGATGATGCAACTGGAAGTGAGGGAACCGTTGGGCTGCTACTGATGCGCTCCTACGCCTTGGCAGGCAACACGCGACATTACGATGCAGTGATCCGAGCTTTGGAGGCACGCGGCTTGCGGGTAATACCTGCTTTCGCGTCTGGTTTGGACGCACGACCCGCAGTCAAGCGTTTCTTCATGAGCGAGGGAGAGTCAATTGTCGACGCGGTAATCTCCCTAACTGGTTTTTCACTTGTTGGTGGACCCGCTTACAACGATACAGACGCTGCGCAGGAGATGCTGGCCGAACTGAATGTGCCCTATCTCGCTGTACAAGCGCTTGAATTTCAAAGTATCAACCAGTGGCGCGAATCGCCCATGGGTCTGATGCCTGTTGAGGCAACCATCATGGTTGCTATTCCGGAGCTCGATGGGGCCACGGGCCCGATGGTCTTCAGTGGTCGCGACCGCGAGGATCCTAAGCGGTCGTTTGATATGAGCCCTGAAACTGAGCGCATAGAACGTTTGGCGAGCCGTGTCTCAAAGTTGGTTGCACTTCACCGGAAGGAGCGCGCAGAGAAAAAGATTGCTATTACGCTGTTCAACTTTCCCCCCAACAGCGGCGCTATGGGGACCGCAGCACATTTAAGTGTGTTTGAGTCTCTATTCAATACCTTGAAGGCACTGAGTCGCGCTGGATATTCGGTTGACTTGCCCGACACTGTCGAAAGTCTGAGGGACTCGCTGCTCAAGGGAAACGCAGAGTTGTATGGCGCTGAGGCAAATGTTCACTCAACGATCCCGGTTGACGATCATGTGGCTCGAGAACCCTACCTAGAGGAGATCGAAGCACAATGGGGGCCAGCCCCTGGTAAGCATTGGACTGATGGGCGACGAATGTTCGTACTCGGTCAGTCTTTTGGCAATATTTTCGTAGGTGTCCAGCCTGCTATGGGCTATGAGGGAGATCCAATGCGTTTGCTCTTCGAGGGCGGGCTAGCGCCGACGCATGTTTTCTCCGCTTACTATCGATGGCTGAGAGAGGATTATGCGGCTGATGCCGTGCTTCATTTCGGCACTCACGGTGCGCTTGAGTTCATGCCCGGTAAGCAAGTGGGCCTCTCGGACCGATGTTGGCCCGATCGATTAATCGCAGACCTGCCCAACTTCTACTTGTACGCGGCGAATAATCCCTCGGAGGGCTTGATCGCAAAGCGTCGCTCGGCTGCAACACTGATTAGTTACCTGACGCCACCTGTCACGAAAGCAGATCTCCATAAAGAGTTCGCCGAGTTGCGATCGATGATCGACCTATGGCGTGGTCGCGATCCTGAAGCGACAGACACACACCTTGAGCAACTTGTGGACGCAATTTCAGCGCAAGCCGATCGCTGTGAGCTAGACCACGGCGGACTCGCTGCTGACCGCAGTAATGTTGAGCACTGGGTTTCACAAATTAGGACGCAATTGGATGAAATTGAGCAGTCACTGATTCCATTCGGTATGCATGTGATCGGGGGGTCCCTGCTTTCCTCAGAGCGTGCCGAGACCATTGCGGCGATAGCCGAGGCGGGCGGTGCACGCGATATTGACCCATCGCGTTTGGATAAATATCTTCAATTAAAAGATATGGGCGCTCTTAAGGGGTTGTTGGCGGAGTCCCAGGTGCCTTCCGATGAAATCGTCGAGCTCGCCGAGCGACTGCTTACCGCTTTGGCAAATCTAGAAGCTGATCACGAATTACCAGCGCTCATTAGTGCACTGGATGGTCACTTCATCCCGCCGGTTTCCGGTGGTGACTTGATTAGAAACCCCGAGAGTCTCCCAACGGGGCGCAATATCCATGGGTTCGACCCATTCCGCCTTCCAAGCGCATTTGCGGTAATAGAAGGAGAGCGCCAGGCCGAGCAGTTAACGCAACGCCACTTTCAAGATAAGGGCGAAATGCCAACCTCCGTTGCTTTGGTTTTGTGGGGTACGGATAACTTAAAGAGCGAAGGTATTGCCATCGGTCAGGCTCTCGCACTGATTGGGGCCAGGCCGCGCTTCGATAGTTACGGGCGACTCAGTGGCGCAGAGTTGATAGAGCTTGCGGAGTTAGGACGGCCCCGCGTCGACGTCGTTGTGACGCTGTCTGGAATTTTCCGAGATCTTCTCCCAATGCAAACGCGTCTGCTTGCTGAGGCCGCTTACTTGGCAGCAGCAGCCGACGAGCCACTTGAGCTTAACCCTATTAGGCGCAACGCTCTGGCGTATCAAGCGGCGAATGAATGCGACTTCGAGACAGCGGCGCTCAGAGTGTTTAGTAACTCGGAGGGTGCCTATGGCTCAAACGTAAATCTACTCG
>OCRG01000126.1_pt1 | contig 12024 bp, 9 predicted proteins | sample 1535071 | NCBI WGS metagenome assembly OCRG01 (sample SAMEA3275605, study PRJEB22092) | marine metagenome | biome: ENVO:00000447; feature: ENVO:00002042; material: seawater | collected 2014-06-22T16:30:00+00 | depth 0 m
GGTTTTGCATTTATGGGTATTTTGATCGAGTTGGGGCTTTGCTTATTTCTTGCACTCAGGCATTAAGATTCAAAGCCCCGCAAACGAGGGGCGTAAAAGTTAACGCTTTATACACCGAGGTCTTACACGCCCAGGACTCCCAAACTTAGACCTTGCATACTCAGGCCTCACAACTCCTGATCTCACGAATCTGGGTCTCGTAAACTCAGGCCTAGCAAACCCCGAATTTACAAGCCCAGACCTCGCAAGATCACGGCACGACTTTCAGCGGGGTCTATGACCATATCGATCTCAAGATAAGCCGCCGCTTCCGTGGCGCGGCCTTTTTGATACATCTCCGCGACCAGTTTTTCATACAGTGCATCGCGTGCCTCGCCTGCAGGTATTGCTTCGAGTTCCTTTTTGAAGCCTAGTCGAACTGCGCCCTCGAGGCCCATGCCACCAAACTCACCCTGTGGCCAACTGGCTGTGAGTGTTGGAAATTCGAAGGAGCCCCCAACAAGCGCCATCGCTCCCAAGCCATAACCGCGTCGGAGGAACAGGCCGACCCAAGGTGTTGTGACGCTGGCTGCGGTGTTGAATAGTTCAGGCATGACCTTTGCTGCGCCCATGGCCTCGCTCTCGGGACCAACCATGAAGCCGGGGGTGTCAACAAGCGAGACAATCGGTAACCGCCAGCGCTTCGCCAATTCCATCATTTCCCCTGCTTTTCGAGCAGCGTCGACGTCAACGGCACCGCCTAAATGGCGGCAATCGCTAGCAATAACGGCAACAGGGTGGCCTTCAATACGCGCTAATGCCGTAACCACAGCGCGGCCATAAACAGGACGTAGTTCGAGTACCGACTGGTGATCAAACAAGATATTCATCACTTTTCGGACGTCATAAGCCATCCGCCTGTTTTCAGGAAGACAGGTTCTTAGGGCAGTTTGATCTGCAATCGCGCCGGGCGCGGTAACTCCTTGCGCATAACTTAAGCTCCATTTAGCAAGTGCAGTCGCGTGGGCCTCGTCCTCTGCTAGCAGATCGACGGCACCGACATTACACAGTGTGTTAACCGGGCCGATTTCATCAGGGTGAAAGGAGCCCAGACCGCCACCTTCAATCATGGCAGGCCCCGCCATGCCGATAGACGAGCTCTTCGTTGCAATACGAATGTCGCCTGCGCCAAAGAGTGCTGCGTTCCCCGCAAAGCAATAACCGTTGTTAACGGTAATGCGAGGTACTTTCCCCGTAAGGCCAGCCCAACGGCTAAAAGAGGTGCTATTAAGGCCCGCAATGTTTACTTTTACATCGGTATCACCCGGGCGTCCGCCGCCGCCTTCGGTGTACATGACAAAGGGCAGTCGCTCTCGCTCGGCGATTTCAAAGATACGATCGAGCTTTTGGTGGTGAAAAAAGCCTTGGGTCCCGGCAAGTACACTGTAGTCATAGATAGCGACCGCCACGTCGGAACGCTCATTTGGACAAAGCGCAGCGTTGATTGTTGCGGTGCCTGTGATGACGCCATCTGCTGCGGTATCCAAACGAAGCGTAGACGGATCGCGACGATCGCGTTGCGCGGCAACAGCGAGCTGACCGTACTCGATGAAGCTGTTGTCATCGACTAGGTCCTGTAAATTCTCTCTCGCTGTTCGATAGCCTTTACTGTGGCGTCGCTCTGTTGCGCGTGTCCGAAGGTCATCAAGCGTCTCAGCTTTAGTCTGATCGAGATGTATTTGCGCATCCGTTGGTATGGGTCCTTGCGACACAATTTATTCTCCACGTCCCGTGGGTAGACCTTAAGGTTCGGGCTGTTTTCAGGCAAGCACAAACGAAGCTCGGGGTTACGTTGTTAACTGGGCTATCATCGCGTTTTGTTTTTTTCTTGTGTGGGTAATCCTGATGAGTCGATATCTTTTGATCTTACTTATTGGTGGCGTGTTCAGTATCTCGCTTACGGGGTGTAGTGAGGCCGATACAGGGCAATCAGCGGAGCAGCTTGCTGCTTCGAAGATAGATCAGAACGACGCTGCGGATGCTAACAAGGCGGTGGACGCCTCGATGTCGGAGCACGAGCGATTGAACGCATACCTAGCAGACGTCTTTGCTGACAACCTCTCGCGGCAACCCTTTACCGCGAGCTATTTGGGTATCAAGGATCGTCACGGTGAATGGAATCCTCAGTCCGAGGCGTTCAATGACGAAGAGCGTGCGCGTATGGAGCAAGGTTTGGTTGATCTTGCGGGCTTTGACAGAACGGCACTACCGGATGCGGGAAAGCTCTCTCTCGATCTCTACCGCATGTCATTAGAGCGATCGCTGGCGATGGATGACTTTCGGCACCACCGTTACGCACTTCATCAATTCCGTGGTGCGCATACTCAAATCCCCAGCTCGCTCATCAATATCCATCGCGTGTCTGATTTAAGCGACGCTGAAGCGTATGTTGAGCGTATTCAAAACGTCGAGAGCTATCTCGGAGAGGTCATCGAGCAGCTCGAATTACGTGCCGAGAAAGAGCTTTATCTGGTTGATTGGATGTATCCGGCGATTCTCGAATCGTCCAATAATGTCATCACGGGTCAGCCGTTTGATGATTCGGAGACGGTGTCACCGGTTTGGGCGGATTTTCAGAAGAAAGTAACGGCGCTTGATTTGCCAGAAGATGAGACGGCTCGGCTGGTTAATGCGGGCAGAGCAGCGCTTATCGATGCGTTTAAGCCGGCCTACCAGCGCTTCATCACTGTGATCGAGAAGCAGAGTGAGTCAGCCTCACCTAACGATGGAGTATGGCGTCTCCCTGATGGTGACGCTTTTTATCAGCGGTTGCTTGAGTGGTTTACAACGACGGACCTTACTGCAGACGAGGTACACCAGCTAGGTCTCGACAATATTGCACGTATTCACGGTCAAATGCGGGAGATAATGGCGGAGGTTGGTTTCGAGGGAAGCCTGCAGGAGTTTTTCGTATTTGTCCGCGAAAATCAGTCGCTGCGTTTTCCGAATACGGATGAGGGACGGGAAGCGTATCTTGCGAGTGCCCGCGACGCGCTCTCCCGAATGGAAGAAAAGCTGCCTGAGTACTTTGGCGTGCTACCCGAAGCCGAGCTGATCGTTAAGCGTGTCGAGCCTTTCCGGGAGCGAAACGCGGGTAAAGCGTTTTATCAGAGCCCACCGCCGGATGGTTCACGCCCAGGTATTTTCTACGCCAATTTGTACGATATGGCCGCGATGCCAAAAACGGACCTTGAGGCGCTAGCATTTCATGAGGGCTTGCCAGGGCATCACCTTCAGCGAGCTATTACGGCGGAGCTTGAGGGGGTGCCTGATATTCAGCGTTACCTGAGCTTTACTGCGTTCTCGGAAGGTTGGGGCCTGTATACAGAGCAACTCGCCTACGAGATGGGCTTTTATGAAGATCCGTACTCGCGATTTGGACAGCTAGCTATGGAACTGTGGCGAGCAGCGCGCCTGGTCGTGGATACAGGTATTCACAGTAAGCGGTGGACTCGCGAAGAAGCCATTGCCTATCTCGTTGAGAATACGCCAAATGCCGAGTACGACTGTATAAAAGCGATCGAACGCTATATCGCAATGCCGGGGCAGGCGACAGCTTATATGATCGGGAAGTTACGTATTGTCGAGCTTCGCGAGGATGCGAGAGAGCGCTTGGGCGATCGATTTGATATTCGGCTATTCCACGATACGGTGCTTGGCAGTGGTCCCGTGCCATTAAATAAGCTGGCGGAAAATATCGATGCGATGGTGGTTTCGCAACTGGCCGAAGGTTAGGGCTGGCTTACTAAGCAGAGCAGATACCACTGCGACGTTAAGAGAGTCCTCGCCTCCTCAGAGGACACGAATGATCATCGAGAGCGCGAGTACTGTTAACAGCAGTTTCAGTATGGTTTGAAACAGCTTCTCGGGGAGCCTGCCGAGAAGCTGTAAGCCGATGAGTGTTCCGCCAAAGCCTGCGGCAATCATTAAAGCGAGTGGAATTAGCCACTCATTCCAAAAAAATCCGAGGCTGCTAAAGAGGACTATGCGGAGAAAATTCATAGTCGACACGCTTGCTGCCATGGTCGCGACAAGTTCTTTTCTATCTGCTGCTTGATGTCGAAGAAAGGCTGCGATTAAAGGGCCTGTAGCGCTTACAAAAACACCAATAAAGCTCACCGCGATACTAAAGAGTAGGTTATGACGAGTGCTGTGCGTCTTTACGACTGGTATCGGAACCCAAGTCACGATGAGCGTGAAGGTTGCGAGTAGCAGGGTTAACTGTAGTTCATTCAACCAAAATGCCGAAAGCGGTGCTGCAAGTAAGGTTCCAACGATGGCGCCGATTACCAGCGGCCAAAATAGTTGCCGCGAAATATGGCGTCGGGTCATTGCGGTTCGACCCGTATTCGAGCCGAGTTGAACAACGCTGTGCAGAGGTACAACCGCGGTAATGGGGACAGTCACTACGAGCACTGCTAGAACGAGCGTACCACCCCCGATCCCAACGGATGCAGTCAGGAGAGATGCAACAAAACTCGTAGCGACCAAGATGGTCAAAATGTCGAGACTAATCGGTAAGTCGGGCATTGGATGACGGTATTCAGCTGTCTACCAACCATATAGCAGGAGATGGCGGATAAGGGAAATCAGCGCTTTAAAAATCCACCTCGTAAAGTTGAGACTTCTAAAGCGGCTTCTTAAACGACTGTGAAAATAAGGAGCGCGATAAGGAGGTTGCCCCGGAAGCTCGGAGGGGAGCCGAGCCCGGGGACGGGGAAGTGAGTGCTAGAAGTGAACTAGGCGACAGGTGTCAGGAAAGTGCCGGTCTTCGTGGCAACGGCTTTGTTGTGTGATTGCGCTGTCTGCACTTTTAAGAGGTGACTTTCAGGGAGTCGTATCTCAACTTCGCGTTTACCACCGCGTTGTTTAACGACAGTGACTTCACGGTAAGCGTTGATATGTAGTCTGAGAGAGACAGGGGTGGCATCTTTCAGTGCATCGCTCGATCTAAAGAGGAAAAGCAACGTATCGGTACTCGCTGCTGCAAGTTGCAGCTTACGTATTTCAGCGTAACGATAGTGAGTGCTCCCTAACCACACAAACACTGTACTGCAGGTAGTACTGCGGACTGCTTGTTCTGCTGCCCATAAGGTTTCATCCCGATGCTTAGGGTGAACCATCAGTATTTGCTCTGAGGGAATGTTGTGAGCGCGCAGTAGTGGTGCGTACGGTGTGTGCGGCGAGTTGATAAATGCTTGCCAGCGCTTTTCAGTGGAAAGTCGTTGCATGGTGGGTAGAAACAGCCCCATACATTCAGCGCCATCATGATCGCTCAAAACTTCGACGGCACCATGCTTTGGCCAGCCTCCGAGCTGTAATTCTTCGTCGAGAGAGGTGAAACCCGTTGGTACACTCTGTCGATTGTGCCAATCTGTATTGGCTGACTTGGTGGTTAAGATAACGCGAGAGTTTGTGTGGTTATCGACACCTTGCCAGGTGTCAGGACGATTAATGATCTGTTCGATGGAGTAGTTCATGATGCGCTCCGTAAAGTTGATAGGGTGCTGTCTCAGAAAGCACCAGTAAAAATACTGTATAAATAAACAGTATTCTGATTGCTATTGAAAAGCAAGAGAGGCGCCATTTGTGTGTCGTGAAAAGCGACAGGTGAAGCATTCCGCGTTAAAAGAGCCGCGCTTCCGCCGTTATTACCCGGCTAGCTGGTGTTCAGGTTTGGGTAGCTGGATGTTGCGATTCCTGTTGGGGTGGAATGCGTGGGCGTTGACCCAGTCCGCCTTGTGGGTGGGTGTCGTCAGTGCACTCATGCTCGCACCGGCACTTCTTCTGTCGCCTTACTTTGGTGTTCAGTCAGATCGCGTTAATCCACGACACGGCTTGATGTGGTCGATGCTCATCCACGGTGCAATTGCCACCTGCGGCGCTTTGGCAACTTATTTTGGCATGCTCAATCTGGCTGTGCTGCTGATCTTGGCGACGGCACTGGGTTCTGTCTCGGCAATGCACAGTCCTATGCGTTTGGCGCTCGTGCCTATGCTCGTGCCGCGTGAGGCGCTGCCCAGTGCAGTGGGGCTGACAGCGATGTCCTTTAATATTGCTCGCATCTTAGGCCCCGCTATTTGTGCGGCAGTCATTGCTCGCGCCGGTGTCGCTTGGGCCTGGATGATCCCCGTTTTTATCTTCGCGATATCCGGTGTGATTCTAAATTCACTGGGCGGTGTGGGAACACGCCAAAAGCGGACACACGGCAGTGTAAACAGTGAATTTGTTGATGGACTTCGCTATGTCCTGAGCATGGCACCCCTTGTCACTATTCTTGCGTTGACCTCAGTCAACGGATTTTTAGGACGAAGCTTTATTGAGTTATTGCCCGCAGTGTCCGGCCGATTAATTGCAGGTGGTCCTGCGGAACTCGCTTGGCTGACGGCTGCTGCCGGTAGTGGCGCCGTCTTGGGTGGCTTGATTATGAGTCGGTTGAAGGCAGATGTTAGATACCTTTTTAATATGAGTGTCGCCGCTATGTTTTTTGCAGCCTGCTTGCTCTCCAATCTTGGCTGGATAGCTCAGCTACCAAGCTTGTTTATCTTGGTGGGATTATTGAGTTTATCGACGACCCTCGCAGGAACAGCCTGTCAGACCTTAGCGCAGTTAATCATAGACCCGCAGTATCATGGCCGGGTGATGAGTCTGTGGTCGATGACCATGATGGCAGCGCCAGCCCTAGGCGCAGCAGTTCACGGTGCGATTGCCGAATGGCTGGGCTTTGTTATTGCCTTTGCTCTTGCGGCAGTTGTAGGTGTTCTGGGCCTTGCAGGGCTCTACGCACGACGTCGTGGCATGGCTGACGCCGAGCCCGTGGCGAGTGTCACCACCAATGATTCTAGGTAGTCCCAGCAATTACCCGGCATGTAGCCTTTAGCACTGCCATCGGCCGCGAAGTTGAGTGACAAGCATGCCTCCAGCGATTCGCGATTGTGTCTGGCGAGCGCAGATTGTAGTAGGTTTATGCGGCTTCGCCATACGCCAAGGCGATCGAGTGCAATCGCCGGTGAGGTGCCTTTTCGTACGGCCGTTTCAGCGTCGATAAGCAGTCTCAGTTCCTTGGAAAGTGGCCATAGAATAACCGGTGCTGCATTGCCTTCAGCTTGCAAGCCTCGCAGTGCTTTCAGTGCGCTGCGAGCATCACCGGCAAGCGCGGTATCGACCATGCCAAAGGTGTTGTAGCGGGCACTATCGCCCACTGACTCCGCAATTTTTTCGACAGAAAGGTGGTTATCACTCGCCAATAGCGCCAGCTTTTCGATTTCCTGCGCAGCGGCGAGCAAGTTGCCCTCGACGCGCTCAGCCAGTAACGCAATAGCATCTCGGTCAGCAGACATTCCTCTCTGCTTGAGTCGGCCTTGAATCCAAGATGGCATCTCGCGACGACCGACCGGCCATACTGTGATAATCGCGCCCCGCTGATCCAGTGCTGTGTACCACTTAGAGCGCTGCGACTGCTTGTCAATTTTGCCGGCAACAATCAGCAAGATATCGTCAGACTCCATAGACAGATATTCTTGGATGGCTTTGCTGCCTTCAGTGCCTGGCTTGCCACTCTCAACCTGAACTTCGATCAGCTTGCGATCAGAGAACAGCGACATGGCACTCGCGCTTTGCACAAGATTTTGCCAGCCGACTTTATCCGATGTATCGATACGCTCTCTATCAACACACCCGTGCTCCCTTGCGGCGACACGAATAGCATCGGCACACTCTTGGACGATGAGGGGTTCAGCACCGGTGACGAGATAACAAGCCGAGAGGCCCTGTCTGAGGAACTGCTCGAGTTGCTCAGGCCTTATCTGCATTGTCTGCTGCCAGTCTGTAATCGATGCGGCGAGTAAGGGCCTCGACTAAGGTTGAACGAAGCTCACCTTGTAGAAGTCTCAACTCTTCCGTTTTACCAACGACGTTGAGTGGGTCATTGAGCATTTGGTCCACCACGGTGAGCGTCTCTCCCTCAACAAGCCACTGTTCGCCAAGCTGGAGTGAAAAATCGACACTGGCCCGGAGTTCAAGTTCTGCAGCACGGGCTCTCGCCGTCAGAGAGAGATTGCGCTGTTCAAAGCGCTCTATGCCTACTTGTAAAATCAAGGCGGCTTCAGAGGGCTCGACGACACTCGCTCCGAGGCGATTAAGCGCCGTGCGCAACTGTGAAGTGAATTCACTGTTCGGCGCAGCGCTCACAACCGCGATTGGATAGAGCCCTAGCGTTTCGGCGCGAGCGTTTTGGCCACGCAACTCAAAGCCACAGCCTGACAGAGCGAGCACGCTTATGAGGCTCGCGGCGATTGCTGTTCGTCGAGAGAGCTTAGTTAGCAACCACATTGACGAGTTTCCCGGGGACAACAATGACTTTTCTGATGCTGACACCCTCAGTGAAACGCTGAACATTTTCATGCGCGAGTGCCATTTCTTGAATATCGTCTTTGCTCGCATCGGCGCTTACAGAGATCTTGGCTCTCACTTTGCCATTTACTTGAACCACAATGTCGATCTCGTCGCGAGCAAGTGCTGCTTCATCGACCGCCGGCCAAGTAGCAGAAAGGATGCGCTCGCCCGTTAACACGCTGTAAAGCGCTTCGCTGATATGGGGCACAATGGGCGCCAGTAACAATACGGCCGCAGACAGGGCCTCATGCACAACACTTGCGTCCTCAGCCGAGTCTCCCTCGTGTCTACTGACCTCGTTGCAAAGCTCCATGACCGCGGCAACAGCCGTATTAAAGGTTTGCCGGCGGCCATAATCATCACTGACCTTGGCGATCGTTTCGTGTGTTTTTCGCCGCAACGCTTTTTGGGCTTTATCGAGTGCGGCTGCGTTTAGTGTATCGGACGATGCAGGTCTTGCTTCTTGAACCAAGCGCCACAAACGCTTCAGGAAGCGGTGTGATCCGTCGACGCCTGCGTCAGACCACTCAAGGGACTGCTCGGGCGGCGCAGCAAACATACTGAACAACCTGACAGTGTCTGCTCCGTAACGATCAATGAGTTCCTGGGGATCTACTGTATTTCCCTTGGATTTAGACATCTTGGCGCCATCTTTGAGCACCATGCCTTGAGTGAGTAGTCGCTCAAACGGCTCGTCTGAACTTAGGAGGCCTTCATCACGCATCAACTTGTGGAAGAAGCGGGCATAAAGTAGGTGCAGGATTGCGTGCTCGATACCACCTACGTATTGATCGACGGGAAGCCAGTAGTTGGCTGCATCCGAGTCGAGCATGCCCTGATCATAGTCGGGGCATGTAAAGCGCGCGTAGTACCAGGACGATTGCATAAAGGTGTCGAAGGTATCGGTCTCGCGTTCGCAAGAGACACCATCGAGATCAAATTTACGCCACTCGGGATCCGTTTTGATTGGCGAGGCCACGCCGTCCATGATCACGTCTTCTGGTAAGAGCGAGGGCAGTCGGTCCGCGGGAATAGGTACTTCGCCACCGCCTTCAAGATTTAGCATGGGGATTGGTGTACCCCAATAACGCTGCCGGGACACACCCCAATCGCGCAGGCGATATTGTGTGGTGACTTTACCCAGAGACTTTGCCTCGAGTGCTTGGGCTATTTGATCGAAGGCTGCCTCGAATCCCAGTCCATTGTAATCACCCGAAGCCGTTAGTGTGCCGCGCTCGGTGTAAGCCGCGTCTGATACGTCGGCGGGTTGTCCGCTTTCATCATTGATTACGGTGATCAGAGGCAGATCATATTGACGCGCAAACTCCCAGTCGCGCTCGTCGTGTGCGGGAACGGCCATGACCGCGCCTGATCCGTAGTCCATCAGCACATAGTTTGCGATCCAGACGGGGATGGCCTCGCCTGTCAGTGGGTGTCGCGCTCGGATGCCTGTGTCCATACCGAGCTTTTCAGCGCGCGCCATATCGGCAGCAGCGACTGATGCTTTCTTGCAATCGGTGATAAATTCAGCGAGTGCAGGGTTGTCCTTGCCAAGCTCAAGGCTGATCGGGTGCTCGGCTGCGAGGCTGATGTAACTAACGCCAAACAGGGTGTCTGGACGCGTTGTGTAGACGTCGACCTTGTCGAGGCCTGCTATCGGTGCGTCGAGCTCAAAGCTGAGTTCAACACCACGGCTTTTGCCAATCCAGTTTCGCTGCATGAGACGAACAGGTTCGGGCCAGCCGTCTAGCTTATCCAGATTCTCGAGGAGTTCCTCCGCGTAATCTGTAATGCGGATAAACCATTGAGGGATCTCTCTGCGCTCCACTTCGGCGCCTGAGCGCCAGCCTCGACCATCGATTACCTGCTCATTAGCTAATACTGTTTGATCCACCGGATCCCAGTTCACCGTCGCCATCTTTTTGTATACCAGGCCTTTCTCATACAGCCGGGTGAAGAACCACTGCTCCCACCGATAGTACTCGGGAGTGCAGGTAGCTAGCTCACGGTCCCAATCATAGGCAAAACCTAGCCGCTGCAGCTGTCGGCGCATCTCGGCAATATTGCTTTTCGTCCACGCGGCTGGAGCCACCTTTTTTTGGATGGCGGCGTTTTCTGCGGGCAAACCGAACGCATCCCATCCCATGGGTTGCAGCACGTTCTTTCCCATCATCCGCTGATAGCGCGCGATCACATCAGCGATCGTATAGTTACGGACATGCCCCATGTGCAATTTGCCACTGGGGTAGGGGAACATCGCTAAGCAATAAAACTTCTCTCGACGGGTGTCGACGTCCACTGCAAAGGCTTTTTCCTCAAGCCAAGAGGATTGAATCTCTGTCTCGAGAACTTCTGGTTGGTATTCGCTTGAATTCATTAACGTGATGTAGGCGTAGGTAGAAAAATTGACGTGCACAGTCTATCAGGATAGACGTGCTTAGCGCTGAGGTTTTATGCCAATTTTTGTGACAACTCTTGTCGCTCCTGTGGCTATCGCTTGCGCTAATGCCGGGATGGATAAGAAAAGACTTATCAGGATGATTGGAAGGCTCCCCCAGCGTGCAAAGGGTGTCAGGCCCTCGCGGGGTTGAACGCTCGCAATGAGATTGTCGTTGGTGAACTGGGGCAGCGCGTCCGCCACACGGCCTGACGGTAAGATTACAGCGGTGATACCGTTATTAGCACCTCTGAGAGTCGGCTTTTGGAGTTCCAGCGAGCGAAAGCGAACCATTTGAAAATGCTGGTGAGGTCCGTGACTTGTGCCAAACCATGCATCGTTTGAAATCGTGACCAAAATAGGGCTCGTCTGTGAGCCCTTTGCTACGAAATCTGGGTAAACAATTTCGTAGCAGATAAAAGGGGCGACCTCCCCAGTACCTATTGTCAGACTATCTTGATTATCGTTGCCGGGTGAAAAGTTCGACATTGGTAAATCAAAGAACGCGATGAGTCCTCGCAACTGTGACTCGAGTGGAACGAATTCACCGAAGGGAACGAGTTTTTGTTTGCGATATTCATCACTCGCGTTACCAAGCGTAACGATACTGTTGAAGCGCCTCGATCCATCCCGGGTCCCGATGCCAAGAACAATTGAGGTGTCGTTGGTCTTGCCAATTTCATTCAGTCGAGCGATGTAGCTTGATGCCTGATCTAAGTAAAACGGCAGTGCACCCTCGGGCCATATTATTAAATCGGCGTCAGGAGAGTAGGCTTCGGCGTGCTCGAGGTAATCCGCGAGGAAAACGCGCCGCTTTTGAGGATCCCATTTGTCCCATAGAGAAGTATTTGGCTGATAGATGACCGCTTTGACGGCACCAGCGCTCGCGTGGGTCCATTGTATTTGCATTAGCAGTCCTCCGCAGAGGAGTATCGAGCCACTCCACGCAAGCCACGTGATCGCAGCTCTACGCTCTCTGCGTCGCACGACCTCTGCTAGACCGGCAGCCGTAAGCGCAATGAGTAGGGAGACACCAAACACGCCGACTACGGGAGCCCAACCCGCGATAGGGGTATCGATACTTGCGTAGCCTGCGAACAGCCAAGGGAAACCACTAACCACATTAGCGGCACGACGGGCCCCTCATCGATGCG
>OCRG01000130.1_pt1 | contig 11864 bp, 12 predicted proteins | sample 1535071 | NCBI WGS metagenome assembly OCRG01 (sample SAMEA3275605, study PRJEB22092) | marine metagenome | biome: ENVO:00000447; feature: ENVO:00002042; material: seawater | collected 2014-06-22T16:30:00+00 | depth 0 m
AAGCGGAAAAGCGGAAAAGCGGAAAAGCGGAAAAGCGGAAAAGCGGAAAAGCGGATGAGATGTTAGGCGGAAAAAATTCCCGCGGGATGCGGGGCAACGGAGTCGCTGACCCTCAAGAAAGATTTTTTCAAGAAAAGCCCTTTTGACTTGAGCTTACCGAGAGAAAAGGCCAGCCTCGCCGCTGGCCCTGCGTAGCTCCCTGATAGAGATTAGCCCAATTGACACATCAATCGTGCAGGGTAATCGTAGCCACTTGAGAAGCGCGAAGAAGATCGTTGGTGCGGCTACCCACTAGCAGACTTCGCCAAGGCGAATGGCTGTAAGCGCCCATGATCAACAGATCCACCTCGCGCTCTTCAATTGCGCGAGTAACCACTTGCTCAGGATCGCCCGGGATAAACGAGGCATCGACAGTAAAGCCCTTGCTCTTCAAGGTATTCTCAGCCCACTCGAGATGGCGTGCCGAATCCTGACCACTCCGCCCTGACATGATGACGTGGACCGGCAGATCTTTGAGACTACCGTGCTCAGCAATGAGCTTTACGCCTCGACGCGTCATTCTGCCACCATCAAATGCCACTAGCAGGCTCTGTGGAGCTCGAAAGTCATCGGTGACTGTCAGGATAGGTCTTCTAATTTGGCGACAAATCGCTTCCACGTGACGCCCCAAATCTCTGCGTGTTCGTGAAGCAGATTCTCCTCGCCGTCCAAGTACGTACATCGCCACCGACGATTCTTGCTCTTTTAGGGTTGTAAGCAACTGACCATAACGCTGGCGCGTGTCCACAGACACACGCGATCGCTCAGCGCAGCCAGCTTTCAACGCATTCAAAAATAAGCGTCCCTCTTCGCGAACAGCGCGATTTTTCTCGCCCTCCTCGGCTGAAAACCGCTCGAGCAAATGCTCCTGGGCGTCCATTTCAAGCGAGCCGCTCCGGTCAATGCCCGATGCCACTTCCTGATGGCGATCGATCACGTGTAACAACTCGACCGGCGCCGATAAATGCTCTGCCGCCCATGTCGCATAATCGGCGACATGCTTGGCGTAATCCGATTGGTCAACACAGGCGAGGACTTTCTTAGGAGCACGCATTCGAGAACCTCAATGATCAAGAAGCAGATCGTCTGCTCCGTCTTTGTCATGAACACCGAAACGATCGACCATGGTCGCGCTGGCCTGGTTCAAACCAATGACCTCAACATCTGTTCCCTCGCGCCGGAATTTGATAACAATTTTGTCGAGCGAGCTTACCGCCGTGATGTCCCAAAAGTGCGCGCGGCTGACATCGATATAGACCTTATCGACCACTTCCTGATAATCAAATGCTTGTGAAAAGCTGTCAGCGCTCGCAAAGAACACCTGACCAAAAACGGTATATCTCCGCGCCCTACCCTCATCGCAAGCCGCTGATTCGACGCGAAGAATTCGACCCACTTTATGCGCAAAGAAAAAACCTGAGAGTAGCACGCCAGTCAGCACGCCCTGCGCTAAATCGTGCGTCGCCACTGTCACGACAACGGTTGCCAACATAACAACACTCGAGCTCTTCGGATGGCTTCGCAAGTTTCGGATAGAGTCCCAATTAAACGTACCAATCGACACCATGATCATCACCGCCACCAGAGCCGCCATTGGGATCTGACTCACCCACTCACCCGCAAAGACAACCATGACTAACAAGAGAGCGCCGGCAACAAGTGTGGAAAGTCGCCCTCGACCACCGGATTTGACGTTGATTACGGACTGACCAATCATCGCGCAGCCTGCCATCCCACCGATAAAGCCGGTCGCAATATTGGCAACACCCTGACCCACGCACTCGCGATTTTTGTTACTCGATGTGTCCGTCAAATCATCAACAATCGTCGCTGTCATGAGTGACTCGAGTAAGCCAACAACCATCAGCGTCGCCGAGTAGGGAAAAATAATTTGCAGTGTTTCTAGGGTTAGCGGGACATCGGGCACCAAAAACTGCGGCAAGCTGCTGGGTAGCTCACCCATATCCCCGACCGTCCGGATATCCAGATCGAGTGCAATGGCAACAATCGTGAGAACAACAATCGTGATGAGAGGTGACGGCACTGCTGTGGTTAATCGAGGCAGTCCATAGATGATGCATAGCCCCGCCGCCGTCATCGCATAGACCTGCCAGCCAACCCCGGTAAGTTCCGGCAGTTGCGCCATAAAAATCAGGATCGCGAGGGCGTTAACAAAGCCTGTTACCACAGACCGCGAGACGAAGCGCATCAATTCACCGAGACGGATCCAGCCGGCAATAATTTGTAGGACACCCGTGAGAACCGTCGCAGCAAACAAATATTCAAGGCCGTGCTCTTTGACCAAGGTCACCATTAGCAAGGCCATCGCGCCGGTTGCGGCTGAAATCATCCCTGGACGACCACCAGTAAACGCAATAATCACGGCGATTGAGAACGACGCGTACAGCCCAACCTTGGGATCCACCCCTGCAATAATCGAAAACGCGATCGCTTCCGGAATCAGTGCGAGTGCGACGACAAGTCCTGCGAGCACATCGTTTCTGACGTTTGAAAACCATTCCTGGCGCAATTTTTCCATTTGATCTACTAAAAGTTACCGTAATAAAAAGGGGTGCAACAGCGTTACGCGCTGCGGTAAAAGCTGGATTCCTAACGGGTTCGATGAACTGACGAGGCACCGGAAGCTGATCGTGACCAACTAGACCGGATGTGGTTCGATGGCGTTATGATAACAGTGCTTACGCATCACCCATAGATCATTCACGTTAAGACGTTGAGTAAAAATGACAGTATTAAGGCCCGAGATTGTTTTGATTGCCCGCAAGGCTGATGCGTGGCCCGGGCCAGTCGAAGAGCTCATTGGTGGACGAACCGAAGTCCTGGCCATTGATCCAGATGCTGACCTTCCTGAGTCGCTGGACTCCGACGCCGTAAAGGTGATGGTGGCTTCACCGCAGGATGCCAAAAAGTTTGTCCCCTTCTTCCCTAATCTTAGGTGGATTCAAAGCACCTGGGCGGGTGTGGATGCTCTCGCGGGTCATATTCCAGAGTCAGTCGGGGTAACGCCCTTGCGGGGCGTGTTTGGGCAAGCGATGTCTGAATTCGTCCTGGGCTGGATTTTGAGCTTGGAGCGCAACATCATCGAGCGCTCAAACGCAAAGACCTGGGATGCCACACCCGAAAGGGGCGTTCGAGGCAAAACCATGGGCATTCTGGGGACGGGCAGTATCGGTAGCGCCATTGCAGCAGCGGTGAAGCCACTGAGGATTCAATGCCGAGGTATGAATTCTTCGGGTATGCCGACAGAAGGTTTCGATCGGTGTTTTAAGAGCAACGATCTACAGTTTTTTGAAGACCTGGATTATTGCGTGGCAGTACTTCCCAAGACCAAAGCAACCGATCACATCCTTGGTGCAAGCGCGTTTGCCGCCATGAATAACGATGCAATCGTGATTAACGTCGGAAGAGGTAATGCCATCCACGAAGACGCACTGCTTGATGCTCTCGACAATCAAAGCCTCCGGGCTGCGGTTTTAGACGTCTTTACCACCGAGCCCCTTCCAGAGAGTCATAGGTTCTGGTGGCACCCGCGGGTTTACATCACCTCCCATACAGCTGCTCCCACAGCTATCGATTTAGTGGCACTCGCAATGAGGGATAACTTGGAGCGATACCTGGTAGGTGACGCTTTAGAGGGCCTATTTGCCCAGGCTAAAGGCTACTGAGCAACGGCAACAATAATCTCGTTGCGTCGCATAAAAGGCGGCGTCCAAGGTGGGTTGTACTGGTTGAGCGTCGGCTCGCCAAGCGGTTGAATACCCTGCTCAGCTAAGAACTGGCGTAGCTTCTGCCAGTGGCGCTCTGCCTTTTTATCGCTCATCCATCCGCTGAATCGAATTACTGCGGCCCGGTAGGCAGGCTCCTCACGAAATCCTACCCGCGCATCATTTGGTGTAGGTAAGTCCTCGAGGGCAAATTCGCTGGGAACGACAAACGCCATCTCAGCGTCGTTTTCATTCGGCATCGTGCTCTGAACGGGTGCAGTCATCGCAATTTCCTGCTCTCGCTCATTGCCCCCGAAGATGTAGCCCGCCAAAACCCGGAAACCAGAATTTGACCCCTCTGACATATCAGTCACCGCCAAAAGTCGAGATTCATAGTCTCTGATCTCAATCGACTCGTCCTCCCAAGATTGGACGACGCTATAGGCGGGTTCCTCGATGGCCCTTGCAGACCAACTGACAATTAACACTGACAAAGCGAGCAAGGTAATCACAACGTAGCGCATAGCGTAGACAACTCTAGAAAATGATAGTGATGTTGTTACGGAGGGATTTACGGTCAGATCAGAGCGTGCCTAATCGAGTGAGCGCGACGGACTGCATCGACACCCGTTTACCGCTATCGAGCGTGCGTTGCCCTATTTCAGTGAAACCTGACTTTTTGTGGAAGTACACGGAGTGTTTGTTGGGCGGGTCGATGTCAATCTCAGCTGTCATGGTCTGACAGTCCGATCCAAGGGCAAGCTCCGCGAGATAACCATAGAGGTTTGCACCAATACCCTGCCCTCGCGCGGTGCTTGCAAGCACAATGCGATCGACATAGACCATGTCCGGAACACGGGCCTCAAACCACTGATAGTTCCCGTTGTCGTAAGGCGCACCGTTTTTCATGGCGATAACAAAGCCCAATAACCCCTCGCCATTTTCAGCTACGAGGCAAAAACTGCTGAGTGTAAGTAACTCGAGGTAGCGCTCGCTGTCCATGGGGCTTGTCACCGAGACGAAGACCTCATTCAGCGCTGAGATAGCATCTGCATCATCTGCGGTGGCATGTCTAATAATCATTCGGACGCCTTAGGCCTCATTGGAGTACCCATTGATCTTAACAGCCTCCCGACAATCATCGCTCAGCAACATCTACGGCATAAACGGCACAGGGCGTTGTCGTGCCATCTGCGAGAATCGCTTTAGTCACCTCACAGCGATAGTCGGTACCTTCAAACTCGTCCAACCTCGACCACATGTCGCGCAAGCCCTCAGATTCAAATAACAACCCTGAGACGAACTCTCTCGCTTCCTCAGTTGCGCTCGCCTCATGACGAAACAATCGTAGCCCGGGAAAGCCATGCGCTGCGCCCCAGCCCGCGTCGGAAAGAACACCTCTTACTTTGGCTTTCGTCCAAGACCCATCAAGGGCAGCTAAAACATGTGCGTTGACTTCGCCCGGAGCAAGTGTTCCGTAAACAAAAAGGGCGAGCGGTCTTTCAACCTTTACTCGCCCGTTTTCGCTCATCGAATCTGACTTCGACAAAGCGCTTACGCTCGGTTCTTCGCTTAAGCGTGGAGATGACCGTAGTGGTGATCGTAATCAGCTTGTGCAGCTGCGATGACCTCTAGCGCCTGATCGCGACCGTAAACCACGTCAACGTTGATATTGGGGTTTTTGCCAGGGACTTGCTTGTAGGTCGAGAAGTAGTGTTGCAAGCGCTCAACGATAATAGGGGGCATGTCCGCAAGGTCCTCAACACCACCCCACACGTTATCACCATCCAACACAGCGATGATCTTGTCGTCAGCCTCGCCACCGTCGATCATCTGGATACCACCCAGCACCTTCGCGTGAAGAATAATATCGGTGCGGTTGATGTCACGCTCCGAATAAACACAAATGTCTAATGGGTCGCCGTCTGCCTCGTCAGCACCAGCGCAGCGCGCAGCGACGTTTTCCGCGCAGTAAGTTCGTGGAATGAATCCGTAGAGACAGGGCGGTGCTGCTGTGGTTCTCTGCGCACGATCAATCATCAAGTAGCCACTGTCTTTATCGAGCTCGTACTTGATCGTATCGCCGGGAAGCGATTCGATGAAACCAGTTACGACGCCTTTATCGTCTCCAGGGTGAGCCGCCATACCGTGCCATGGATGACGTCTCCAGCGTGCAAAATCACCGTTGTTATACATTCCGATTCTCCGTATCTGAAAAAAATGCGCTATCTGTATCGCGGCTTTTGCCAATGCCTTTCGCGTCAGGGGCGACACGTCGCGCGACGGGCGCGCATGTTACGCGAGTTCTTGCTCGACTTACAGTGTCCGCGGTGTGTTAAACTCCGGTATCCGGCCCAATACCGGAACCCCACCTATTTACCTTTAAACTGACTGCTGGGTGTCATCGCTCAGATATTGAGGCACCGCTATGCACAAGGTTCGCACTTACAACGCAATCTCAACGAAAGGACTCGATCGACTCGGTCGCGATTGCTTTGAGGTAAGCAGTGATACGTCTGCTCCCGATGCCATTCTGCTACGGAGTCACAAACTGAGCGCCGATGATATTCCTGGCTCTGTGAGTGCCATTGCGCGCGCTGGTGCCGGGGTAAACAACATCCCCGTCGATCACTGCACAGAGAAAGGCATCGTCGTATTCAACACGCCCGGGGCAAACGCCAACGCCGTCAAGGAGCTCGTAGCAGCCGGTATGCTTCTCGCCTCGCGCGACATTATCGGTGGTATGAACTTTATCAGCTCGCTCGACCCTCAACTCCCCGCTGAGGAAATGGGTCCGCTGTTGGAAGCGAGTAAAAAACAATTTGCAGGCGCTGAATTACAGGGCAAAACACTCGGAGTACTGGGACTCGGCGCAATCGGTAGCCTTATCGCCCGACTGGGTCTCGATCTGGGTATGGAAGTCGTCGGTTACGACCCGGCCATATCCATTGAGGCTGCGTGGCGTCTGCCAAGCTCGGTAAAAAAGATGGCTAACATGCAGGCGCTTTTCTCGCGCTCTGACTATGTATCACTGCATATTCCTGTGCTCGACAGCACGCGGGGCCTCATTAACGCTGACACGCTGAGTTATTTCAAAAAAGATGCCTGTTTGCTCAATTTTGCACGCGAGCAAATTGTAGATACGGGCGCCGTCGTCAATGCGCTCGATAAAGGACATCTGCGCAAATATGTCACCGATTTCCCCAACCCTGAACTGGTCAATCGCAAAGACGCAATCCTCATGCCGCATATCGGTGCAAGCACCGCCGAAGCCGAGGAAAACTGCGCCATCATGGCGGCAGACCAAATCAAAGCTTTCTTAGATCACGGTAATATCCGCAATTCGGTCAATTTCCCCAGCATCGAACTCGAGCGCAATTCGAATACGCGACTTGCGATCACCAATGAGAATTCGCCTGGCGCTCTAAGTCACATCCTTAATGTACTTGGCGACGCTGAGGTCAACGTGGTGGACCTCCTCAACAAGAGCCGCGAGAACATTGCTTACAATCTCATCGATATCAACGCCTCACCGACGCCTGACTTATTACAACAATTGAGAGAGCTGACGGGCGTTATCAATGTTCGTCTGTTGGGTGAAGCCTGCGTTTGAGCCGGGAAAGAGCCGGCGCCCTCTCTCAATCAGTCAATCAACCCCAGCGAGTTCGTACACCTATTGCTAGGGGCGCCCAAGATGCGTTAGCGTCTCGGCGTAAGCAATTGTATATCTGTGTCTCAGCAAGGCAGTCCAACGATGTGGCTTCATGACGAGCCACGCGCCGGGTATCCCCAGCTGATTCCGATAGACGTACAGACCTAAAAAATAAACCGCTCTCAGAATTACAGGAAATTACGATGGCCTCGTTATTTGATCACAAGAAATCAGCCCTACGCGCTGGCGCAGCCTTTACTTTGAGCGCCGCACTGGCCGGCGCAGCACTTGCCTCTCCAATCGTCCTTCCCGGTGCACCCGGACAACCCAGCCAAACACTTAGTCCAGAAGACGCGGTAAAAATCACCGATACCAGCTACTCACCGGCTGATGTGAGCTTCATGCAGATGATGATTCCGCACCACGCTCAGGCGCTGGAGATGGCGGACTTGGTAGAGGCGAGAACAAACCACCCAGATCTGCTGAACATTGCGGGGCGCATTAAGGCGTCTCAGAGTGATGAGATCAGTTTTATGGAGGGTTGGCTCGCTGATCGTGGCGAATCACCCATGGCGCACGCACATCACATGATGAGCGAGCACCATAAAATGGAAATGGGCATGGCCACTGACGATCAAATGGCTGCGCTCGCCGCCTCTGAATCTGTCGATTTCGATCGCCAGTTCCTGACGCTGATGATTCGTCACCACGAAGGTGCCGTCGATATGGTCAAAGACTTGCTCGACAAGCCTGGTTCAGCCTACGACCCTGTATTGTATGAGTTTGTCGGCGATATCAAAAACGACCAAGCCGTCGAAATCGACCAAATGAATGGCCTCTTAGTCGGCTTGTCTGACGACCCAAGGGCCAATTTAAAAGCAGGACTCATGGATGCAGGCATAGCCATCAAAAACATGACCTTGGTTGCGTCCTTGCCTAAGCCAGCTGGATTCATCGATCCGAACAACCCTATCGAGATGTCGAAAGGGCCCGAACACAAGCCTAAAGAGCACGATCACAAAAATCACAATCCTGAAGACCAAAAGGAAGATAAAGAAAAAGCCGCCTCGGAAGAGGATAAGAAAAAGTCTCCGGTCGAGGGTGGTGCGCGCAAGCGATCTCCATTGCTGAGCTTCAGCAACACCGACATGGCCTTCTCGGGTGACACGCTCGTTGCGGGTAGCTACCACGGATTTAACGTATACAAAATCAAAGCGGATGGCGTGCCAGATCTACTCAGCTCTGTTGTGTGTCCTGGCGGTCAAGGTGACGTAAGCATTGTGGGCGATCTATTGATCATGTCCGTGCAAGAGACCCGTAGCCGTTTGGATTGTGGCTTGCAGGGTATTGCCGAAGATGTGAGCGATGAGCGCTTCCGCGGTATTCGTATCTTCAACATCGCGGACTTGGAGAACCCTGTTCAAGTCGGCGCAGTTCAAACCTGCCGCGGGTCACATACACACTCAGTTGTATCGGGCCCAGGGGACGACGGCAAAATCGTCGTTTACAACTCTGGCACCTCTAGCATTCGTGAACGCGAGGAGATGGCCTCTTGTTTTGACGACACCCCAGGAGACCCACGCACTGCTCTCTTCCGCATTGACGTCATAGAAATACCCGTCGATGACCCATCCGCCTCACGCATTGTCCACTCCCCTACCGTTTTTGCGGATGAGGAAACGGGTGCGATTGCTGGCCTGTGGCGCGGCGGTGATCACGGAGATGACACTCAGGAGACGCGAACCACTGATGAGTGTCACGACATCACCGTCTTCCCCTCGAAGAATCTTGCCGCAGGCGCGTGCTCTGGTAATGGCATCTTGTTCGACATCACCGATCCACTGGATCCAAAGCGCCTCGACGTAGTCTCTGATAACGGCTTTGCCTACTGGCACTCAGCGACGTTCAATAACGATGGCACAAAGATCCTGTTTACCGACGAATGGGGTGGCGGTAGCCGCGCAAGATGCCGTGCGTTTGACCCTCTAGATTGGGGCGCTGATGCGATCTATGACATCGTTGATGGAAAACTCGAGTACCGTAGCCACTTTAAAATCCCTGCGCCTCAGCGAGAGTACGAAAACTGTGTGGCGCACAACGGCTCGATTGTTCCTGTGCCCGGTCGCGATATCTTCGTACAAGCTTGGTACCAAGGTGGCATCTCAGTTATCGACTTCACGGATTCTACCAATCCCGTCGAGATTGCCTATTTCGACCGCGGCCCCATCGACGAGAAAGAGCTGGTGACTGGCGGTTTCTGGTCCACCTACTTTTACAAAAATCACATCTACGGCACCGAAATCATCCGAGGACTCGACGTGCTTGCGCTTAATGAAAGCGAGTATTTGAGTGCTAATGAGATTGCCGCTGCAGGTCTCGCTGACTTAGACGGGGTCTTTAACCCCCAGCAGCAGTTCCCCGTCAGCTGGCCAGATCATCCTGTCGTTGCAATGGCGTTACTCGATCAGCTTGCGCGTAACACGTCGGACGCGGAAACAGTGAAAGCGGCAAGTGACGCGATGGCGGCTGCATTGACGAAACTCGAAGTAGGTGAAACCGATAAGCGCGCATCACGCAACATCGAAAAACTCGCCCGTAAAGTGGCCTCGGGTGGCGGCGAGTCGGCTGCACGCGTCATGCGCGGTGTTGCGGCCCAGCTTCGATAGCGGGCATCGACACGCAATAGGCTGATTTACAACTAGGAAACGTTAATGCCATTGCTAACATCACTTGAACAACCGCTCACCAGAGGCAAAGCACTTTGGTGGGCCATTTTCATTCTAGGAAGTGGTCTTTTAGCGGCGGCCTTGTACTGGCAATACGTAATCGGTGATGACCCGTGTCAGGTCTGTATCCAGGCACGTCTCTGGGCTGTTGCTCTCGGATTAGTCGGTGCGATGATGTTGCTCTTACCCGAGGGCTTTCTCTCGCGGTTTTCGGGTCTCATACTTGCGTTCATCACAAGCGCTGGCATGGGTGAGCGCGCCTACTACCTCTATGAAATCGAGAACTTTCGAGGTGACGGAAGCTGCGAGTTTACGCTCGGCATGCCCTCATGGTTTGCTGTAGATCAATGGTTCCCTGCTTTATTTGAAGTACGCAACATTTGCTCCTACACGCCGGAAATAGCCTTTGGTGTGAGCATGGCAGAGGCGTTAATGGGGATCGCGTTCGTCGTCTGTGCCATTACTTTGCTCGGAGTTGGCCTTTTACTCAAATCAACCGTCATCGATAACGCTTAGGCTTAGGCTTAGGCTTAGGCTTAGGCTTAGGCTTAGGCTTAGGCTTAGGCTGTCAGCACGCTCATTGCTCATCTGCGTCGAAGTCAACTGCCAGCACTGTCACCGACGTCAATGACATGTCGTTTGGGTCTAGGTACCAATTCGCCGCCACAATTCTTGCAGACGTGATTCAAACCTAAGGCGCACTCCGGGCAGTAGGTGCATTCGTAGGAGCAAATTACTGCACTGGCATCCTTGGCCAGCTTTGCCTCACAGGCCAAGCAGCTCGATTTCATCTCTAACATCTTTGCTACCTTTTATTTTCTCAGCGGGACAACACAGTGCAGCTCAAACAACATGCACGAAATACTCTGCAACACACTACTAAATTTGGTTAGCAACAGCCGGAGCGATACTGAGAAATACAGATTCAGCCATCCCAAGCAGCGTTTAGAATCGCCTCACAGTGAATAGCTGTGGTGTCGAAAACAGGCAATGGCGTGTTGTGTTCATTGAGCAACATACCCACCTCTGTGCAACCGAGTATAACGCTGTCTGCACCATCAAAAGCGAGCTCCGTCGCGGCTTTGATAAACGTATCTGTGCTGTCCTCTTGCACAATGCCTTTGCACAATTCTTCGAATATGATGTTGTTGATGACAGATCGAGAAGACCCACCCGGCACCAGTGGATCGAGTCCATGAGCACGAAGACGGTCAAGGTAAAAAGCTTGCTCCATCGTGAACTGGGTACCGATGAGACCCGGTGTTTTACGCCCTGCAGCCTTAAGCGCCGAGGCGGTTGCGTCTGCGATATGAATTAAGGGTACCGAGATAACCGCTTCAATCTCAGCAGCGACGTTGTGCATGGTGTTGGTAGACAGAGCAATTACCTCGGCTCCTGCAGCTTGTAACTGAGACGCCTCTCGGCTCAGGGTTTCAGCGATGGCGTCCCAATTTCCTGACGTCATCCAGGCTTCGAGCGGTTCGAAATCGAGCGACCTAAGAATGAGATCGGGTGAACAAAATCCACCGCGCGCTCGTTGAGTGAGCCTACAAAGCTCAGCGTAATACAGCTGAGAAGAGGTAGCAGACATTCCCCCGAGTAATCCGATGCGCTTGGAATGAGCCTTTGTCGAAATAGAATCAACAGACATAAAATCGGACATAAAAAAAGCCCCACACCTGATTGCTGTGGAGCCTGCCATTGGCCGCCCTTTAGGACAAC
>OCRG01000131.1_pt1 | contig 11864 bp, 8 predicted proteins | sample 1535071 | NCBI WGS metagenome assembly OCRG01 (sample SAMEA3275605, study PRJEB22092) | marine metagenome | biome: ENVO:00000447; feature: ENVO:00002042; material: seawater | collected 2014-06-22T16:30:00+00 | depth 0 m
ATGCAGGGCCCATTGAATGGGCTGCCAATGTGCATTTGGCCGTGTCCATTCCCAACCTTTTGATTGCAGAAACCATTGAAACCCCATTTCATGATCAATTGATCAAGGGCAGCATACGGGTGGAGAACGGATATATCCCCGCCCCAACGGCCTCAGGTTTAGGGATTGATGTGGACGAAGATTTGGCCCGCGACCATCCGTTTACGGGAACAGGTCTGCACCTGATGATGCAGGACGATCCATGTGACTATCAAGACGGAAATGCGTTCCAAGGGGGCGCGCCGATAAAGAATTGATCTCAAAAAGCGAATATGTCATGGTGCGCCCAAAATTTATAACAGGCGCAACATGGCAATCGATTTAAAATCCCCTCCAAAAGAGATGGAAACAAACGCGGCACTTGCGGCGAATTTCCTGAAAACAATGGCGCATGAGGGGCGTTTGATGATCCTATGCCATTTGGGATCGGGCGAAAAATCCGTAAGCGAATTGGAAGACATCCTAAATTGTCGCCAAGCCGCCGTAAGCCAGATGTTGGCCCGCCTGCGCGAGGATGGTATGGTTGACACCCGCCGTGACGGCAAAACCATTTATTATTCCTTGGCAAACAATAACACCGCGCAACTTATTGAATTGCTTTACAATATGTTCTGTAGCCCTGACGCGAAACAGCAGTAATCGTTTTAGACAATGTTTGTAGATCACGCGCGGATCCATCCGCGCATGATCTGATTGGATGACCGTGGGTTACGCACGTTCCCACTGATTGATAAAGGCACCCAGTACGCCGCCGATGGCCGCGTCATCTGCCCTGCCGGACACCTGCGCAACAAGGCCGCGCTTCTTATCGTCCATCACAGACACAACGGATGCATCAACCCCCGCATCGGCCAGTGCCGCGTTGTAAATGCGTGTTATCGCGCTTTTGCGCAGATCGGGTTTGAACACTTTGCCAACGGCTGTTTTGGGCAGCTCTGGCAAAATTTCCATATGTTTCGGGTGTGCTGCACGTTCCGATACATTTTCTAGGCAGAAGGCCATCAATTCTGCCTCGCTCACCTCGGCCCCTGCAACCAATTCCACATAGGCACATGGAATTTCACCCGCGTGGGCATCTGGCTGACCAATCGCACCGGCAAAGGCCACAGCATCATGGCCCAACAGAGCCTCTTCGATCAGGGCGGGATCAATGTTGTGACCACCACGGATGATCAAATCTTTGGCACGGCCTGTGATCCACAGATATTTATCCGCATCCTTGCGGCCCAAATCGCCCGTACGCAGATAGACGTCATTATAATAAAGGTCTTTGTTTTTGTCGGCCTCAGTATAGGTGCCACCCGGACGCACGCCTGGGTTTGCGATACAGATTTCGCCAACTTCATCCACACCACATTCTATCATTTCACCGTCCACGATTTTGATGACTTTGACATCAGTGTATGGGAAATTCAGCCCGACAGAGCCAACCTTTTTCTCACCATCAACGGGGTTACAAGACACCAGACATGTCGCCTCGGTCAGACCATAGCCTTCAACAATTGTTACGCCTGTGGCTTCTTCAAAGCGGCGGAACAGTTCCAACGGCAGTGGCGCAGACCCCGAAAAGGATGTTTTCACGGTGGAAATATCCGCGTCCACAGGACGCTGCATCAAGGCAGAAATCGCCGTTGGAACGGTAATCACAAACGTGATGCCCCAGCGTTCGATCAATTTCCAGAAATTGTCAAACACCCCATCCCCACGATAGCCCGCAGGTGTTGGGAACACCACATGCGCCCCAGATGACACCATGGCCATCAAAATCACATGCACCGCAAAGACGTGGAACAAGGGCAATGGACAGATCACGGCATCCTCTTCGGTGAACAACAATGTGTCGCCCAACCAACCGTTGTATACCATCCCTGAATAGGTGTGCTGCGCAACCTTTGGCATGCCCGTGGTGCCGCCTGTGTGGAAATAGGCTGCCACGCGATCTTCGCGCACGTCCGCAAAATCCAAGGTGGTGTTTTGTTGCGCCATCAATGCGTTAAAATCATAGATTTTTGCCTGATGCGACACCGGATTTTTCGGACGGATCAAGGGTACAATCACTGATTTCGGGAATGTCAGATAGCGCAGCAGATCAACTTCGATCACCGCTTTGACATTTGGGGCCGCGGCCACCGCTGCGGCCGCCTTTTGTGGGATATCGGTTTTTGGAAACGCCTTTAGCGTCACGACAACCTTGGCATTCGTTTCGCGCAAAATGGCGGCAATCTGATCTGCATCCAGCAACGGGTTGATGGGGTTTACAATCCCTGCAACAGCCCCGCCCAAAACGGACAGTACCGTTTCCGTGGCATTTGGTAGGATATAGGCCACCACATCATTTGGCCCTACGCCCAAGGCGCGGAACATGTTGGCCGTTTGCGTGGTTTTTTGATGTAACTCATTCCAAGATAGCGTTTCGGCCTTATCCTTGGGTCCTGATGTCAGCTGATAGCTAATGGCAGGGCGCGATCCAAAATTATCCTTGGTCCGCGTCAACAGCTCATAAAGTGTGACAGGCACATCGCGTTCCGCCCATGTGCACTCTTCTTCCAAGGCCCGTGTGTCTTCTAATGACGCCCACTGCATTTGGCCATTCCTCCCTGTTTTTTTAGCTTTGTACAATGATGTAGAAAGGGGTGGAAAATCAAGCCAAATTTAAGTCGCCGTAAGGTTAACTTGGGTCAAATCCTGCTGTAAATTGCAACTTGGCCAAACGGGCATAAAGTCCCTGTTCCGCAATTAGACTGTCGTGCGTGCCTTGGGCGACGATTTTGCCCTGATCCATGACCAGAATGCGATCCGCCTTTTTCACGGTTGCCAAACGATGCGCAATGACCAATGTCGTGCGATCCGCCGATAGGTTTTCAACAGCCGCCTGGACCAAACGTTCGCTTTCAGCGTCCAAGGCGCTTGTTGCTTCATCCAGCAATAGAATGGGCGCATCCCGCAGGATCGCCCGCGCAATCGCGATGCGTTGTTTTTGACCGCCTGACAACATCACACCGCGTTCCCCAACATAGGTGTCATACCCGTCAGGCAAGGCCAAGATGAAATCATGCGCCGCTGCGGCCTTGGCCGCGGCGATCACATCCGCGTCACTGGCCTCTGGACGACCAAAGCGGATGTTTTCCATGGCAGATACTGCAAAGATCGCTGAATCCTGTGGAACCAAGGCGATGTGTTGGCGAAAATCATGACGCGCCAGATCGCGCAAATTAACGCCATCAATGGTGATGCCCCCAAACTCTGGATCATAAAATCGCAACAGCATTTGCATAATGGTCGATTTCCCGGCACCAGAAGGACCGACAATCGCAACGGTTTCCCCTGCTCCCACATGAAACGCGACATCGTCCAGCGCAACGGTATTGGGGCGCTGTGGATAATGAAATGTCACCGCGTCAAATGTAATGGCACCAGAAACAGGCGTAGAGAGGGTTTGGGGTGCAGTTGGGTCCTGAACCGTATCCTCGATCGAGAGCAATTCAACCAAACGTTCGGTTGCACCCGCGGCCCGTTGCAATTCCCCCCAGATTTCAGAGAGGGCCGCAACACCACCCGCGACCATTATGGAATAAATCAAAAACTGCACCAATGTGCCTGTGGTCATTTGATCGGTCCGCACATCATTTGCACCAATCCACAAAATACCCACTATACCTGTAAAGACCAAAAAGATCACAATCGCCGTCATCCATGCGCGTGCGGTGATCCGACGACGCGCCACGACAAAGCTTTTTTCAGATACATCATCAAAGGATTTGCGTGTCAGCGCCTCATGCGTGAAGGCCTGAACCGTTTGCACAGCCCCAAGGTATTCAGAGGCATTGCCCGAACTGTTTGCAATCCAATCTTGGTTTTCCTTGCTCAGCTTCCGCAAGCGACGTCCCAAGGTCAGAATTGGAATAATGACGGCGGGCACAATCAATAAAACCAAACCTGTCAGTTTTGCCGAGGTCAACAACATCATACCCAACCCACCGACAAAGATTAGGAGATTGCGCAGTGCAATCGAAACCGATGATCCAATCACAGAAAGGATCAGTGTCGTATCCGTTGTAATGCGGCTAAGGACCTCGCCCGTTAGGATCGTTTCATAAAAACTTGGCCCCATTCCGATGACACGACCAAAGACGGCCTTGCGAATATCAGTCACAACCCGTTCGCCCAAACGCGTGACCAAAGAATAACGCACCGCTGTTCCCAGCGCCAAAAGGGCCGCAATCGCTATGGCTGCAACAAAATACTGATCTAGCAATCCAACCTGTTCCACATTAAAGGTGTCGATCACGCGGCGCACCGCCAATGGAAAGACCAGCGAAATCGAAGCCGTCAGAACCAAGGCAAGCAAGGCTGCAACCATTAGGCCGCGATAGGGCCGCAAAAACGGCCATAATGCGCGCAAGCTAGAAAGATTTTTGGATGTCGCGCGGTCGGCCGTATCGCTCATGTCTGCTCCGTAAATTCGTGTGGCCCTTAAACGCGAACGCCCCTTCAAGGTCAAGCGACGCGATCAGACTAGCGTCGAAATGCGCCGACTCACTTTCGTAATCAACACATCGAAATTTATTCCGTTGGGATAAAGAAGCACCCCTACGGATATAAACTTAAACTCACATTATTATCATTATGAACTTTATAGACCGAAGAATTAATTTTTCTCATTTTCAAGAATTAATATCCTTTTGAATGCTTCAAACTTTTGTGACCGAGGCACGAAGCGAGAGTTAGAAGGCGCAAAAAGCGACTAACGTTGCCCCTATATTGGGACAAAATCCAAAAATATTTGAATGTATATGCGTTCTTGCTAATCTCACCTGCATGAAAACCTAGGAAAAGAAGCATCATGAAAACACTTTCAGTTTCGTTTTTCACGCTGATACTTTCGACATCATTTGCAGTTGCAGACGGATGTGGCAGCCATGGAAAAGACACAGCAATGCAGTGTGAAGTGGGCCAAGTTTGGGATGACACCCTAAACGCCTGCGTAAACACAAGCGCATAAAGTACGACCGAAATACATTAAAACGGGCGCAAAACACACAATTACGACCTGCCACTGTCATGAAATGAACCTTGGAGCGGGTAGCGGGAATCGAACCCGCACCTTAAGCTTGGAAGGCTCTTATGATACCATTTCACCATACCCGCTCACCATTTACGTGGTGTAGTTCAGAGATTTTTGAACGTCAATAGAGCAACCCCAACAAAACCCTGAAAAATTGAAAATTTCGCGAAGGCCGAATTGCACGTTTTGAGCGATATCCTTGCAGCTCACACAATCTTAACCATATATTTAACATGATATTTAGTTATTAGTGTGTAAAATTACACATTTTAAAAATACATATAGAGGGAGTATTGTATGCTAGTATGGATTGGCGCAGTTGTTGCAACAACTCTTGGTCATGGAATACGCGAAACGATTGGATTATGCTCGCGCGATCCAACAATAAACAAAATCTGGCCCCAGGGGCCCATTTTTCTGGTCACGCCCTGTTTTTCGGCCTAAGGCGCAGATATGCTAAATATGATCGAACATGGACAAGAACGGGCAAATCCGCCCCTATTGATTGTACACGGGCTTTATGGCTCTGCGCGCAACTGGGGCGTTATTGCAAAACGCTTGTCTGATCAGCACCACGTGATCGCCGTGGACCAACGCAATCACGGCGATAGCCCATGGTTTGACACACATTCTTACATCGACATGGCCAATGATCTGATCACGGTTGCGCAGCATCTTGGCCGCCCGTTGAACGTGGTTGGCCATTCCATGGGGGGCAAGGCCGCGATGGTTATGGCGCTGATGCGCCCAGATTTGGTTAATCGCCTTTTGGTGGCGGACATAGCGCCCATCGCCTACGGGCACGATCAGTCCCAATATATTCAGGCCATGCAAGCGGTGGATTTAACGCGTGTGCACAAACGATCAGACGCCTTTGAACAACTGGCCGAAACAGTTGAGGACACAACGCTACAATCGTTTTTTGCCCAATCATTGGATGTTGCAGCAAAACGGTGGAAATTGAATTTGGATGTCTTGGGGCGCGATATGCACCACATTTTGGGCTTCCCCGACATTCAGGGATCATTTGATGGCCCTGCCCTCTTCCTAAGTGGCAGTGAAAGCCCCTATGTCAAAGAGGACGGCAAAGCACGCGCAAAACACTATTTCTCAAACGCACGGTTTGCGAAATTAAAGGGGGCTGGCCACTGGCTTCACGCGGAAAAACCGCGCGAATTCGAGGCGGGCGTGCGCCATTATTTTGCGGTGGAACGATAACCGCGCAGCACGACTTTTACTCTAGGAACAAAAGGCCCGAGCCAATTCGCCAAATTGCGAATATCGCTCCATGAAACGTGCCTGATTGCGTCGTTTTGATGATTTTATTTCGGTGACATTATTGGAATTGCGAATGATTGCTGCGGCCATTAATTGGCCTTTGAAACCCAATGTTGCATCCGCCGCACTTTGGATACAGCGATAAACGCGGTAATTTGCCTTGCTTGTTCCCGCACTTAAACAGACCAGTTGAACAGACCAGAAAAAGCAGTTTGTCCGGAAAAATAAACAGCGCAGCGCATGCGCCAGCCAGAGTGTGTTTCATAATGTGCCTCAATTTAACGGGCATATTTGCTTACCCTCTGTTCTCAGAACAATACAAATTTACAATCCGTCAAAGGCGAGGCTGACAGGGGCATATCTTTTGTAAACGAAATCCCGAAAACTTTCCCAGAAACCTAATTCGTTTTCACGATCAAAGCTTGACGATTTCACAAATTCAAATCATATGCTGCGCTATGACAGAGCTTAGCAAAATCCGTAACTTTTCTATTGTTGCCCACATCGATCACGGGAAATCCACCTTGGCCGATCGTTTGATCCAATCAACGAATACCGTGGCCGATCGCGATATGAAGGAACAGCTGCTAGACAGCATGGACATCGAACGCGAACGCGGCATTACGATCAAGGCAAACACAGTGCGGATCGACTATATCGCCGATGACGGTGAATCCTATGTTCTGAACCTGATCGACACACCCGGTCACGTCGATTTCGCATATGAGGTATCGCGGTCCATGCGCGCCGTTGAAGGCTCCCTACTGGTGGTAGACAGCACCCAAGGGGTTGAGGCGCAGACATTGGCAAATGTCTATCAGGCGATTGATGCGGATCATGAAATTGTGCCCGTTTTGAACAAAATTGACCTGCCTGCTGCCGATTGTGATCGTGTCGCTGAACAAATCGAAGATGTGATTGGCATTGATGCCTCAGACGCCCTCATGGTGTCGGCGAAAACGGGCATCGGAATCAAAGAAACACTTGAGGCGATTGTTCAACGCCTGCCCGCCCCAACGGGTGAACGAGATGCACCGCTAAAGGCGATGTTGGTGGATAGTTGGTATGACGCCTATTTGGGCGTTGTCGTATTGGTACGCGTCATGGACGGCGTCTTGAAAAAAGGCGACCGCATTAAAATGCTGTCCAACCATTCAACCCACCATGTGGACCGTTTGGGCGTCTTCCGTCCAAAGATGCAGGACATTGACGAATTGGGCCCGGGTGAAATGGGCTTTATCACAGCGTCCATTAAACAAGTGCGCGACACCCGTGTGGGGGACACAATCACCCATGAGAAAAAGGGCACCGACGTCGCCCTGCCCGGGTTTAAACCCTCACAACCTGTTGTGTTCTGTGGTTTGTTTCCTGTGGACAGCGCCCAGTTTGAAGACCTGCGGGACGCGATTGAAAAATTGGCCCTGAACGATGCGTCGTTTAGTTTTGAAATGGAAACCTCGGCTGCGTTGGGGTTTGGGTTCCGCTGCGGTTTCTTGGGTCTTTTGCACCTAGAGGTTATCCGCGATCGGATCGAACGCGAATATGATATCGAGTTGATCACAACGGCACCTTCGGTGATTTATCACGTCTATATGAAAGACGGGGAAATGATCGAATTGCACAACCCTGCAGATATGCCCGATCTGTCCAAGGTCGATCACCTTGAGGAACCGCGCATCAAGGCGACCATCATGGTGCCAGATGATTATCTGGGTGATGTTTTGAAACTGTGCCAAGATCGCCGTGGACTGCAAGAGGATCTGACATATGCAGGATCGCGCGCAATGGCGGTTTATGACCTGCCCTTGAACGAGGTTGTGTTCGATTTCTATGACCGTTTGAAATCCGTCACCAAAGGGTATGCATCCTTTGATTATCAAATGACGGGGTATCGTCAGGATAGTCTGGTGAAAATGGCGATCCTTGTGAACGAAGAACCCGTTGATGCCCTGTCTGTCATGGTGCACCGCGATCGCGCAGAACAGCGTGGGCGCGCTATGTGCGAAAAGCTAAAGGAATTAATCCCGCGCCATATGTTCAAAATTCCAATTCAGGCGGCAATCGGTGGCAAAGTGATTGCGCGTGAAACGTTGGCGGCCTTGCGCAAGGATGTGACCGCGAAATGTTATGGCGGGGATGCATCACGCAAACGCAAGCTTTTAGATAAACAAAAAGCTGGTAAGAAAAAGATGCGCCAATTCGGCAAAGTCGACATCCCGCAGGATGCGTTTATCTCGGCCCTGAAAATGGACAACTAATTACGGCGAAATCGCCGCGATTGCGTCAAACTTTTCTCAACTTTAGGTGGCACCCCTTTGGACAACGTTAATCCGAAAGGTGTTTTCATATGTGAAATAGCCAACCCGCGTCCCTGAAATTTTGGCGCGATACGAATGGAATGATGGTACCGCCTCCCCGGCTCGAACGGGGGACCTCTGGATCCACAATCCAGCGCTCTAACCAACTGAGCTAAGGCGGCCTGAAGTGCGATTTAACTTTGCCCTGCGCGGATTGCAACCCTTATTCGCGGATTTTCAAAGGCAAGTGTTGATTTTCCACGGGCACGCTCCTCTTGCATTGGTGCTGAACTCCAGCTAACCCAGTACCAATCGATAGGAGCGTGAAAAATGGGCATCAATTCGGAATCTGACATAGAAGCAAACCTACAAATCGGGCCAACCGATCAGGGCATGGTGCGGATTTATGTATTTGCGGGTCAATTGGAAATTCCGATGGATTTTGAACCCGAAGAAGCCCAAGAAATTGCCGAAGAAATCCTTGCCGCGGCCAAGGCTGCCGAAACATTGGGACAAAAACGCAAACGCTAAAGCCGCGCGTCAGGATCGCGAAAGCGCTGCAGGCGTAACGCGGCATTTTCTGCAAACTTCCGAACCACCTTTTTACGACGCGCAGGCGCAAGTTTGTCCAAGGGCGCTTCATTCACAATGGCGGCGTCATAGGCATCTGCAATGATTAACCCGTGCCCCTGAGGCAGCAATTCTAGCGGAAAATCCCGATCCACCGCCCAATAAAACCGATCGCACCATTCCAAATAATAGTGCCATTTGTTGTCGGACATATAATCCGCCTTTGATGATTTGCATTCAACAATCCAAAGCTCTTCTTTTGGACCCAAAACCATCAAATCGACACGCAAGCCCCGCGTTGGAACGAATTCTTCTAAACTGGGAAAGCCCAGCAATCGCAGATGCCGGGCCGTACCACGCGCCAGCAATTGACCGGGTTGTAAAATGTCAAAATTATCCATGTAATAAATGTGAACAATGCATGAACATTTTGCAAGGTCGCAAACAGAACAGAATCCAAGAATTTTACCATCATGTTGACCCCAATGGAGGAGCGACATGGCACGCAGACAACGCAAAACCCCGATGGTTCGCAAAACAAACTATGGGCAATTACATCATGCACTTGGCCCGCAATCGGTGCTGAGTGAGGATAATGTTGCACAGATACACGAAAATGCGCTGCACGTTTTGCAGGAATTAGGCATTTCCGTTCTGCTCCCAGAGGCGCGAGAATTGTTAAAATCCGCAGGCGCACAGGTTCAAGATCACATGGTATTTTTCCCCTGTGAAATGGTTGAAAATGCTTTGGAAACCGCCCCAAAACGCTACTTCATGCGGGCCCCTGATTCAGCAAAAGATCAGGACATATTTTTGGGACGCCAACTTTTTGCATCCTCTGGCGGATGTCCAAATGCGTTTGATCGTATTCGTGGGCGTCGCCCCGGGGATTTGGAAAGCTATCGTGAGGCGATCCAACTGCAACAAAGCTTTGATATCATTCACAAACTCAGCCCCGCACCCGAACCACAGGATGTCCCCATTCATCTGCGTCATTTGGCAATGGTGGAAACCCAAATCGCAAACGCGGATAAGGCATTGGCCATCTACGCACGAGGACGGGCGCAAGTGGATCAGATGTTTGAATTGATCCAATCCGCCTTGGGGTTAAGTGATGATGAATTCCATGCAGCCCCCTATTGTTCGACGGTGATTAATACCAATTCCCCCCGCCTAATTGATAATCCAATGGCCCAAGGGTTGATTGATTTCGCTCGTGCAGGTCAGCTGACGATTGTAACGCCATTTTGTTTGGCGGGCGCAATGGCACCCATCACTGTGGCGGGCGCACTAACCCTGCAACATGCCGAGGCGCTGGCAGGCATCACACTGGCCCAAACCGCGTCGGCTGGGGCGCCTGTGATGTATGGTGGGTTTGGATCAAACGTGGACATGAAATCAGGGGCGCCTGCCTTTGGCACACCAACGCACATGCAAATGACATTGGGGTCAGGTCAATTGGCCCGCCACATTGGCCTGCCATGGCGTTCGGCCGCGGGCTCTGCATCAAACACGCATGATATGCAAGCCGCTTCCGAAAACACCATGGCCATCTTGGCAACTGCGATGGCACAGGCCACCCTGACCTTGCATACCGCAGGTTGGTTAGAGGGGGGCCTGACCTTTGGCTACGAAAAATTCATCAATGATATCGAGGTTTTACAAACCCTTGGGCATTTTTCAAAAGGGGTTGATCAAAGCGCCGCTGCGATGAACCTTGATCCGATAACCGAGGTGATGCCGGGTGGACATTTCTTTGAAACGGGTCAAACGATGAAACGCTATGGCAGTGAATTTTACGATCCACTAGTGGCGGATTTGTCAAACTTCGGCACATGGGAAGCCGCAGGTTCCGTACCCTCACAAGAACGCGCAACATCCCTGTGGCAGGCGCGGTTGGCGGAGTTTACGCCGCCCGCGGACTGCGCAGAACGTTTGGGGCGCATCGCCGGGCGTTTGGCGCAAATGCGCAAAGCGGGGGGCGCGCCGATTTTGGATTGATGTGATGCATCCCCTTTCGCTATGCTCAAAGATGAAGACTTGTTTTTCCCGCGCCTGCAGCCTATTTACCACTCGGCGGGTGCTGTTCCTCGCGTCAGACGGTAACATTCCGGTGGCCTTAAGCAAATCCGAGGGAGCTGGCTCTGTCGTTGCCCTGGCTTCGTTACCTGGCGCCCACCTGAATATCAGGTCCTCGGGAATGCGTTTACCAGACGGTTGCTACGGGCCCGCCACACATCTTACCGATTGACGTGACCAAGCCCATATTATGCATGCGCAGGAGTGCGTTTTGAACGTTATGCGTGGTAATGGATTTATTTCATTCACCTGGATCAAGCGCGGTTTTAGCGTAGCGATGACAAATCAGGCCATTTGAGATATCAGGGTAGCGCCTGCCTGGGTTGGAGCAAAAGATGTTGGCGCAAAATGCGAATGCTCAGGACAACAGGCCAACGTTTCAAAGTGTGGATAGGTTAAAAGCGCCTGCCGAGGGGCAGGCAGGCGCTACCCGGCGGTGCCGCTGGGTGGGACATGATTGTTGGGTTTTCGCATTATGCATTGGTATTTAATCGCATATGATCCAGCACACGCCCGTCCCGTCAAACCATTCGTTT
>OCRG01000132.1_pt1 | contig 11739 bp, 13 predicted proteins | sample 1535071 | NCBI WGS metagenome assembly OCRG01 (sample SAMEA3275605, study PRJEB22092) | marine metagenome | biome: ENVO:00000447; feature: ENVO:00002042; material: seawater | collected 2014-06-22T16:30:00+00 | depth 0 m
GGTAACGATAACCCAACATGTTTTTGTAATGCATAAATGTGTCATTGATCACGGTACGAGGGCGGGGAGCATACCGTAATGATCATGAGGGTTCAGCAACTGTGGCACGTCAAGACGTTCAAGTGCCTGCTATTGCATCAAATTGGTAGAGAAGTGAGCGACTTAGTAACTCTTGGCGGAATCCATCGCCCATAAATGCGCCGCCACCAACTAAAGATTTCAGAATTTTTATCAGAAAGTATTTTACAAACTTCTATCATTAATTTGCAATCAGCCTCTGCATCATGTGCATCATCTGTTCTTATTCCATGAAATTTTGCAATATCCTCCAATTTGTAACTAATTCTTCCATCATCATTAAATAATGGAAATTCAAAAGAACTTTGAAAAAAAGTAGCAATGTTATGCATCATTAACATCAAATCCAATCTGCTATTACCATTTGTATTCGTAATGTAAGGCTCAAATAGATTAGAAAAGAACTGTCTTCTCAAAAGCTCATCATCAAAACTATGACCATTGCCAGACATTAACAACGTTGGTTTGATGGAGGACCGCGCAACCTGTCGTATTTCGGCGCAACATATCGCAAACTGGCTGCACCACGATATTGTGTCCAAGGATCAAGTCATGGGCGCGATGAAGAAAATGGCGGCTGTTGTTGATGAACAAAACGCAGGGGATTCTGCCTATCTCCCGATGGCGCCAGATTTTGACGGTATCGCGTTTCAGGCGGCCTGCGATTTGGTGTTTGAGGGCCGTGTTCAACCATCTGGTTACACAGAGCCAGTGTTGCACCAACGCCGGCTTGAGCTAAAAGCGCAAGGCGCATAAACTTTTCGCAACCGCACCATTGTCATTCTTTCCTGCCCGTTATTATATCAGGGCAGGAAAGAGGTAGCCTATGAAACGTCCTGTCGTTGGTGTTGTTGGAAATCAGTATATGATCAATGATCAGTACCCCGTGCATGCGGCAGGCCGTATGACAACATGGGCTGTGTCGCATGTCTCAGACTGCGCGCCGATGATTGTGCCAACGGACCCAGAGATTGCTTCGGTTTCTGAATTGATCGAAATTTGTGATGGGTTTGTGTTCACAGGCGGACGTCCAAACGTACACCCCGAAGAATATGGCGAAATCGCAACCGAAGCGCATGGCGATTTTGATCGTGGGCGTGATGCGATTGCGCTGGGCATCATTCGGGCCTGTGTGGAACGCGGTCAACCGATATTTGGGATTTGTCGCGGTTTTCAAGAGGTGGCCGTGGCGATGGGGTCAACCCTGCATCCTGAAATCCGTGACTTACCAGGGCGGGATAACCACCGCATGCCGCCTGACGGCACGATGGAGGAAAAATTTGCCCTGCGCCATGTGGTAACAGTCAGTGAAAATGGACCTTTCCGCGACGTGTTCGGCGCGACAGAGGTTTTGACAAATACCTTGCACGGTCAGGGGATTGAACGCGCAGGCGAACGGATCGTTATTGATGGGTATGCCCCCGATGGCACGCCCGAGGCGATCTATGTCAAGGACGCGCCTGGTTTCACATTATCGGTGCAGTGGCATCCCGAATGGAATGCGGATCAGGACCCTGTATCACGCCCGCTGTTTCAGGCGTTCGGTCAGGCGGCCTATGACTATGCCAAGGCACGCTCGGCCTAATCCAATCGCATCAAATGACGGATCAACATGACGCCGCGGACCACGTGTTCTTCTTTTTCGACGGCAACCCACCCCCGTTTTTCAAAAAACGGCCGTGCGATTAGGCTGGCGTGTACGGTTTTGGGTGGCGTTTTTACGGAAGCTAACATCTGATCATAAAGCGCCCCTGCAACCCCCTGCCGATGCCAGTCGGGATGCACAAATGCCATGGAAATGTGATGCTCTGCCGTCACGCTCATGAACCCGATCACCTTGCCATCTGCTTCGGCAATGATGCAAGTTTCATCGGCCAAATATGTGAGGGGGTCGGGGATCTTTGGGGCCCAAGCGTTTCGTTGCGCTTCGGTATATTTTTCATGTGTCCCACGCTGAACCGCGTGAAAATATACCTCGGCGCAGGCGCGGGCGTCATCATGGTAGGGGCGGATTGAAAAACTCATGTCACCTTTTGACGTGTTTTGTATTTGGGATCATCCCATAGGTTCAAATTGATAACATCACATAACGTGCGGGCCGCAGCGCGGACCTGATCAACGTCGATATAAAGTGGGGTGAACCCAAAACGCATCAGATCGGGCGCGCGGAAATCCCCGATGATTTTGCGATCAATCATCGCCTGCATTGCGGCATAACCCTGTTCAAAGTGATAGGACACTTGCGAACCCCGCGCATGCGGGTCGCTGGGCGAGGCGAGCTTTAATGCGGGGCAGCCTGCGCTGACTTCTTCAACAAAGGCCTCGCTTAGTTCAATGGATCTTGCGCGCACATCTGCGATATCCACGCGGTCCCAAACGTCCAATGCCGCGTCCAATGCGACGAGGCCCAAAATGGGTGGGGTGCCGACACGCAAACGGTCAATCCCATCGCCCGCACGATAATTTAGTTCAAAATCAAAGGGTGCGGCATGTCCCAACCACCCGGATAGCGCGGGGCGCACAGTATCGGCCAAATCGGGCCGCACATAAATGAACGCAGGCGCACCCGGTCCGCCGTTCAGGTATTTATAGGTGCATCCGATCGCAAAATCGACATTTGCACCTGCTAAATCCACATCAACCGCACCTGCCGAATGTGCCAAATCCCATACTGTAATGGCGCCACAGGCATGCGCACGTTCTGTGATCGCCTGCATGTTATGACGGCGTCCCGTGCGATAATCTATTTCGGTGATTAGGGTCACAGCCACGTCGTCATCAATGGCGTCATAAACATCTTCTGGCGCGACGACCCGCAATTCGTAATCACGATCCAGTGATTTTATCAATCCCTCTGCCATATAAAGATCTGATGGAAAATTACCTGTGTCCGACAAAATCACCCGCCGATCTGGACGAAGGCCCAGTGCCGAGGATAGCGCCTGATAAACTTTGATAGACAGAGTATCGCCCATCACGATGCTGCCATTTGCGGCCCCTAAAATCCGCGCAATTCTATCACCAACGCGGCGCGGCATATCCATCCACCCCGCTTTGTTCCACCCCGTGATCAACATTTCACCCCACTGATCCGTCATCGACGCGCCAACGCGATCTTTGGCATTTAGTGGCAAGGGACCCAGTGAATTTCCATCCAGATAAATCATCCCCTCTGGCACATAAAACTGTGACTTGGTCCATTGAAAATCGGTCATACCTGACCCCCTGCGATTTCAACGGTTTGCCCGTTGATCGACCCAGAATTTGAATGGCACAGCCACAGCGCGGATTGCGCAACCTCATCCACGTGGATCAAACGCCCATGTTGGTTTGCCGATGTCATGACGGCAAGGGCATCTTTTTCACTGATCCCTGCGCGTGTTTTGATGCTTTCTACATTGCGGGTAATAATGTCGGTATCCACGTATCCGGGGCAAATTGCGTTGAACGTTATGCTGCTGCTCATATGTTCCTCGGCATAGCTGCGGATCAGGCCGATGACACCATGTTTGGACGCGGAATAGGCGCCAGCCCCCTTAAGCCCGCGCAGGCCTGCAATTGAGGACACGGCGATCACGCGGCCCCAATCGGTTTCGGACATGGATTTCATGCATTCACGGATTGTCACGAAACATCCATCCAGATTTGTGGTCATGATTTTCCGCCAAAATTCCAAATCTGTTTTTTGAAGCGTCTTGCCCTCGGCGATGCCCGCATTTGCAACACAAATTTGAATGGGTCCACGTTCGGCAACCGCCTTGGCAATTGTTTCAATCTGTGCGGCCTCATCTGTGACATCCATGGCCATGGCGTGAATTCGCCCACCTGCAACTTGATCCAAAACCTCTTGTCTGCGACCTGTAATTGTCACTTCGGCCCCTTCGGCGGCCAATGCGCGTGCGATGGCCAATCCAATGCCCGTTCCGCCCCCTGTCACAAATGCGTGTTTCCCACTGTGTTGCATTCCAAAACTCCTTGTGTTTCATGCTTACTTTAAATGCGTTCCACAGGCGCACAAGTAATTACGTCACGATTTGAAAAAGATATTCACAAAAATGAATTTATGTGTAGGATGCGCCCACCTAAGGAGATTACCCATGAAAAATGCATTAGCGATTTTGGTGTCTGTCGTTGCAAGCATGAGCGCCGCGAGCGAAGATATCGCGGACCAATACCCGCAATCTGAATTATATTCCAAACCCGTCGAAGTTATTCCTCACGTTTTTTCCGCAATCGGGGCAACCGCACCGCCCACCTATGAAAATTCGGGACACAACAATAACCTATCTTTTGTTGTAACGGATGAGGGTGTCGTAGTCGTGAATGGCGGTGCATCTGCACGCCTTGCCGCGGCGTTGCACGAAGAAATTAAGGCCGTCACTGATCAGCCCGTCAAATTGGTTGTGAATGAAAACGGCCAAGGACACGCCATGTTGGGCAATTCCTATTGGGCGGATTTAGGTGTGGATATCATCGCCCACGAAGAGGCGACAGAAGAAGTCGAACACAACGGTGATTTCATCTTACAAGGCATGCAGCGATATAATCGTGATAAGGCCGAAGGGACACGGGTTGTTCCCGCCAACATCAGCTTTTCTGACAGCTACACCTATGAACTCGGCGGTGTGACGTTTGAAATTTTGCATTTGGGTCCTGCACACGGACCAGGGGACACGCAGGTGTGGATCCCGCAATGGTCCATGATGATTGCGGGCGATATCGCATTTCACGAACGCATGTTGCCCATATTTGAAGATACCTGCACAAGCTGCTGGATTGAAACATGGGAAGAGGCCTTTGTTCCGTTGCAACCCACCTATGTGATCCCCGGTCACGGACATCCGACGAACTTGGCCCAAGTGCATCGTTACACCTACGAATATCTGGTTGATTTGCGCGAAAAAGTTGGTGCGCATTTGGATAATGGCGGTGATCTAGCAGGGGCCTATTACGTCGATCAGGAACGTTGGAAGGTGCTGGACACCTTTGAAGAATTGGCAACAAAAAACGCAGGCCGCGTTTATGCTGAGATGGAGTTTGAATAATGACAACAATCCTGCGGGCCATTGCAGTTGCGATTACATGCCTTGGCGCACCAGTTTGGGCCAGTGATCTGGCTGATGAAATCACAGGGTACATGGATTTTGCCACCTATGATTCTGGCATCATCGTGCCAGAGCAGTTGACACAAGACGTGTTCGACGCAGCCCTATTCATTGATACGCGCGACGCCGATCAATTTGATGCGGCCACGATCCCAGGTGCAACCCATATCGAATGGCGCGAAGTCCCAGGTCGTTTGGGGGAAATTCCAGATAGCGGCATGGTCATTCTGTTTTGTAACACGGGCAGCTTATCTGCACAGGCTGTGTTTGCGGCACGCCTGATGGGGCATGAAAACGTGTTGGTGTTGCAAACGGGCTTGCAGGGCTGGCAACAAAACGCGGCCTATAAACCGGAATGATGGCACGGTGGTTGAATATCCCACCTGTTTGGTTGGCGCTGGCGTTGGTCATTGCCTATTTTCAGGAGCGGTATTTCCATTTTGGTCTGTCGCTGTCCCATCCAATCACGAAGATGGTGGCGGGACTGTCCGTTGGGGCAGGGGTGTTGTTGATGGCGCTGGCCGTGCTTGAAATGCGGCGGCATCGCACAACGGTGATTCCCCACCGCGAGGCCGATCATTTGGTGACAACAGGTGTGTTTAAATGGACACGGAACCCAATTTACCTTGGGGACGCTTTGGTCTTATTGGGATTTATTTTGCACTGGGATGCGGTGTTATCGCTAGCAATCTTGCCAATCTTAATGATGGCCATAGATAATGGGTTTATCGTATATGAAGAGGATCGACTTCGGCGCAAATTTAGATCGGATTTTGAACGGTATATGCGCGACACACGGCGCTGGATTTAAACATTGCGACATTTTTGGCACTCGTAACGTCAGCGCGTTTCGGGTTTGTTGCGTATAGGAAACTAACCAAGGTGTCCGCAAGGGCACGAAAAAAGAAGAAGGACGGAAACGTTGAAAATCGGAACACCTAAAGAAGTGTTCGAAGGCGAAGCAAGGGTCGCAATGACCCCTGACAGCGCACTTCAGCTTCAAAAGCTCGGTCACGAGTGCTACGTCGAAAGCGGCGCTGGCGCGATGGCGGGCTTTTCAGATGCTGCATACGAAAATGCAGGCGTAAGTGTTGTTAAAACAGCAGCAGCACTTTGGAAAGAAGTGGACATCGTTGCCAAGGTACGCCCTCCAAGCGATACCGAAGCAAAGCGGATGCAAAAGGGTCAGACACTGATTTCGTTCTTCTATCCTGCACAAAACGAAGAGCAGATGGCGTTATTGGCCAAAAAGGGTTCAACCGTGATTGCGATGGACATGGTCCCACGTATTTCACGCGCGCAGAAAATGGACGCGTTGTCGTCAATGGCGAATATCGCAGGGTATCGTGCTGTGATCGAAGCGGGGAACAACTTTGGTCGTTTCTTCACGGGACAGGTGACTGCCGCGGGTAAAATGCCACCTGCCAAGGTATTGGTCGTGGGTGCGGGTGTTGCGGGTCTTGCTGCGATTGGGACATCTGTTTCATTGGGTGCCGTGACCTATGCATTTGACGTACGTCCAGAGGTGGCCGAACAAGTTGAATCAATGGGCGCTGAATTCGTCTATCTTGATTTCGAAGAAGAACAACAAGACGGTGCCGCGACAGGCGGGTATGCCGCCGTATCAAGCCCAGAGTTCCGTGAAGCGCAACTGGCAAAATTCCGTGAATTGGCGCCCGAGGTGGATATTGTGATCACGACGGCACTGATCCCAGGACGCGATGCACCAAAACTTTGGTTGGCGGATATGATCGCGGCGATGAAGCCGGGTTCCGTTATTGTTGATCTTGCGGCAGAGCGCGGCGGAAACGCCGAAGGCACAGTGATGGATGAAAAGGTTGTCACAGACAACGGCGTCACCATCGTTGGGTACACCGATTTCCCAAGCCGTATGGCATCACAGGCATCTTCCCTATACGCGACAAACATCCGTCACATGATGACAGATTTGACGCCTGAAAAAGATGGTGCCGTAAACCACAACATGGAAGACGACGTGATCCGTGGTGCAACCGTTGCACACGACGGTGATGTTACATTCCCACCACCCCCACCAAAAATTCAGGCGATTGCAGCCAAGCCACAGGAAAAGCCAAAAGAGCTGACACCTGAGGAAAAGCGCGAGCAAGAAATCGCAGCGTTCAAGGCGGCCACAAAACAACAGGTCACATTGCTGGCCGTTGGTGGTTTGCTGACCCTTGGTTTGGGCCTTATTGCGCCAGCAAGCTTTATGCAGCACTTCATCGTGTTTGTTCTGTCTGTGTTCATCGGTTTCCAAGTTATTTGGAACGTTTCGCATTCATTGCACACACCGTTGATGGCGGTAACCAATGCGATTTCATCCATCATCATTTTGGGTGCTTTGATGCAAATCGGGTCGGGTTCGATGCTGGTCATCATCTTAGCTGCGGCCTCGGTGTTCATGGCTGGGATCAACATCTTTGGTGGCTTCCTCGTCACACGTCGCATGCTTGCGATGTTCCAGAAATCTTAATTGGGGGGTGAACTGATGGAATTTGGATTTACCACAGCGGCCTATGTTGTTGCCGCGGTTCTGTTCATCCTGTCACTAGGTGGACTTTCTGGCCAAGAAAGCGCGAAACGCGCCGTTTGGTATGGTATTGTTGGAATGGCCTTGGCCGTGTTCGCAACATTGACGGGTCCGGGTATGGGGCTTTGGATGTTGTCTGTCGTCTTGATCGCGGCGGGGGGCCTGATTGGCTACATGCTGGCCTCTAAGGTTGAAATGACACAAATGCCAGAACTGGTTGCGGGTATGCACGCGCTTGTCGGTTTGGCGGCGGTTTTCGTGGGTTATAACGCGCACATCGAAATCGTGCGTGTCATGGCAATGGACGATACAGCCCGCAAAGCATTAGAGGGCTTTGCCGCATTGATCGCGAAAAAATCATCTGTTGAAATTTCGATCCTGCGTGTCGAATTGTTCCTGGGTGTCTTTATCGGTGCGATCACATTTACAGGTTCGGTCATTGCCTATGGCAAACTGTCTGGTCGCGTCACATCAGCGGCAACAAAATTGCCAGGTGGTCATATGTTGAACGCAGCGGCCGCTGTTATTTCAGCGGTTACATTGGTCATGTACATGAACTCTGGCGATATGTTGCCATTGGTCATCATGACGGTTGCGGCACTGTTCATCGGATACCACTTGATCATGGGTATCGGTGGTGCTGACATGCCTGTTGTTGTGTCGATGTTGAACAGTTACTCTGGTTGGGCTGCGGCTGCGATCGGCTTTAGCCTTGGCAACGACTTGTTGATCGTTGTTGGTGCGCTTGTTGGCTCCTCAGGTGCGATCCTGTCCTACATCATGTGTAAGGCGATGAACCGTTCGTTTGTCTCTGTTATCCTTGGTGGTTTTGGTGGCGCTGCGGGTCCTGCAATGGAAGTTGAGGGTGAACAAGTCGCGATTGAGGCAGATGCCGTTGCGGCTGCCTTGAACGATGCAGATAGCGTTGTGATCATTCCAGGCTACGGTATGGCGGTTGCCCAAGCGCAGCAGGCCGTGTCAGAATTGACCAAGCGTTTGCGCGCCAAGGGCAAAAACGTGCGCTTTGCGATCCACCCAGTTGCGGGTCGTTTGCCGGGCCACATGAACGTTCTATTGGCCGAGGCCAAAGTGCCCTATGACATCGTGTTGGAGATGGATGAAATCAACGATGATTTCCCAGAAACAGACGTATCAATTGTCATCGGGTCAAACGACATCGTGAACCCAGCCGCCCAAGAAGATCCGAACAGCCCAATCGCGGGTATGCCGGTTTTGGAATGCTGGAAATCAAAACAGGTGTTTGTTTCAAAACGTGGTCAGGGAACAGGGTATTCTGGTATCGAAAACCCACTGTTCTACAAAGAGAACACGCGCATGTTCTATGGCGATGCCAAGGACAGCTTGAACAAACTGCTGACAATGATCGACTAAGGATCATGGTGATACGCATTGAAACACCCGCCCATCGTGGCGGGTGTTTCCGTTTGGCGTCATTGCATGCGGATGTATTCCACTTCGCTTGGTTTTGCGCCCGATTAACGCTGGACGCATCTGGGGTGCGGCCCTATCGTTTTAATAGACTTCTTGAATTGGACAGCCCATGTCACTGATTACCGATCATCCACTGCGCTATAAACTGGCGAATGAATTGCATGCCCGCCCGTTTCCATCGTTTCGCGCACCTGGGGTTGTTGCCTATTTGGCGCTGAAACTGCCTGAAAATGCTGCGGGGCGGGACCGCGCGCAGGATCGGTTGGACCTGATTGCATTGTTGGATCGCTATGGCGCGGGCCACCCGAAAGAGGGCGCAACGCATTATTTTGGCGACCTAGGGCGTTACAAAATCAAATGGGAACAACATACCGAATTTGTGACCTATACGGTGTTTTCAGGCGCGTTGAGTGAGCGTGCCTTTGATCCTGCGGTCTTTGATGCCTTTCCTGCAGATTGGCTGGCGGGGTTGGATGCGGTGCGGGTGACGTCCATTTCCATCCGTGCAGAGCTGCGCGAAGATGAAGATGATATTTCACAAAAACTGTCGGATTGGTTTGTGTCTGAAAGCGTTGCAGTCAGCCGTGTGTTGGACGACAGCGCGATTGTTGCGGCCGATTTCCGCATTGATGAAACAGGCCACCAGCGTGTCGCAATTTTTGCTGATAAGGATACGGGTGAACGGCGTTTGGGCCGCATCATTCAACGGTTATGCGAAATCGAAACCTACAAAAGCCTGTCAATGCAAGGTTTCGCGACTGCCCGCGAAATTCAGGGACGCATGGGGCAAATAGATGCTGAGATTACGGATTTAATGAAATCCTTGGCCGAGGCAACGCAGCCTGCGGAAACCACACTGGCCGCGGTGTTGCGTCATTCAGCAGAGCTTGAAAGCTTGGACGCGCAGGTGGCGTTTCGCTTTGGGGCGACATGGGCCTATCAGGCGATTGTGGACCAACGCATCGCTGTATTACGAGAAGAGCGGTTCAAAGGGCGTCAGACGTTTTATGAATTCATGATGCGTCGTTATGATCCTGCCATGCGCACCGTCAGGTCGACAGAAACGCGATTAACCACATTGGTGGATCGCGCACGTCGCGCAGGAGAATTGTTGCGAACCAAAGTGGATGTGGAACGATCCGCGCAAAACCAAGCATTATTGGAAAGCATGGATAAACGCGCCGACCTTCAACTGCGTTTGCAAAAAACAGTTGAAGGTCTCTCTGTCGTGGCGATCAGCTATTACGCCGTATCGCTGGTTGGGTATTTGGCCTATCCCTTGGCAGAGGTTGTTGGAATGACCAAAGGGGCATTGACTGCGTTGATCACTCTGCCGGTTGTTGGTGCGGTATGGTACCTTGTCCATCGGATCCGTAGGTCGATGGAATAGCATCCACCAGACGATGTGTGATCACTGCGCCAACGCCAATGGCCAAGAGTGCAGTGATTGGTACAATGCTTAGGCTGGGAATGCCTGATAGGCCCGCACCAATTGTGCAGCCGCCCGCAAGAACACCACCAAATCCCATCAAGGATGCGCCCGCCGCAAAGCGTCCAAAATGGGCAGGGCCTTCAAAACTTTGCCATGTTAAACGGCCCGAGGCTGCCGCAGACAAAAATGCGCCTACGATCACACCGCCCACAAGTCCAACACCAAACTTGGCACTGACTGATGTGGAGGCAAGCGTCCAAAAGATGCTGTCTGTCCATGGGGATGTGAAGGCAATGCCTTCAAATGCGATTGGATCAAAATCATCATATAAGATGAACCCTGTTCCTACCCATCCTGCGATCACCAACCCACCAATGGCGGCACCACCCAGCAGGCTTGGGATGCTGGACCCGCTGCGCCAAATAATGACCGCTGTAATTGCGACGATAATGGCAAGCGGTATGATATTCCCAAAACTATCGCTTAGCGATACGGTATCCAACGTTGGCCCAATGTCACCCGTTGCTGTGCGCAGGGGGGACAACACACCCTTTAGCGTGGCATGCGCAACCACAGCAAAGATCAGCAAGGCCGTCACGGCCCGTAAATTGCCAGTTGCGCCCAAAACAGTCAGACGTCCGACACATCCGCGCGTCAAAACCATGCCTGCGCCAAAGGCAAGTCCGCCCAGCACAATTTGGACAACCTGAAAATCGCCCATGAAACGGTGATCGTCAAAGCTAATGATCTCGGTTGTGACAAAATACTGGGTTCCCAATACGGTAACCAAGAGCGCCATGGCCCAAACGCCCGCGGCCTGTGCACGATCCGCGCCGATCAACGCGCGACGAAAACAGAATTTGACCTGTTCGCTAAATACGCCAAACAAAAGGCCAAGCCCAAGCGCAAAATAAAGGCTGGCTTGGGCCGCTGTGAGAGTTTCAAAACCGAATTCTTCAAACATGTCGCTATCCCAGTAATCAGAACATTGTTCTCATCTGGGGCAGAAACCACACATTAACAAGGGTGTGCATTGCAGGAAGTTGCATTTTACATGGAACAAATTCCTGACGGACGCTGCAAGGTGAAACATCGTTCTTGCGCAGTGCTTGTTATCAGAA
>OCRG01000133.1_pt1 | contig 11690 bp, 12 predicted proteins | sample 1535071 | NCBI WGS metagenome assembly OCRG01 (sample SAMEA3275605, study PRJEB22092) | marine metagenome | biome: ENVO:00000447; feature: ENVO:00002042; material: seawater | collected 2014-06-22T16:30:00+00 | depth 0 m
ACTTTGGCTGGATCGGCATGAAACTACGTCAGACTCATGCACCAACAGAGCCGGTCAGATTTGGTTGCGTGCCTGCCTTAATGAATGAGGCCTTGTGGTAACTCTCATCAACTGGCAATCGAATAAGCATACTGATGATGTAGCTTATCCTTCAAAAGTCCAATCGCATTAGATATTGCCTCATCCGGCAGCTTACCCTCGGACGCTAATGAAAAAGACTGATCAAACGTGGTGTGAGCATCAATACTGCATTGAAAAATATGAGCGACTTGCTCATCTTTTTTAAGTGTAATGAGAACAGTGTGAAGGTGATGTTTAAAGTCATCAATTGACTCTAAAGACTTCATCACTCTTAACGTATTAGAACTATTCAAGTTAAAACCTATCAGACGGAAATTGAGTTCCATTACAAGTCCTCACTTAAATCATGCATAAAGCACAGGTTGTTTAAAAAAGACCTGTAATCAAATCGACTACAGGTCTAAGTACCACATTACGGAGTAGTCTCTGGCAAGGGAGAAGCCGGATGAATGTGGGTAACAATTTAGATGGTGCCAACTTGAGGAAGTTTCAACCTCCACGAGAGAATCTCAATATGAACAACAGGGTTTTGGGTCAGAGTTAAAATGTGTCAATACATCTCCTCTTCTTTAAACACCTCGATTGCCATTTCTAACTCATCCGCAAGACCCATTAGGCTGTTCAAGTTGAGCTTTACTGCCGGCCAGTCATCTTCCGACAAAGCGTCTTCAAGCTGCTTAGCCTTATCCACAAACATATAAGCAAATAAGCTTGAAGCTAAATCAATCAGTTCGCCAACAAAATCCAGTGCCAACCCAGCGTCACGAGAAGCGATGGCAGACTGTAGGTTTCGAGTGACTAAACCCAAATAGTCCTGAGAGATATCAAGACTGGTTCGTGTTAAACCGCCATTAACATATCGGTTTAATAAACTCATATTATCAAGAGTGATCTGCGCCATGTTGACCTCCTTTTATTTTGAAAAAGCAAACAACGGGCCAACTTTGTCTGATTACATAAAATCAAGCCTATCAAGTGACTTGAGAACTATCGGATCAGGATTTTTTGACGCATATGCACTTCAATATGGCATATCAGGTCCGTTTTGCACTTTCTTAGCGCAATGAATTCGATCACAGACAGAATGCATTTGGGTAGGAATGAGAATATCTATATACAGAGCGTCGAACGCTGAATCATCATCTTTGGTTTTAACTTAGTCACTAACGAATCCAAGCATCGCTTGGTCGTGATGTAACAATTCATTAGCTCATCGAGCTGGTAGTAGATACCGTCGAGATCACCTAAAGACACATGTCTTCTAATCTCTGTCACTTTTTTATGCAAAAGCTTCGCACCAATTTTTCCTGAAAGCATCTCTAACTCTTTCGCAAAAGCCTCAATAGAGGATGATTCTTTTTGAGTAATCGCCAATGCCAAATCTTCTGTTATCAACATCAAATTCTCTCTGACCAGAGAGATATTGATATACGCATTATCATTTGGATGAATGTGATAGGAACAATCACTTTCTTCAACGCCCACACTCGACTCCTAGATATTCATAATTGTTTTTTGAACAGCAAGATATATGCCGACTCGCAAAAAATTATTCGCGCACCAGATAAGTGCGTGACAATAACTAAAATTACGTAAATTTTTTATTGCAAAGGTATGTGCGTTGAGTAATGTATAAAGCCATTATTTTTTCTCTGAGATCTATAGATGACTTACTGCATAGCGATTAAAACTTTACAAGGGATCGTTTACTGCTCTGATTCCCGAACCAATGCAGGCGTTGATAATGTGAGCAGCTACTCAAAGATGCATACTTTTGATTGGCCGGGCAATCGTACCTTCACCCTACTTTCTGCAGGCAATCTTGCCACTACGCAGCACGTCGTAAAAACACTATCTCTTGATATTGAAAACAACGCAGAGCGTAATCTTTTGACTGTCGACACTATGCAACAGGCTGCAGACTATGTCGGTATGTTAAGTGCTGACATTCAGAAGCATCAGGCATTTCGCGATACGGCTAACTCAAACTTTGAAGCCAGTTTTATTATTGGTGGTCAAATCATTGCGCAGCCACACGAGCTATACATGATTTACCCGCAAGGTAACTATATCTATGAATCTCCCGCTCACCCCTTTTTACAGATCGGTGAGACAAAATATGGCAAACCCATCCTAGACCGAGTTATTCGACCAGATACTGCTCTTGAGCGTGCTGCACGATGTGCTCTTGTCTCCATGAATAGCACCATACGCAGTAATGCAACGGTTGGCTCGCCTATTGAACTTCAGCTCTATGTAAACAATTCATTACAAACTGGACGCACACTGGTACTCAGTGAAGAAGACGACCTATCTCGGAAAATCTCGGACAAGTGGAACGAGGGTTTATTGAACGCACTCGATCAATTGCCTTGCTTCCCTTGGGAAATGCCTGATGAGACCTCAAAGTGTGATGAGTCCGCTAACTTAGTGGACCAGGCTTCTTAGCATTCGTGCGCATTATTTCGGTGCAAAAGTTCGAATGACGCCCTGGATTGGTTCGAACAATCCCGCCAAAAGTCTTCACTTTGCATCATGTTTGACTGCCATCGTCTGTTGGTACATAAATTGCTCTATTAAATGAAACATCCTTTCACAAGGGGATTTTCATGGCGATTCGATGGGGAAACTATCCTGCTCATCAATCTTTTGACGAACTTATTGAAAAGCGAAATACACCACGAGCGACTTCAAAAGCGCTTTGCGATTTTCTCTATCAATTAAAAGATAAGGATCTGAAGGATTACCGAGATGCTGCGGGCCTAGCGATAGAGTTGATGGGCATCACCTTCACTGTTTACTCTCAGGATGAAGGTAACATCGATCGCGAATGGCCTTTTGACATCATCCCTCGAGTTATCAGCAAGCAAGAATGGCTTTCCATAGATGCAGGATTAAAACAACGCACAAAAGCCCTCAATTTATTTATTGCTGACATTTACGATAAGCAGCAAATCATCAAAGATAAGGTTTTCCCAAAAGAGCTACTGGAGAACTCATCAAACTTCAGGCCGCAGTGTGTTGGCATGAAACTTCCGAACAATGTCTGGGCACATATCTGCGGCTCAGACCTTGTAAGAGATCATGATGGAACGGTATATGTTTTAGAAGACAATCTTCGCGTCCCCTCAGGTGTTTCTTACATGCTTGAAAACCGTAAGATCATGAAACGCATCTTCCCTGATCTTTTTGAAGCGCAACAGATTTTGCCTGTTGATGACTACCCAAGTCAGTTATTCAATATGCTCAGCTCGCTTTCACCGCGTAAGGTACTAAAACCAGAGATAGTTGTTCTGACACCCGGCATATATAACTCAGCATATTTTGAACACAGTTATCTTGCGCAACAAATGGGCGTTGAGTTGGTTGAAAACCTAGATTTAGTCGTTGGTAAAGATGATTGTGTTTACATGCGAACAATCGACGGGTTAACACGAGTCGATGTGATCTATCGCCGTATTGATGACTTATATCTTGACCCAGAAGCTTTTAATCCCGACTCTCTTTTAGGTGTTAAAGGACTGATGAGAGCGTGGAAAAGCGGTAACGTTGCTCTTGCAAATGCTCCTGGTGCTGGCGTTGCAGATGACAAGGTGGTTTATGCTTATGTGCCAGAAATCATCAAGTATTATCTTGACGAAGAGCCACTCATTCCCAATGTACCCACCTATCGATGCTTCATTGAGGATGAGAAAAACTATGTCTTATCCCATCTTAATGAGTTAGTGGTTAAACCTGCAAATGAATCAGGTGGCTACGGAATGCTTATTGGACCGCACTCTACAAAAGCAGAACGTAAAAAATTCGCAGCCCTCATAAAGAAAGACCCAAGAAATTATATCGCTCAACCCATGTTGAATTTATCAACAGCGCCAACGCTGATTGGTAATAAAGCAGAGCCAAGACATTTAGACCTCAGACCCTTCATTCTTTCTGGCAAAGATATCAATGTCACCACAGGCGGCCTCACGAGGGTGGCTATGAACAAAGGATCCATTGTTGTTAACTCATCACAAGGTGGTGGCAGCAAAGATACATGGATCGTTGATCTAGAGGATAAAGCTGATGCTTAGCCGTGTTGCTGAAAACCTTTACTGGCTTGGGCGGTATCTTGAACGAGCCGAAAATACGGCGCGTTTGATACAAGTCACCACACATCTGCAATTAGACTTACCAACTACTGTTAAAACAAGCTGGACTAGCCTGTTAGATATCTTCGCCATTAAATCCTTATTTGATCAATATCATGAAGAGTCAGACGAACGTAGTGTTCTGCGATTTCTTTTAGTCGAGACCAGTAATCCTGGGTCCATCTGCAGTTCACTTCGCCTGGCACGTGAGAATGCACGATCAATTAGAGATATCTTGCCTCAATCTGGTTGGGAAAAAATAAATCATCTTTACCAATATTCAGAATCTGAGGGCGGAAAAGGGATCTATAAAAAGCACAGATTTGACACACTTGAACATATCATCTCAAGCATCCAGGAAATCAACGGCTGTCTACAAGGCACTATGTTGCATGATGCTGGTTATCAATTTTTATGTATTGGTAGTAGCCTTGAAAGGGCTGACATGACCAGTCGGATCGTTGATGTTCGAACAGAAAAACTACTTCCGACGTCATCTGATCATGCTGTTCATTACGAAAACCTTCAATGGATGAGCGTTCTTAAATCTGTCTCCGCGTATGAGAACTATCGACGCGCATCACAGCAACCTATCAATCATAAGACAGCACTTAATTTCCTCTTTAAGGATAAAACCTTTCCAAGGTCTGTCGCCTTTTGTCTACAGAATGTAGAGCATTGTGCGTGGAATCTCGGAAATGGACAGAAACTGATTACAGAGGCAAGGTCTGTTCGACTTTTTGTTGATGATGCTAACTGTTCAAAAAGAAATGAAGATCTGCATAAGTTTGTAGATGATCTACAAAAAAGTTTAACGCGCATCAACAATAGAGTTCTTGAACTCTTTTTTTAATTCAAGGCATCAAATGCGACCTGACACAGGTTCGAGTTCACGACTTAAAACACACCTTTGGACGACGTCTTCGTGCAGCTGGCGTACCGAACGAAACGCGTAAAGTTTTGTTAGGACACCGCAATGGAGATATCACAACACACTACTCCGCCCCCGAATTGGAGGAACTGATTGAGGCGGCAAATAGGGTCTGCGAACAGAAGTCCGGCAAAATTCCGGCACTGACGATTCTGAAAAGAAAAAAGGCCTAGCAATTTCTTGCTAAGCCCTTGATTTGTATGGCGCGCCCGGCACGATTCGAACGTGCGACCGCCTGGTTCGTAGCCAGGTACTCTATCCAGCTGAGCTACGGGCGCTTATTGGAAGCCGCGTATTCTCGGGGTTTTGCCCCGCAGTGTCAATGGCTGTTTTTGTTAAAAATCGACGCGTTCTTTAAGCTGTTTTCCTGCTTTAAATACCGGTAACCGAGCGCCTTTGATTTCGATTGGTTCACCTGTTTTTGGGTTACGACCGGTACGTGGCGCACGCGCTTTGACATCAAAGGTGCCAAAGCCAACAAGTGCGACTGGGTTGCCATCTTCCAGCGACTGCCCCACGACCTCGACTAGTGCATTTACCGCCGCTTCGGCTTGGGTTTTATTCAGGTCAGCTTTTGCTGCCACCGCATCGATAAGTTCTTTTTTATTCATAGCATTTTCCGCATTACTCACTCGCATGTGACTAACGTACGCTCGCGAGCTCTTTCCATTGGGTTGTATAGGATGGTGAACGCATATTTTGCCGCATCTTCCATTGCTGGTCTCTTAAATTTGACCCCAACACCATCTTTCGTTTGCCGTATCGCTGATTGATACGGTCCAAGGTACTCATCAATGTCGATTCTGGGCGTGAAGCAAACAGATCAGGTTGCACACGATGAGCATCAACAAGCTCACCTAGCATGACGCCTGCTTTGTGGTACTCCTTTCCCGGTTTGTAGATACGATCTAATAGCTGACGTGTGATCGCAGCGAACTCGCGCGAATCATCAGACGGTATCGCTAAGCTGTATGTTTGCGCGGGTGCGTAATATGGCTGCGACTGATCAAACGGACTGGTGCGAATCCATACACTCAACTGCTGTGCTTTGAGTTGGTGTTTACGTAGCTTTTCAGCTGCACGGCTTACATATTGCGACAAGCTTTGTTGCAGCAGCAGCTTTGATTCAACACGTGCACCAAACGAACGACTCGAGACAATCTGCTTAGGTGTTTGATTCTCGATATCTTCTACACGCAAGCAAGACTCACCCCATAACTCACGATGAGTCTTGGCTAAGGTGACATTAAACACACCACGAATATCGCGCGGCTGTACTTGCATAAAGTCCCATGCCGTTTTTACACCCACCTCTTCTAAGCGGCGTGCAATGCGATAACCAATACCCCAGACATCATCTGCTGGTGTTTTCTTCAGCAGCATCTGTGCTTGATGTGGACTCAACTCTGACCAACTCACCACCCCCTCAAACCATTGCGTTTTCTTTGCCCAACGATTCGCAAGCTTGGCCAATGTGCGTGTCGCACCAAACCCTACAGCGACAGGGATACCTGTATGTTGCTCCACTCGGTTTTTAATCTCACGCCCGTACGGCTCGCATTGCCAGCTATCTGGTATGTGCGTACCAAAGGATTCATCAATGCTATAGATCTCTTGTACCGGAAACATGCCATCTAAGATTGTTTTCACACGATTAGAAAGATCGGCATACAAAGGATAGTTAGATGAGAAAACAAACACGCCCAATCGCTCGAGGTCTTTTTTGACTTTGAAATAAACCATGCCCATTTTAAAGCCGAGCGCTTTAGCTTCTGGCGTGAGTGCGATCAAGCAGCCATCGTTATTCGAGAGCACCACGACGGGCTTGCCGTGTAAATCAGGTCGAAAGAGTCGCTCACAGCTGGCATAAAAACTATTGCAGTCACACAAGGCGTACATGCATCACACCTTGCGTACGACAGAAGTCACCACACCCCAGATGATCAAATCACTTTCTTCTGAGATACGGATATCAGGATATGCATCATTCTCGGCACGTAAGGTCACTGTACCGGCACGACGAATTAGGGTCTTAACCGTGAGCTCGCCATTCACCGCAGCGATCACTACCTTGCCACTCTTCGGGTCAATCGAGCGGTCGACCACCAAGATATCGCCCTCATGAATACCCGCGTTTATCATCGAGTCGCCCTGCACTTTTAAGAGGAAGGTCGACGCCGGACTTTTAATCAGGTACTCATTCAGGTCGAGCTGGTTTTCGATGTAGTCATCCGCAGGACTCGGAAAACCTGCACGCACTTGCGAGCTATACAACGGCACTGCAATCGTTGCGCTATCGAGTTTAGGGTGCAGCACCTCGACCTGATCTTGCTTGAGCGTACTCAACCATAGCTTTACCTGATCGACGTGCGCTACTGGCACACGAACTGGCTTGGTGGGATTAGGCTTGCGACCGGCACCGTCGCGCTTTCCGCCTCTTGGCATAGGGACCTCTGATGGACTTTTTGAAAAGTGTATCAGAAATCAAAATAGGCTCAGATGGATTTTTCTTAGACGTTATCAGACGGTCACTAAGTGATGAATAATCAATACCTTAAGCGACAACCACATCGCTTTCCGGCAGCTTTTGGCCAGACGAAAATGCGACAGCATTCTGCAATGTCGTCTGCGCGATATCGCGGAGCGCCTCTTCGGTCAAAAAGGCCTGATGCGGAGTCAGGATAACATCATCCCGCTCGATCATCTGCGCTAACACTGCATCACACACTGTGTCATGCGCATTAAAGAAGATGCCCGCTTCATGCTCATACACATCTGCGGCATAACCCCCTAGCCGACCTGCATCTAATGCCGACATAACAGCAAGCACATCCACCAAACAACCTCGCGAAGTATTGACGAGTAAAGCGTGAGGTTTCATCTGCAATAAACGATCTGCATTGATTAGATGATGATTCGTATCACACATCGGCATATGCAAACTGACAATATCTGAATCGCTGAGTAACTGATCTGGCGATACCCACTCACCCAAGTCAGGCGAACCTTGCACAGGGTCACTGAGCAACACACGCGCGCCAAAGCCTTTAACAATTGACGCGACCACCTGACCAATACGACCTACGCCATAGACACCCACTGTTAGTGAAGCCAGGTCACGTCCAACTAAGCCATCTAAGGTGAAGTCCGCATACTGCTGACGTTGCTGCGCTTTCAATAATCGACGGTTCAATGCCAACATCAACATAACGGCATGCTCTGCAACCGCATGTGGTGAATAGGACGACACACGACTCACACAAAGACCTAAGCGTTTAGCGGCTTGCACATCAACACGATCAAACCCTGCACAACGCAATAAGACATGTTTAACGCCATGTTTGACTAAGCCGGATAACACCGGCTCATCTAACTGATCATTCACAAAGGCACAGACTGCATCACAACCCGCAGCTTGATCAATCGTCGCAGTGGTTAGCGCCTCATCGGTATAGCTCAGCTCAATAGCTCCAGGGCATTCACGATCAAAACTGGCAATATCATAAGCCTTGGCGCTAAATAGCTTTAAACGCATCCCTTAGCCTCGGGTATAGAGCGCATCAATTTGATCCGCATAATCTTCGATCACTTTGGCGCGCTTTATCTTTTGCGTTGGTGTGACATAGCCATTCTCGATAGAAAACATCTCATCACGCACAATGAATTTACGAATACGCTCGATTGAGCTCAGCGATTCATTCGCTCGTTTAACCACTTTGGCAAGTTCAGTATGCAGGTCTTTATCTTCACCAAGTGATTTAACAAAGTCTTCTTCAGGCACAATTACTGCGCTGAGCCATGAACGACCATCACCGACAATCACCGCTTGAGCAATCTCATCTTCAAGCGTCAGCAGGCTTTCGATTTTTACTGGCGCTACGTTATCGCCACCCGATGTCACAATGAGGTCTTTTGCACGGCCACTAATGGTGATGTAGCCATCTTCATCTATATCAGCTAAGTCACCGGTATACAGCCAGCCATCTTTAATCGTCATTGCCGTAGCATTCTCATCACGCCAATAACCTTTCATAACGTTATCGCCTCTTACGAGCAGTTCACCTGCATCGCTGAGCTTTACCTCTACCCCATCAATCGCAGGACCGACACTGGCCATTTTGATTTTGTTGGGTAAATTCACACTGATCAGTGGTGCGGCTTCTGTTTGACCATAGCCCTGCAAGATGCCGATATTTAGCGATGAGAAAAACAAACCCACCTCTGGGTTTAGCGCAGCACCACCCGAGACAAAATACTTAATGCGACCACCAAAGCGAGCTTTGAGTTTTTTACGCACCAGCACGCTCAGTAATGGATCAATCATCCGATCGATAATCGATAACGACTCACCCAAGAAACGACGCCGACCGATATCCAACGTTTTGGCAAAGAGCATCTTTTTAAAGTTGCTCGACTTATCTACCCCTGCGCGAATCTTGCTGTAGAGCGTGTCATATAAACGTGGCACAGCCGTCGAGACCGTTGGTGACACTTCACCTAAATACTGCGCCAACTTATCTAAAGATTCGCAGTAATAAATCTCACTGCCCAACGTAATGGGCAAATGCAGACCTGCCATATGCTCATAGGCATGTGCCAGAGGTAAAAATGACATGAAGCGGTCGTTCTCATTGATAGGAATCTCTCTGACCACTTTTTCTGCCGCACCCACATTTTGCAGAATATTCGCGTGCGTCAGCATAGCTGCTTTGGGCTTACCGCCCGTGCCGGAGGTAAAGATCAGGGCGCAGATGTCATCAGATTTTATTGATGCCACATCAGGCCAAGCGACTTGTTGTGTATTAGAGGGCCATGCGAGCTGCTGAACATTACCTAGCGATAAGTCACTCAACTCATCCATCAGCATTAAGTGCGACAAGCAGTCATGATCAACATTCGCTTTCAACACCCGCTCAGCTAATACCTTACTCGACACAATGGCCATCTTAGGTTCGGTCAGTTCAAGGACATGTCGAAGATCATTCACGGTGTGTGTTGTGTATGCCGGAACAACGATCGCACCTGTAGCCATAATCGCCAGATCAGCTATCGCCCATTCCGGACGGTTCTCCGCAATCAATAGGACTCGATCACTCGACTGGACACCTTGTTGCGTTAAGAGATGCGTGACGCGTGCCACCTGATCCGCAATCTGCTGCCAGCTTTGCGTCTGCCATTCATTAGAAGACTTAACGCCCACAAATGGTTTATCACCAAAACGTTTGGCCTGAGAGAAAAATCGGTTAACTAAGCTCATATCAGCTTTCCTTGCTTATTTATTTTAATAACTCAATCCCAATATACGCTTAATCCGCTGTCATTATTAATTGAATAACGCCTTCACTTCAGGACAAATTATTTCGCCGGCTTGAATCGATAAGCCTTGCGCCAACCCTTTATCACCCTCAAGAGCTTTAAGCCCCATCGTTGCTAACTCATTAATGTATGGCAGAGTAGCCGCAACCAAAGCTTCTGTTGAAGTCCGAGCAACGGCACCTGGCATATTAGCGACACAATAATGCACAACACCATCAACCACATAGGTTGGTTCTGCGTGTGTTGTTGGTCTTGACGTTTCAAAACACCCGCCTTGATCAATGGCAACATCCACCAATACCGCGCCAGAACGCATTCTCGATAATTGCTCTTTACGCACTAATTTCGGTGCCGCTGCGCCAGGAATGAGTACCGCACCAATCACAACATCAGACTGTTCCACTAGCACATCAACAACACCTTTAACCGCAGCTTGGGTTTTTAGTCTCCCAGCAAATTGATCGTCTAGTTGTGCCAAACGCTTCAATGAAGCATCAACAATAGTGACATCTGCCCCCATACCAACAGCAATTTTTGCCGCTTCTGTACCCACAACACCACCACCCAAAATGGTTACTTTAGCCGGCGCTACACCCGGCACACCACCGAGCAATTTACCTTTGCCACCTTTGTGTAGCATGAGGTGCTCAGCAGCCACTTGGGCTGCCATCCTGCCAGCGACCTGACTCATCGGTGCTAACAATGGCAAACGACCCTCTGCATCGCGTACCGTTTCATAGGCGATGGCTGTACAACCCGAGCTCATCAAACTTTGGGTCAATTCTTGACTAGCCGCTAAGTGAAGATAGGTAAACAATAAGTGCTCATGCCTTAGTAAGGCTATTTCGCTCGACTGAGGTTCCTTAACCTTAACGATCATTTCAGCTTCAGCGAACACAGCTTCAGCAGAAGGCGCTATTTCAACTCCTACTGCCAAGTAGTCCTCATCAGGATAACCAATTATCGCACCAGCACCCGATTGCACGAGCACTGAGTGTCCTGAATGAATTAATGCCTTAGCAGCTTCAGGAGTCAAACCCACTCGCGACTCAGCTACCTTTATCTCTTTTGGAACCCCAATTTTCATGACCACCCCCTCAAAGAACTGATCATCGCTCACTTTGCAATAAAGTATAGATCAGGCACAAAAAAACCTTTGAGGTAAAACCTCAAAGGTTTGATGTAATGGCGGAGACGGAGGGATTCGAACCCTCGATAGAGCTATTAACCCT
>OCRG01000134.1_pt1 | contig 11678 bp, 7 predicted proteins | sample 1535071 | NCBI WGS metagenome assembly OCRG01 (sample SAMEA3275605, study PRJEB22092) | marine metagenome | biome: ENVO:00000447; feature: ENVO:00002042; material: seawater | collected 2014-06-22T16:30:00+00 | depth 0 m
TAATATCTTGATTAAAAACAGCAGCTTGGTAAAACATCTCATCCATTTGAGTTGCTCTAGAGGTATTCCAACTTCCGATATCTTGGTTAAAGCCTCCGGTAGAGGCGAATAACTCTGAAAAATCAGTAACCTTAGCAACATTCCAATAACTGATATCTCCGTTGTATAATGTCGCGCCCTTAAACATGGCTTTCATAGTGGTTACGTTTTGAGTATCCCAAGATGAAATATTAGGGGTAAGGGTGGTTTTGTTTTCAAAAAGATTACTCATGTCGGTTACTAGGGTGGTGATGAGTTTGGATAAATCTTCTCTCTGGTCGAGGACGATTTCTCTCAGCAATTCATCATCAACAACCAGGTATTCTATCTCATTATAAAAAAGACGATCTCCCGCTTTTGCATTGATGGCTACAAGGGTCATTTCATTATCGAGTTGTATAATCTCTGGAGTGTCTTCTGAACCTTCTGAACTTTCGCCTTCACCCTCTGGTGACTCAATGGTAAAATTGGCCTGGAGTGAGAGATTATTGTCAATAGTAAAGGCAAGGGGGTTTGCTTCACTCGTTAATGATCCACTCCAATTCGTGAATACCCAACCCGCTTCGGGAATCGCTAAAATCTCAAGATTTGAATTGGCGAGATAGCGATTGTTGGCTGATGAAGGGCTTAAATCGATTTGTCCATTCCCTGAGGTGCTCAGGGCGATAGAATAATATAGCGGCAATTCCTCTGTTTGAAGGGTTGGTTTTTCCTTCGTACAGGAGTAAAGTAAGAATAGGGCAAGCCAAATACTCTTTTTCAATAGCACCTTTTTTTATAAAGGTACGGGCAATCGCTATTTTAATAAAATACCTCGTCGAAGAAGGCTCTCATTTTAGCAGCATAAGGCACGCCGTATTTATCGAAAGTTGCTCGAGTCGTTGAGTCTGGTTTCCAGTCAAAGAAAGCGTGGCCTGCATCTTCAACCTGAAGATAGATAGCTTTTTGTCCTTTGGCCTCTAAGGCATCCACATAGGCTTGGACCATTTCGTGAGAAATCAAGCCATCCTTGGTGCCTCTTGTAAGAAAATGTGGAACCTTTCTTGAGTCGCTTGAGGGTACATTTTTGATCGGAGAAAGACCATCTCGATAAGCAATATCTGTCTGCGAGATATATTGATTTAATGGGTTTACATCGAAAACACCATAGCTAGGGGCCGCCGCTTTGATGGCATTTCTGATTTCTAAACCTACTTGTTCAGCGGTTTTACCTTCAGGCAAGTAGGTGGGTGTTAGTTTGAAATCTATCGGATAATTCCCTGTTCCTATCTGATCAGAGAGAGTTGCAGCGGCTGCTGATAAATGTCCGCCAGCGCTATCACCTGTAACGGCAATTTTATTTGGATTAGCTCCGTACTTAGAAGCATTCTCTTGAAGATGGGCAATTGCACCGAAAACATCCTCTACTAGATGGTGCATAGAATTGGGAGTCTCATCGCCATCTAGCGAATTGATCCAACGGTAATCTATACTAGCAACCACATAGGTGTTCTCCTTTACTAGTTCCCACGCTAAGGCACGCATAATGTCTTCGTTGTTTGATGACCATCCGCCCCCGTGAATAATGACTACCATTGGTAAATCTTTACCCCCTTTGGGTGCGAACACATCATATTTCAGTTCTTTCTTTCCTGGCTTAGCATAGACAATGTCTCTATAAATGTTTAGGCTACTTACTAGGGAGCGGTCCACAAAGGTGGCTCCGATTGTCATGTCCTTGGTAACTGTTATCGTTTCTTCTGGCGAGAAAAACTCATAGCTTGTCGTTCCCCACATACCCCCTTGAACGGTATAGTAAATGGCATCAATTTCAAACCCCGACTCTGGGATAGCTTCTAGGGTAAGTTTAGTACCGTCTGCTACAACCCCGTCAGCAGGAATTGCAGGTGTTACTTTGATGCTTCCATGATCGAGATCTGCAACCTTAACCTGAAATTGAGCCTTACTGGTATTTATAGAAAGGATTGCCATAATAAAGGCAAGCCCTTTGATTTTATGAAGATGCATAGTATTGGTTGTTTAACCTTTTCAAGTTAAAAGAATAATTGAAGTAAAACTGTTAAAGTTTGGTTACAGAGTATTGGTTTTTTCTACAGTGTATGTGATGATATCTTCCTCACGCTGTATAAACACCTTTTCATTCTCTTTTGAGACAAAATTCACTATCCAATCTGATGGTATTGACTTGAGCTTATAAGTGTACCCTTTATCTGATTTAGAATAAGCTGCAGAAACCCTAATTTCTCCGATCCTTATATTCTCCAGTTCAGCGTGCTTCCAATTAGTTGGCATAAGTGGATTTAGAGTCAACTCTTTATTTCCTGCATTGGGATTCAAACCAAAGAATTGTTGAACGGTAGGTACCGCGTAGCTATATAGATTCCAGGCCTGTGCGAACATTCCATAGTCAGGTGAAACTTCATATATACTACCAGGTAGTGCGAAGCTGAAGCTTTTACCCATCCGTTTCAGGTAGTCTAGCGCTTTATCAGGATTACCATAGTTGTTCTCTGCAACTGCCGAGACTCCTGTAGGTAGAGTCATGACTGCGCCAGTATATGAAAAGACTTTGCTGCCCTTAAAAGATCCGGAGTCTTGTCCTGCTGTTTCATCTCGATCGATTCCAGTAACAAAAACTCCGAAGGGATTCACAAATTTTTCTGCAGTTTCTAATGCTCGCTTTGCTTTCTCTGGGGTAGCAATACCCATCTCCATAGGAGTGTTCACTACCCAATTGTGATGAAGTACAAAAGGACGAACTTCTTTTGAAGGATTGTTCAGAATATAATCCCGAGTTTGTTTCAGTTCTTCAATAGCCCATGGTTTATGTAAGGTATCTGCCCTGACAATAGCGTCTTCAATCAGCTCTAATGTCTCTTCATCTGAGGCGATGAAGTCTGCATAAGAATCAAAGTCTTCTACCCAAAAATCCTTATTGATTCTAGTTTTTAATTGACTTGCTTTTTGCTGATACTTCTCGGCAGTAATAAAATCACCAAGCGCATTGGCAATTTGACTTGCATCTGAATAGCCCTTTTGGGTGTAGGAGGCGACATCGATCATTTCAGACTCAAGACCGTGAATTTCCATCATCCCTGCACCTTCAGGATAACCATTTAAATCCTCATCTTTTTCTGATGATAACCAATCTAAACCTTGAATAATCAAGCTATAATGCTTTTCTAAAATTGAGGAGTCTCCAGTCCATTTGTATGCTTCCCAAACTAGCGAAGCGAATTGAGGAGTCTCATTGATATTTCCTGGGTTAAAGACAATGCCATTAGTAGAGGCTTCATGAATGATTCTACCATTAGAGTTAGTGGCTTTAGAAAGATCTGCTAATAAATCAATACTTGATTTGACAATATCGAATTGGCCTATAGATAGATACCCTTTCAGGGCGTACTCACTATCACAACCAAACCACCAGGGATAGTCTGGGTAGCCTGCTGCTATTCCTCTACCAATCTCTGGCACCTCTCTTACAAACCAATCAGAATTGTATTTCAACCACTTAAAGACTAAATCAAATTCTGGGTCTGATGTCGTAAGTTTTGCTATTTCTTCTAGCTCAGCGCTTCTCTGTTTCTTATCATTCAATAGCTGAAGCAACTGTTTTTCTATAGCCGCAGAGTTTGCTATAGCCTCGTTTTTACTCTTATAGGATCCAGAAATGATGAAGCGTAGTTTTTTTGTTTCACCGGGGCTTAAGATTAGAGGAGTTGAAACTTTAGCAGCACTTCCTAATCCTTGATAGTTTGAACTTGTCGCTTCAAAGTTCTGAATGGTCTCTGAACTCTTAATCGTTGCAAACCACGAATTAGTAGTGTCACTTGCTATCACAAGGTCCTTTTCAAATACTACTTCATCTTTCCCGTCTGTAATATTTTGTCGCTCAGATAACCAGGTGGGTCTAAGGTCGAAGTTTCCTTCAAACTCAAAAGAAGCATCAATGTGTTTGTCACTTTGGTTAGTTAATACATATTCAACAACTAACCCTTCATGACCATCAGGTACAAATTGAAATCGCTCTAGGTCAATATTGAGTTCTTTATTTGACGAATAAAAGCGATTTCCGTAAGGTAAATTTTCAAAGGTTTTGTGCAAAAAACCATAGCGAGTTTTGTCCACTTTGAGTTGCGCCTGAAAACCATCAAGTAGTTTGATAGGATGATTCCAAATTCCGCCCATCTCTTTATTAATATGCCATCCTATCTCAGGGAAACCTCCGTCTTGAGAACCAATTGCGTAGACTCGATCACCAGCAGTTATATAAGGTGTTTCTTTAAATTCTTCACTGCCCGTTAGACCTTCAAATTCTTTTGTTGTAATTCTTTCTTTAGGTGTACATCCGACTGCTATTAATAGAAATAAGAGATATCGCATTTTGATTTATTTTGGCATATTTGAACTTGTTCATTAACTGACTCGTATGAGCAGAGTTGTGAAATTTACTGCTTTAATCCCTCATAAAGAATCGCCTTTCTGATATTTAAGTCGTAGATCGCCTGTTGCTCTCTTGTCGGATAGACCCTATTAGACAAAAAGATATAGATGAGTTCAGTGGCGGGATCTACCCAAAAGAAAGTGCCGGTGAAGCCAGAGTGACCATAACCTGATGGATCTGCTAAAGGTGAAGGGTATGAATCTTCATAGGAAAGGGTATCATTTTCAATCATTGGTTTGTCAAAGCCCAGTCCTCTTCGGTTGTTGTTTTCTTTGAACTGAATTTGTGTGAAGGTTTCTACGGTCGAATTCTCAAGAAACTTCTGCCCTTGATATTCACCCCCGTTTAAGAGCATCTCTAAGACTGGGAGTAACGAGTGCGTGTTAGCGAATAAACCTGCGTTACCTGAAACGCCTCCTAGTAATGCTGCATTTTCATCGTGAACCCAACCTCGAGTTAATGTTTTTCTAAAGAGGCTATCCTGCTCTGTAGGTACGATGCGCTCTATAGAAACCTTATCTGCTGGATTAAATAGGAGCTCACTCGCACCTAGCTGCTCAAAGAAGTTTTGATTTAAATAAGTTTCGAAGTTTTTACCACTTAAACGCTCAACGACCTCAGGAATCATCAAAAAGGTAAGACCTGAATAGCGATAGGTTTTGTCTGAATGTTTTGATTTTCTTGCCTTGCGGTAAACGTAAGATTTAAATTTTTGGTGAATGAAGACTCCTTCGTAGGCCTTGGTAGGAAACTTTTCAGAATACTTGCTGCTCACCCATCGTTTTTTCAACTGGCGGTTTCTTTTTGTGATCTTGTTGAGGTAAACGATGTAGGGAACGATTCCCCCTTGGTGTGCGAGCAATTCTCTTACCGTGAGTTTACTTTTCTTAGGGTGTCCCTGCCAATCAGGAAAGTAGCCACTGAATGGGGTATCGAGATTTAATAGCCCATCATCGTAGAGTTTCATAAGTGCTAGGGTTGAGCCAACTACCTTGGTGATAGATGCTAAATCGTATAAGTCACTTGAACTTACCCGTGTAATACTGTCATAGGTGTGAAACCCATAGGCCTTATCTACTAAGATCTTCTCTCCCTTTTTTAGGAAAACTTGTGCTCCAGGGAAAGCACCATTTCTAATACCATTTTCTACAATGCTATCGATGCGTTGTTGGGTATTAAGTTGTGCGATGGCAGGTTGTATCGATAGGCTGAAGAGTAGAATAAAAAGGCTTCTCATCACATTAGTGTTTCATATACATTGAATAATAAAGGGCTGCCTTAAGCTCGAAGGTTTCTCGATCAAATCGAATCGTATCTAAAAGATCTTTCGGTTTGCCCATATGCTCAAACTCGGCACCTAGTAGTGATTTGAGCTGTTCTAAATTACAGTTAAATGAGGTGAACCCAACGTTGCAGATTTCTTCTTTGAAATCTGATTGCTCCGAATAATTACTGAGATTCTTAGAGTGGTTATAGTCGGTTGTCTGAACAGTGATATCGGCTGTTTTTAGAATAGATGCATAGTCTACTTTAAAATCGCAACAAATCAAACAACCCCCGCTGCTTAGTCTCTGCGTATATTTATTCAGCATCATGGTGTCGATATATTCAAGGGAGCCAAAAAAGCAAAGTAGATCGCAAGAATCAGGAAGTTCTTCGAGCCGGTTAGTGTAGGTTATCGTCGGATGAGGTGTGGCTTTATCAATCATAGTTTGACTAGGGTCATAGCCGATCACTGTATTTGCATAAGGCACTAATGCTATACTTGAAGTACCCACTCCGCATCCTATGTCTAAAGCTGTTTTAAAATGACGACCTTTTAAAACCTTTGATAGAATAAGCTCGTGTAATGGAGGTCTGTACGCGCTGTAATGGTTAGATTCTGAATGATTATATGCAGATGAAGGTTGAGACATTAGCTTGAAGATAAACTAAAACAAGTATTTTTAGAAGACCTAATCTGTTTCAATGATACGATCTCGATTGCACTTATTTTCTCTTTTACTTTTATTGATAGGGTTGATTCACTCCTGTGAAAGCGCTGAGGTCGTAGATGGCTTATCAGTGACTTGTAATGATGGTATTCAAAACGGGGATGAAGTTGGGGTAGATTGTGGAGGTAGTTGCGGGAGGTTTTGTCCAGTATATGAAAACCCTTTAGGGGGAGAGATTGTCTGGCGTACCGTACTCAGAACGGGGGGTGTATACACTTTAACAGAGCCTTTACTTATTCGTGATGAATCGATGCTAGAGATTCAGCCTGGGGTTACTATCAAAGTAGTTCCAAATGTGGGTGCGTATATCGCTGTCGGACAAGGTGGACAACTTAATATTTACGGATCTGCGGAGCAGCCTGTGATTTTCGAGTCGCTCAGTGATAATCCTGCTGCTGGTGACTGGGGAGGCATTCAAGTAATGGGCCAAGCCATAACCAATGAATCAGGGGTTCGTCTTACTGAAGTGGGTAATTATCTATATGGTGGAGGGGACGATTTAGATTACTCTGTAAGACTTACCTATGTGAAGATTTACCACGCCGGAGAGGTAATTAATCAGTCACCAATGGCTGCTTTAGGCCTCTATGGGGTAGGAAGCCAATCTATCATTGATCAAGTCGAAATTTCTCAAACTCTTGGAGTAGGAGTTCGTATCGTGGGGGGAACTGCAAATTTCCATCGACTGTATTTAAATGATCTTGGAGAAGGAATCCGCATTTCAAACGGATGGAGAGGTAATTTCAAAAAAACCTTTCTCTCCAAAATTGCTTCTTCCCCTTTTCAATTTGAAGAATATTTAGCGTCTGAGGAACCTAATAATAATGGTTTGTTTGAAGATTTGACCTTCTTAGGACCTACCGAAGGTTCACTCGTTCAATTCAAAACTGGAGGAGCAGATCTGGATTTAAAGAATTGGTATGTAAGTCAGACAGGTTCCTTTTTAAGTCTAGATGTAGACGCCTTTAATCGAATCGATTCGTTACAAGTAAACCCTATTTACTTCACAGGGTCAGCAGTCAATTTGATTACCCCAACATCGATAAATACAGATTTTATTATTCAAAGTGAAAACCAGGGTGCAGGCTCGAGAGCAGAGAAGCCTATTTGGTTGAATTGGACTAATTAACCGTAAAAGATTTTTCCTCATAAAAAGGTTGTCCATTACCATCTAGCCCTTGAATCTGTATGGTATAGGTTCCTTTAACTTCAGAAGTAGTTAAATGGATGGTCTTGTTCGAGTTGATACGCATTCTCGGGTTCCAGAATAATTGTGTTCTAAAATCAGGTAAGTTAGGGTCTGCAAGATGAGTCTGATTGTAGTACTTCTTGGGAGATTCGCTTAGTAATGATCTGGGAATGAGTGTTCCTGTTTTGAAAAAGTCTGCTTGCGAAGAATTACCATCCATCAGCAGAGCACCAGCATAGGTTTTACCTCCATAAACTATAGGATCGGTATAAACTCGAATATAATCTACAAGGGTAGCATCTACTTTAAACAAATCTTCTGAGCTGGTAAATTGAATTCCATCGATCATTAATAATGCAGGTAAATAGCCAGGTAAAACTTGAATTTGCTTAATAGAAACGGTCTCTGTTCCTTTATACACATTTACACTAACCTCCGGGATAATTTCTCGTATCGTTTCTTTCAAACTTCTAAATCGGTTGTACTCATTCAAGTTGTATTCTTTAGAAAGTAGGTTACTCAAGAAGTCTTTAGCCGGTTTCACGATGATAGAGTCAGGCCTGAATTCGAAATAATTATTTTCGATTTGGTTGTAAATACTGCGCTGTAATAGTATTGATTTTTGATTTTCACTCAATTTCTTATAGGTCGAGTTAAGAGGCTTTTTATTGGCATTTGGTAGTGGTTCGAAGGTTACTAAATCAGCGAGAGATACCTTTGAAGCTTCTTGTAAAACAACTGGATAGTCTGTTGACAGGTTTTCTATAGTGGCAAAATATGTTGACCCCTCTTTTACCATTTTGGTGAATAATTGATTGGTACCCTGTTGCGTGATTATAGCTGTTTCAGGATTGATATAATCCTGATTTAATTCAAGTCGTAGAGAACTACCCCGATGTTCAGGTTTGTAAATATTATCCCCAAGTCTTGAATTATCGATTTTGGCAATTTGAAGATTTACAGGAGGTTCGTTTAGTTCACCGACCTTACGAACAGAAACGCTAATAGGGAGGTTGATTAAGCTTCCTTCTGCTGTCGGACGAATACTTAATGCTACAGAATCTTTGGCCGAATAAGATGCTTTGAAATCTATTTCGAATAGACGATTCGAGGAGCCTGTCGCTGAGGTTTTTAAAATGTTCGGTTCTTCTACCGAAACCTTGGCGTTGGTATAAGGATTTATCACATGAATTTCTTGCTCGAAAATACTCTCCGGCCAATTAAGCATCCATTGCGAGTAGGCCTGTAGTGTGTAACTTCCTGTGGCTAGCTCAGAAGAAATAAACCAGTCGCCACTGCCGAACCCGTCACTGATAGATACCCGCTTGATTTCTGAGTATTTCTGATCTGCTGATACTAATCGGATGTAAATACTCTGACTCACCTTTGAGGTTTCAAGGTTTTCAGCGTTTAAGAGATACCCGTTGAAGTAAAGGTATTCAGACGGAAAAAAAGTGGTTTTATTTAGGGTTAACCAAACCAATTCTTTTGGGGTTTTTCTTGCTTGTTCTAACTGATCTGAATTGACTTGAACCTGCTGGCCTCTAAGCAGGTTTGCGAAGAGTATTAATACAACTAGTGTGAATAGTCTAGTCTTCATCGATCCAGAATTCAGGTTTAATATTTGATCCTATTCTTGTACAATCTCCACAAAAGGGGAGTACCATAACAAATGGGCCGTCTGGGTGTCCTGGTTCTGTAGATGCAAAATACACGAGTTCGTCTGATTTGATGGCCTCAAGTAATGGACGATTCCCCATAGTTCCACTTATCGATGGAACACTGGTCTGACATGCGTAGAAATAATTCGGTCGATTCCCTTCAGGGTAATAGTCTCTGTAATCAACAAAGACCCTTCGAGAGTCTACCCCTGACACTTCAAAGTATCCTAGAACCACTTCTTCAGGGTTAGATTCAGAATAGATGTTACTATTGATTTGCCCAGGTTGAGATTGTGTGAATACGGTAGTGGATGCATCTGAAATCTCTTTTAAAGACTGATAATAAGAGTAGGTCTGAGCATCTACCGCATACTGCCTGACTTCGATACTGTATCGATACATTCCTTTCGGATCATATTTCTTCAAGAATCTTACAGGTAGATCATTGATTTCATCCGCCTGAAAGTTATATGTGTTCACTAGATTAATTCGAGTAGACTTAAAATTACCGTAACACTCTTTTTCTTCAGTTTCTCGAAGTATGGCTCTAACATCTACGGTATGAAATCCTTCAGCGAAAATAACAGCATCATAAGCACTCCAATAAGGGGCTATGATTTTATAAGTCTCTTCATAGTCGACTCGGTAGTAGTTGCCCTCAGAGTTTGATTTACTCGAGCTTAACTCAAAAGAAAGCCCTTCTTCATTGTCTTCATTGAATCCTGGTTTGATTGAAAAATCGTTAATTGAAACACTACCTACCAACGATTTAGGCTCAGAAGTGTAACTTCGACCATTCGAGGTAGTTATCGATAGCTGGTAAGCAGTTCCTGCTTCTGCTTTGAATGTGTCAACTGATCTGTAATGCCCTTCTTCAACCTCTTCGAAAGGGAAACTTTGACCGTTGGTGTTAAGTGTAATTAGAGCTCCTTTTTCTGCTGGAGCCTCCTTAATATCAAACGGATAGGTTCTGCTGAGTGTAATTTCTTGATGCTTCAACTCATCTGTGATAATTGCATGAACCACGAGATTACTCTGATCATCTCCAAAATCGATAGTAACCTCTTCAACACAGGCCGAGTTTACTGCAGCGAGGAAGCTAACGAACGCTAATTTTAAGTAGTTCTTCATTTTCAGAACTTTAAGTTATAAGAAATTGATGGTATAGCTCTCGCAAAAATAGATACCTGGTAAGCTTTGATTCGATTGTCTTCGTTGACGAAGAACATTGAATAAGGATTGTTTCGTCCGAGAATATTATACACTGAGATGCTCCAGAAACTATGAGCGAGTTTGTTTAATTTGTGATTGCCCTCCACATTGAATCCGATATCAAACCGCATGTAATCGGGGATTCTAAATTCGTTCCTACGACTATAGGTTACATAGGTAACTCCGTCTAAGTCGTATTTGCCGGTTGGTATGGTTATAGGTCTACCTGTTTGGTAGGTAAAGTTTCCTGAAAGGCTAAATCTTCGAGTTAGCTTATAATTTGCAACTAAGTTCAAATCGTGAGGCTTATCAAAGTTTGAGGCAAAGAAGGCACCCTTATTTACTCTCTCTGACGGATAATCACTATTCAGCCTGATCAGAGACCTGGAGTAGGTGTAAGAGATCCATCCGTTAAGATCCCCTCTGTTTTTTCGTATCATGAATTCAGCTCCATAGGCCTTACCATCCCCTTGAATCAGTTGAGTTTCAATATTGGGAACGAGCTGTGTATTAGCTCCAGTTTTCAAATCGGTCAAATTCTCATACCTCTTGTAATACAAATCGAAGGTCAAATCATAAGTATCATTTTCTTCTCGGTAAGCATATCCAAAACTAACTTGCTGTGCCTCCTGAGGACGCACATAGCGATTAGACAATCTCCATGAGTCAAAAGGGGATGCTGCCGTATTATTACTTAACGTATGTAGGTATTGATAGGCATTATTTACCCCCAGTTTAATTGAGGAATAATCACTTACTAGATACCTTGCGCTTAACCGTAGTTCTGCCCCGAGAAAGCTTGATTCCACTTGACCGCTTTCAATACGCTCGCTTCCAGTGACACTAGAACCTAAAAGTGGAAGCCCCGTTTCATAGGTATTTACCTCTTTTGGGCCAAGCGATAGGTAATAAGGTAATCGAACTGACCCATTAACTTCGAACTTATCATTAACCTTCCATATATCTGAAACGAAAAGAGCTCCTTCAATCGCTTGTTCGTTTTCTATTCGAAGGGGTTGAATCTGGTCCTCAACAGTTCTAGGGTCAAGACTGCCGGGCTCAATGGTATAAAGACTTGTGGTATTGCCATACTCTATTTGGTGTTCTTCATTAATTTTTGATAATGAGGCAAGAAG
>OCRG01000135.1_pt1 | contig 11623 bp, 9 predicted proteins | sample 1535071 | NCBI WGS metagenome assembly OCRG01 (sample SAMEA3275605, study PRJEB22092) | marine metagenome | biome: ENVO:00000447; feature: ENVO:00002042; material: seawater | collected 2014-06-22T16:30:00+00 | depth 0 m
AACCAGGGCTCCATAGCGGCCACAGCTTTCGGCGTGAACGCATCCTTCACGATACGACGGTGAGTCACATGTTTAGGGGGATCCATGGCAATGAAACTGCTGTCGTGCATGATTCGGTTGATCTCACGCTCTGTTTCATCCGCGGGCTCCATTGGAAACGGCCCCTCGGTTTGAGAGGAAAACAACGCTGGGTTTTGAGAAACGAAGTCCAACGCATCCCGCTTCATAGCCGCCCAATACGGCACACCGGTCGCGGGGTCGTCATAGCGAACAAAACTGCCTTGCTTGCGCGCATCTGCAAGCGCCTCGTACGGCATACCCCGACGGTAAGCATCGAGATCGAGCGGATGAGTAAACGGACAACCGGACATAACGTGCGCCTCGTGTTTTTAGATGAAATTACTCGACTTGATACGGACACCTATCGAGTTAGACCTTTTGTGGACTTAACTAAGATTGGATAAAAAATGCAACGCTGTGATCGAGCTCAAGCGGTCGTTCAAGCCAAGATGACCCTCGCCCGTCGGAGGTAAGGCAGGCGATTGACCAAAGCGTTCCGCGTCTTGCTACCGCCATCTAAACAAGCTGTTTGAGCGTGCTGTCTGATCCCTGCTGTCTGATTCCGGCTGTCTGGGTCCTACTGTCTAATTCCTGCTGTCTGATTATAGGGGCACGACTCTATAGCGCTGAATCTCTAAAGGTACAGGGCATAAGGCTCAAGGCATTAGGCGTGAGGCATTCGAGACAGAAGACAGAAGGCAGAAGGCAGAAGGCAGAAGGCAGAAGTTACGAGATTCGAGATGCGAGATGCGAGATGCGAGATGCAAGATACGGGATACGGGATACGGGATACGGGATACGGGATACGGGATACGGGATACCAAAATTATGTTAGTGCAGACAAAACAGCGCGTGCTTGCCGCCTCCGAGATAAGGTGAGCACAACACGACAAATAAATCGGTTACGCTGAGGCCCGCAAGGCAAGGTTGAAAAGGAAGGTTGGAAATGAAGGTTGGAAGTAACAGCACAGGTACACCGGTACCCAGCCCACGGAGGAGCCTATCGTTATCGTGGCCTGTTGACCGTTGTGTTAACTGCTATCTGCGATACCAAACGGCAAAGGCGATAAACCCATGAACCTCGAGCGATTACAGGGATAGCGACATACACATGATGGGTGACCTATTACCTCCTGACGTTATTTGTGTCATTGCAACGGAGTCAATGCAGACACAACCGCTTAGGGATGAAGAAGAATCCTGCATCACTCATGCAGTAGAAAAGCGCAAACGAGAGTTTCGTGGCGGGCGCCATGCGGCCAGAGCAGCCCTAACCCGATTAGGATACGATCGGGACGCTCTGCTGGTGCCTGACGAGCAAAGTGGTCGCCCTAACTGGCCGGTGGGGTACGTGGGCAGTATTACCCATACCGCAGGGTTTTGTGCCGCCGCCACCGCACGAAGCAGTGCCTATCATGCTATCGGTATTGATGCAGAACCTCGAACCGCACTGAAGCCCGAGTTGTTGCCCCGAATTTGCACGGATCTCGAGCAGGAATGGATTGCGCAACAAGCGGATGATTGGCAAAAACCATATTGGGGAAAAACCCTCTTTTGCATCAAAGAGACGCTTTACAAAGTCTTCAACCCGATCAATCAGGTTTTTCTCGGCTTTCACGAGGCGGAGGTCCATCTGTCGCCTCAAGATGGCACATTCAGCGCCGATATCTTTCAAGTAAAGAAAGGCATCCGATGCCGATACGACGGCAGGTTCAGCATGGACGATAACTTTATTTACGCCGTAACGCTGGTAACGCTGGAATAGTACTTTCTATGGCGCGCGTCTTCGCTCTATCCGATCTCCACGTAGATTTTGCCGACAACATGCAACAAATGATGTCGCTATCCGATCACGAATACACAGACGATGTGTTGCTCGTCGCTGGAGATGTCAGCGATCGTATTAGTCGACTGTCCCAGCTGCTGGGCAGTTTGAAGCGGAAGTTTCGCAAGGTCGCTTTTGTACCGGGCAACCATGAGCTCTGGCTTAGAGATGACGACAGTGACAATTCATTGGAAAAATTCTCAAGGCTTCTCGCGCTGTGCGAGCAACTCGGCGTTCATACCGAGCCATTTAAAGTCGGCCAAAATGACCGTGCTGTTTGGATCGTGCCGCTTTACTCGTGGTATCGAACAGAAGATGCCGATGAATACTCACTCGTTATCCCGAAGGAAGGTGAGCGTTGGGAGAAATGTCTCTGGATGGATAAGTATCGTTGCCGCTGGCCAGAGTCATTAGGTGCGGACGCTTACGGCCCAGCAGACTACTTTCTCGCGTTAAATAACGAGAAAATTGAGCGGCGCTATGACGCACCCATCATCAGTTTCAGTCATTTCCTTCCGCGGAAGGAATTGATTTTTGAAGACTCGGCAATGGTCAAGCGTTTTTGCGAAAAGGACGCCTTCATTCCACGCTCTACGCGCGATCCGGCACCCATGTTTAATTTTACCCGCGTGGCCGGCTGTAAAAGGTTGGATCTTCAGATCCGAGCTCTGGGCGCAACTGTGCATGTATATGGCCATCAGCATCGCCATCGCAACCGTAAAATTGACGGTATAACCTATGTTTCAAACTGCCTTGGCTACGCTAGGGAGCGAGAGCACCTAGGAGCACAAGTCGCCCCCAAGCTGTTATGGGAGGATGGTGTTTTCGTGGAACCTGCAGAGGTCTCATAACCCCGCGAGCTCGATATTAACGATGCCTGAATCAGTGAGCCCCTAAATCAGTGATACATAGTGGCGCAGACATCGCAGCGCCCAGACGCTGAATTAGCTTCTTTGTACGACCCTATCCAAGACACTAAACCCCGGTCACCGCGGTTGTGATGTGGCCGCAGTCCCCAGCGGCATTGTGGCTGCGTGAGCCATTTTGCCTGCCGCAACAACACCCTGGGATTTTACTACGACGACTCAGATCTGAGATGCAAATCGGCGCAAAGCAGCAATCTATTGATTTTTGCACAGGCCGCCTCCAGCCCAGCGATACGGTTCGCAATTGTAAATAAGGCGTCCATTTTCACCGTACTGCCAGTCGAGCATACGAATAGCGTTTTCAGGGGGCATTCCTCCCGATGCTTCACCCTGCAGCGCATCGTTTTGCAACGGATAGTCAGCCCAATCGAGCGGCGCTCGCCATCCTGGCGGCGGCATCAATTCTGAGCGGGTCCCCGCAACGGGATAGAGGTTTCGCCAGTGACGGATCTCATCCGCCAGCTCCGCCACCACGTCAGGGTGCTCAAGCGCGAGGTTTTGATACTCGTTGGGGTCTGCGTTGATATCAAAAAGAAAGTTGCTGACTTCAACTGACGTGAATCCTGTTTCGATACGCTGTACCAATTTCCACTCATCGTTAAAGGCAGTGACATTCACCGTATTTTTAAAGGGCGACTCGGCAATGAAGAACAGGAGATCCTCTCTGGCAATGCGCTCGCCCTCGACAATGGCCGGGAGCAAATTGCGCCCGTCAAGGCGATGGCGTGTTTCAGGCTCGATGCCCGCTGCCGCTAGCAACGTGGGAAACACATCCATTACCGACATAATCGAATCAACTTTGCCGCCCGCGGCGATTTTTTCAGGCCAGCGCATGGTGGCGACCACTCGGATGCCACCCTCGAAGGTATCGCCCTTACCACCCCGTAAGGGCGCGTTGTCAGCTCCTCCAATGGCGTACACCGCACCACCGTTGTCAGAGAAAAAGAGCACGATCGTGTTATCAGTTAGCCCCTCTGCATCCAGCGTGTCCAGCACTCTGCCGATAGACTGATCCATACCGTCGACAACCGCGGCGTACATCGGGCGCGCACTCTCCCGACGAGTCACCTTCGCCATAAACCGGGTATTGTCCGCCATTTTACTGCGCGACTTACCCCGATCATCCTCCATATCGGCGTACTTGGCTTTCAGGTCTTCTGGCGCATCGAGCGGCGTGTGAGGCGCAATAAACGGCATGTAAATAAAGAAAGGCTTGTCCGCATCGCGCTCACGAATGTAGCGACTAACTTCGTCAGCGAGTAAGTAGCTCTCATAACCCTGATCATCGATAGAGACGCCATTACGCTGGAAGTCTTTACCGCCCAGGCTCGCAAATGGTGGAAAAAACCCTACTTCCGTATGCAGGTGCCCGTAGAAATGCTCAAAGCCTCGCGCGTTTGGGTGGTAGGTCTGCTGCGCATGACCCAAGTGCCACTTCCCCACCATCGCCGTTTGATAACCCGCACCTGCAAATAACTCGGGGAGGAAGGTCTCCTCAGGGTGAATCCCGTTGTTGTGCCAGGGCATGATGGTGGAGTAAGCGACGCCGAGGCGAATCGGATCCCGCCCCGTCATCAAGGCCGCCCGTGTGGGCGAGCAGATTGGAGTGGTATAGAACCGATTCAGTTGGGTTCCCTCAGCGGCAATGCGATCGAGCGAGGGTGTCTCGATGATCTGATTGCCATGAAACCCCACATCCGCCCAACCCAGGTCATCCGCCACCATCACAATGATGTTTGGCTTATCACCGGCGAATACAGATGACGAGGTTAGTAAAATAATAACGCCAAAGAAAAAGGCCCCTATTCGGACCATAACCCACCTTCCTTTTTTCTTATTGTGCTGTGGCACACTGTCGCTCAGAGAGTATCGCGCAGACAATAAGAGTGAAAACCATGCAGCGGAAAAATCTTCTAATTACTTTGGGTGTCCTTGCCATCGTATTGGTCGCCGTGCTGGTGCTGCCCAATCTGGATAGCTTGGAGAGCAAGGCTCGGCAGACCATCGCCAGTGCTGCTGGCAAAGCAGCGGTTGCCAACATGTCTGGAGTCGTGGCCGAGAACAACGCGCGCGGTCTCGCTGCCGCTGAACTGATTACACTTCCAATCAGCGTGGCTGAAGTGGCGCCAGGTATCTTTAAGGCCTCAGGCGTGGGTAACAGTTTTGCGATCAAGACGAGCGAAGGCAGTGTCATATTCGATACGGGCTTGATCATTCAGGCGAGCGAACAAATTGCACAGCTAAAAGAAGCCGTCGGCGACGAGGAGCCTAAAAAAATCATCCTCAGCCACAGTCATGCCGACCATGTAGGGGGAACCCGACTATGGGACCAAGGCAACGCTGAGATCATTGCGCATGAGGAGTTTGAGGAAGAGCAGCGCTATCTCACCGAGCTTAACCCCTATCTCCACCAGCGCAACCGAACCCTCTTCCCGTGGATCCCCGAAACACCCCGTACGCTCCCGGGCATGGATTTCCGCGGCCTGGTTCCTGATGTTCGCGTCGATAACGACAAGCCCTATCGCTTCACCTTGGGCGGACGACGATTCGAGGTTCACGGTACACCCGGCGCCGAGGGCGCAGACAACATCGTTTTATGGTTACCTGACGATAAGATACTGCTCTCGGGCGACTTTTTTGGTCCTCAGTTTCCCCAATTCCCCAATGTGTTCACGATGCGTGGCGAGAAAGTGCGTAAGCCCATCGAATACGTCGATTCGCTTAACCGCATCCTAGCGCTCGAGCCAGAGATGATGTTGCCCAGTCACCTCGACCCCGTAGTCGGCGGCGACAAAATCGCACGTGATATGCGAAAAATTCGGGATGCGGTGCAGTACGTTCACGATGAAACAGTCGCAGGTATGAATGCGGGCTTTTCGGTTGAAGCGTTAATGAGCAGTATTACGCTGCCGCCGGATCTAAGCCTCTCGCAATCCCATGGGAAGGTCAGTTGGGCGGTTAAATCGATCTGGGAATACTACGCGACGTGGTTCCACTTTGATCGCACGAGCGAGCTCTACCCCACTTCTCAACGCGCCATTCTGGCTGATGTTGCCAACCTGATGGACCTTGAGGCGGCGACATTGCAGGTGCGAGCCTACCTGGATGCAGCAGAACCCGAAAAAGCGCTATTACTACTGGAGTTACTAGAAGGCGCAAGAGCGACTGAGACACTCAGATCACTCAGGGCAGAGACACTGCTATATCTCAAGGAACGCGCTGAATCGATAGGGAACGACTATGAGATGTATTGGCTGGACAGCGAGCTCGAAAAACTCCAGTGACCCGTGCACCGTTACCCGGGGCACTGTTGAGATGACGGTCGCGTTTAGGCAAGGTGCCAACACCGGAAAAGACTCACTTGGCGTACGCCCCTCAAGCGGACTAAGACAAGACCTCGCCATGAGTTGCTCTTGCACATCGCGTCCCCTATGTTCAACGTAGTAAGAAATAACAAAACGCACACAACGAGGATTCTATGACTGACCGTTTAACTGTCGTCTCCACGGACTGCCATGCAGGACTGCCCATCGCTCAATACAAGCCTTATGTAGACACCAAATACCACGACTTCATCGATATGGCCGTAGATATCCAAATCGACATGATGGACAAGGCCGAGCAACAATTTCTCATAAAAGAGATCAACGACGAGTGGCGCGCGCCGATCCAGCAGGAGCTGAAAGGCGCTTGGGAATACAGCGAACGGCACAAGATGTTGGCCAAAGACGGTATCGCTGCGGAAATTATTTTCCCCGACGGCATTACCGAACAAAACACGCCTCCCTTTGGCGCGGGCCTAGGCTTGTCTCCAAAAGATGCTGTCCCCGAGCTGCAGTGGGCGGGCGCGATGGCGCATAACCGTTGGCTTTCAGAACTCGTTGCGAACGACCCCAAGCGCCACTTTGGTGTCGCGTCCATTCCACTTCTTTTTGATGTGCAACAAGCGGTTGAAGCAGCTCGTTGGTGCCACGAAAATGGGTTAAAGGGGGTTATGCTGCCGACGATGTGGGGCGAGCATGCCGCCTACCATGACGTTAAATACGATCCGTTCTGGGAGGTCTGCGAAGATCTTGGCATTGTAATCCACTTCCACTCTGGCCCGGCGCCGCACAACGAGTACTTTGGCCCGGCATTCCCTAACGAAGATCGAAGCGCTGAACTCCCAGGTGCTATGGGCGCCTACGTCTCCGAGGTCATGTTTTGGCTGTATCGCCCGCTGACCTTCATGCTTTGGGGAGGCGTCTTCGAGCGGTTCCCTCGGCTAAAAGCAATGGTCGTCGAGGGTGGCACGATGTTCATGGTGCCGTCTTGGCTCATGTTGCTCGACCATAACTACACCGACGTCCAGTTCTCCGCCAAGTTGGGTGACTTCCGGTCACATCTGTCTATGGCGCCAAGCGAATACTTTGCGCGCAATTGCGGCATTGGTGCTTCTTGCGTGCCACGGCGCGATCTAGACATGAAAGATCAAATCGGCCTTGAGCAAATCATGTGGGGAAGCGATTTCCCTCACCCAGAGGGCACCTGGCCCAACACTGCTCAATATTATCTAGACACGTTCAAAGGGTTTGACCCAGAGGCGGGTCGGAAGATTTTGGGTAGCAATGCGATTGATTTCTATGGACTCGACCGCGCCTATCTCGACAGCCTCGCTGCCAATATTGGACCGAGCACTGATATATTCGCAGCGTAATTAAAAACGAAAACAAAGGATCTAACTCACATGGAACTCATTGCTGTATGTGATTCGAAAGTAAACACCGCACCTGACTTTCCTATTGGCTGGTGGTCAGTCGCGCGAAGCCATGAGCTGGAACCTGGCGACGTAAAAGCAGTTAGCGCACTCGATCGAGAGCTTGTTGTGTACCGAACAGAATCAGGTGAGGCTCGAGTTCACGACGCGTTCTGTCCCCACCTCGGTGCGCACTTAGGTGTCAACGGTAAAGTAGTTGGCGAGTCTATCCAGTGTCCGTTCCACGGCTGGCAGTTTGGTGGTGACGGTAAATGCAACCACATTCCTTACTGCGACACGATTCCGACTCGCGCCAAGGTGCAGAACTGGCCTACCAGCGAGGTCAATGGCGAGATCTATATGTGGTTCCACCCCACAGGGGCTGAACCGGATCGTGAAGTCCCCGTCATCGAACAAATCGGTGATGAAAACTGGACCGAACCGCGCCAAGTTGAGTTCAATATTCCTGTGCACATTCAGGATATTGCCGAGAACAGCTGTGACCCGGAACACTTCCAGTACGTGCACAAGCAGAATCAAACCCCACCCTCTTCTGTGAAGGTAGAGGATGACGAAGCGGTTCATCTGCGCTCCGAGATTGAAGCGCAAGGTATGAAAGGCGGTCTCCACGCGACTATGTTCCAGCCCGGTTTAGCGCGTGTGATGACCAGCTACGGCCCGGGTGCAGAGATGTTGGTTTATAACTCGGCACAGCCGATCTCTCGCAACGAGACTCTGCTTCGCTGGACGCTGATTGTGCGCAACGAGATTGCCGAATTTGTTGGCGATCAGGTCATGGACGGTATCATCGAAGGGCTTTCAGACGACTACCCCATCTGGGAAAACAAGGTTCACAGAAGGCAGCCAATTTTCTGTAAAGGCGATGAGACCCTCGTGCTCTTCAGAAAATGGGTGCGTCAGTTCTATTTGCCAGAGAGCCCGAGAGGTCAGCAATGAGCGATTATTATCAGGGTAAAACCGCGGTTATCACTGGGGGTGCCAGTGGTGTCGGTCGCTCCATTGCTTTTGGATTAGGCCGCGCAGGCGCCAACGTCGTGATCGGTGATGTCGACGCAAACGCAATGGAAGCCATCGCCGCAGACCTTGCCGCAGAAGACATTCCACATCGCGTTGAACGCTGTGATGTGACGTCAACTGAGAGCTTGCAAAGCCTTCTAGACGCGTCGCTTGAGACCTTCTCGCAAGTGGACTTGGTATTTGCCAACGCCGGAATCGGTGCCGGGGAAGCAGGTCCCATTTGGGGCTTCTCCGAGAAGGACTGGCAGTGGTGCTTTAACGTAAATCTCTGGGGCGCCGTGAATAGCATTAACGTGTTCATGCCCTACCTGATCACACGCACCGACCGAACGCACATGATCATTACCGGCTCGGGTAATGGTGCCTACACCGTACTGCCCGATGTTCCGATCTACACCGCGACAAAAGCCGCGGTACATACCATTACTGAGAACCTGCACTATCAGGTGCAAATGGGAGGCTTACCCGTCGTTGTCAGCGCGCTATTCCCCGGTCCGCATGTGGTAGAAACCGGCTTGTTTAACTCGGGTCGTGTTCGCCCCGAAGAGTTTGATAAGGGTGTCACTGGCAACGAGACAGGCATCAATTCGGTTGAAGACATGAAGCGGATGGCCGAGGAATACGGTTTTGACCTCAAGACCACACACCCCGACGAGGTCGCGGAAATGGCGCTTGCCGGCATTCCAGAGGGTAATTTCTGGTTACTGGCCCATACCGAGGAAAGCATGGCCAAGGTGCAGCGTCGTGCCGACATGATCATCAACAAAACGACACCGGTACCGGAGTCTGTAGGTTAAGCGAATCAACACGCGAGGTCTTTGTTTCAAATTACAGCGCAAAACCACCTCGCGTTTGTACAAAGCGAACGCACCTCGCAAAAGTATTTGCGACATAAGAACCGAATGCACAAAAGAACGATAACAAAGGAAGAACATTATGACTGACGCACAAGCCCCAATGGGTGCACCCGGCTGTATCATCAACTGGCCAATGCTCAAGATTCACTATCGCACCGATCCCGAGGCCATCGCCGCGCTTTTGCCTCCGGGAATCACTGTTGGCAAAGAGCCCAACGTCAATCTGACGGTTTATAACTTCCCAGTACCCGACGTTCCCGAGTACGGTGTTGTCACAACGGTAAACGCCGATTTTGACGGTATCGAGGGTGAGTTCACGCTCGGCTACGGCATCGATCAGGAGTCAGCGATTTTTATATCGCAAGAGATGAACGGTCAGCCCAAGTATCCCTGCGAAATCGACTATCACCGCTTAGGCCCAATGGTTCGCGCTAAGTGTACGCACCAAGGCTATACCTTCCTCGAGTTTGAAGGCATGAGCGAGGGTCCTACTGATCCCGGTGATGAGTTCGTACAAAACGAATGGTGGATCAAGGTATCGCGAGCGGTAAGCATCGGCGGCCCAGCGACAGGCTACGATTTCCCGCCACACGTTGTGCACGTAGCGAGCAAGTATGGCACTGCTTGGAAAGAAAACGTTCAAGGCCAATTGGTCCTGCGTGACAGTCCTTGGGATCCGCTGGCTAGCAAGCTCCCCATGCGTGAGCAGCTTTCTGCCTATCTTTGGTGGCCCACGTTCTTGGATCGTTCAATCACACTCTCCAAGCCTTTGGACCCCGAAGCATTCCTACCCTTCGCCGACACGATTTCCGGTTCGCGATGGCCTGGTGTGAACGGCGCTCCGGGGAAGTGACTATGCAATCAACGGTTTCCGCGACCGATCTCGCTTCGAGGGTTCAGGCCCTCGAAGACATCGAGGCTATCAAACGCCTAAAAGCGCGCTGGTGGTTTGCCTGTGATACACGAGATATTGCGGGCATGCGAAGCTGTTATGACGAGGACAATTTCCTCATCGACTTTGGCTTCATAGGCGAATTCACAGATATGGACGCCTTCATCGACGTTTTTGAATCCCTCGCATGCCACCCCACACACGTCGATATGCATCACGGTACCGCACCAGAAATCGAGATGACGGGACCAGACTCAGCCAAAGGTCGCTGGCGCATGCGATTTCAGCTTCTTGAAACCGAACAAAAGCAAGTGCAGCTGATGAGTGGTTATTACGAGGATGAATACGCGCGGGTTAACGGCGAGTGGAAGATGCGCGTCTCCAAGTACACGCTGATGTCCAATCTTTTCTTATCATCGGCTGAAGGTGTTGTCGCGATCGAGCAGATTGGCAGTGCACCGGGCCTAGTGACTGAACAATAAGGGTTATCGCATGGCCGCTAACGATATGGCTGCCAAATGGGATGCTTTCTGCGAGACGCTGAAAGCCGCAGGGCAAGAACTCACAAAAGATCACGTCCCTCAGGACGAGCAAAGCCAAGCTGAAGGCTTGCGCTACTTATCCCGAATGGCGCGTGCGGCATTGGAGTGGTACGTCGAGTTTAACGACGCCGCTTTCCCTGTGCTTTACCAGCCCGCGCACGAGACGATCAAGCTAGGTGCTGATAACCCCGATAATATCTATCAAAAAGCCGTTATCGACGGTCGTTTTGACTACCGGTTAACGGGAAAACGCGGAACGATCGACTACATTAGCTTTGCAACAAGCAAAGGCAGTTATGCAGAGAACTTCAAACAGATCGAAACGGGGTTTCTCGATAGCAATACAGTCGAGATCGACGCTGATGGCAACTTCGAGATTATTCTGAGCGCCAACGAGCAGTCGGGCAACTGGCTGCCTATGGATACAGAATCCGAATCGCTGCTGATCCGTCAGACGTTTCTCGATCGATCGCTTGAGACTCCGGCTGACATACAGATTCACCGTCTGGATCGATCGGCAACGCCCGAGCCCTTGAGTGCGGAGAAGATCACCGCTGACTTTGACAAGGCGATGGCGTTTTATCGCAATACCATCGGTTTATTCTCTCAGTGGAGCAAAGAAATCAGGGACAACCCTAACAGTCTCCCCCTTTGGGATCAGGCTTTTTGTCAGGCTGTGGGTGGCGACCCCAATGGTATTTGTGTGTTACATGCTCCTTTGTTTCATCCCGCCATGAAAAACGTGGCG
>OCRG01000138.1_pt1 | contig 11456 bp, 16 predicted proteins | sample 1535071 | NCBI WGS metagenome assembly OCRG01 (sample SAMEA3275605, study PRJEB22092) | marine metagenome | biome: ENVO:00000447; feature: ENVO:00002042; material: seawater | collected 2014-06-22T16:30:00+00 | depth 0 m
GAGGTAATCGACGGTGATCAAACCGCATAATCCCCATCACTCCGCACTTTAGTACGCCCAAATGCGGACTAAAGTTTTTCATTGATACGAATGGGTTTTTTGCAACTTTCGTCATGATTTTCATACTTATCCCTATGGGTGCGAGACCTCTGCTTTCTTTGGTACTATATTGGTACTTAACCAAACTGAGCAAATTGAATGAGGTGTCATATGCAAAATTGAGATGATTTAAAGTTTTGCCTGGCGCTAGAGCGGTATCAAACAATGACTGCTGCGGCGCGTGCTGTTGGCACCAATACGACCACAGTTTCGCGGCGCATTGATCGCCTGACAGAAGCGGCCGGTGAACCCATATTCCTACGTGACAATACGCAATGACGCGCAACCGACATGGGACGCGAATTGGCCCAAATCGCCCTGCGGACCGAAGATCGTATTTCACGTGCGGCGACAGAAACCATGGAACAGCAGAAAACCCAAATCCTGCGTATAAACGCAAACGAAGCAACGTTGAACGCACAACTTGTGCAAAACATCGCAAGTTTACCGCAAAACTATCATAACTTGAATTTGACACTCAGCTCTCGCCAAGCAAGCGGTGCCTATGGTGAAACGGATATCATCCTAACTCATGTTGCCCCGACCGAGGGACGGATTATCCGCAAAAAGATGGTGGACCTATGCGTGCGGGCCTATCGCAACGTGTTGCTAGAGGCCCCAACAACAGGCTGGATTGCAACGGCACATGGGGTCGATGCAGCCGTTGAAACATCAGATATTTTTGCATAATTTGGGGACATACCGCAATTTACGCTGCATTCACTGGATATGACGGTTGAGGTGAAGCGAACCTCTGCTTGCGAAGCTCTACTCCCGGCGCGCTATGCAGAGCGTTTCGCACATCTTGATTTCATGGAGCACATCCCTGAACAATCCCTGCCCGTTTGGGCCTGTTATCACCACACCCGCAAAACCGATCAGATCATCAAAGATGCGCTGGATTGGATTGAGCAGAGCTTTCACAGATTGCAATTATCAAAGTTCGGAAAATTTTTCGCGGATATAGCGCACAAATGGTTCTGATGAGGCTGCCTGACCAGTCGCCTTTTCAATGACCTCTTGGGCCTTATATCGACGCCCGTGTTGCTGCACGTTTTCGCGCAACCAAGTGCGCGCGGTATCTGTGCGCCCCTCGGCCAATTCATCTATGGCATTTGGCGCATCTTTCAACATCGCCTCGCGCAAACAGGCCGCATAAATATTGCCGATGGCATAGGTTGGGAAATACCCAATCAAACACTCTGACCAATGAATATCCTGCAACATGCCCAACGATGCCTTGGGAACCGCATACCCGAAATCCGCACGGAAACGATCATTCCATGCCGCCTCAAGATCGTTGACCATCAAATCACCTGCGATCAACGCGCATTCCAAATCATAGCGCAACATTATGTGCAGGTTATATTGCAACTCATCCGCTTCGGTTCGGATATATCCATTTTTAACGCTGTTCACCGCGCGGTAAAACCCATCCGCATCCAAAACACCCAGATCGCCAAAGGCATCTTTCATCTGGCTAAATAACCAATCGGTAAAGGGCCGCGAACGGGCCAGTTGGTTTTCGTAAATACGGCTTTGGCTTTCGTGGATAGCCATGGAACATCCATTGCCCAGGGGCGTGAAATTATAAATCTGATCCACATTTTGTTCATAGGTCGCATGACCCACTTCATGGATTGTGGAATAGAGGCTATCCAATGGGTTTGTTTCGTCATAACGCGTTGTGATGCGAACATCATTGCCGCTGCCCGAACTAAACGGATGCACAGCCACATCAATGCGCCCCCGATCCATGTCATAGCCAAATACACGGGCCACACGATCCGTTAGTGCACGTTGCTGTTCCATAGGGAAATGGCCAGACAGGGACACGGATTGATTACGCTCTAACACCTCGGCACGCAGATCCACCAGATGGGGGCGCAGATTGTCAAAAATCTCTGTGATCTCGGCGCTGTGCCCGTCAGGTTCATAATCCTGCAACAGCGCGTCATAAAGTGGTGTGTTTTCGTCGGCCAAAACTTCGGCCTTTTGACGGGCCAGGTTCACAACCTCGCTCAACATAGGCAAAAATATTGACACATCATCCGCGGCCTTGGCCTCAGTCCAGGCGCGATGCGATTTTGACGTAATGCGCGCAAGCGCAACCGCCAAATCCTGAGGCACTTTTTGGCGGCGCATGAAATCTGTTTGGATCAAATCGAATATGCGCCGTTCGGTGCCTGCTAACTGATCGGGATCAACCACAGACAATAGATCGCCAAGTTCCGCACCACTGCCGCGCGCGTGGAGGACCCCTGCTAATGCGGCCATCTGTTCGGATCGGTCATCCCCAGAACCCGCTGGCATCACTGTTTCATGATCCCATCCAAGTAGCTGCGCGATGCGCCCCAACGCCTCGCTTTGACGTTGATAGGCCAGCAATGCATCAAAGGGTGTGCTCATTACTTAAATCCGTACTGATTGTTCAGGTGGATAGCCTGATACGAATTTTGCCCATAGGATCGACACCCACAAAACAATCGCACCAAATTGATGGAAAATCGCAATTTCCATGGGCGATGAATACATCACCGTAACGATGCCCAAAACCGCCTGAAAAAACGTGACTGTGAGCACAACGTTAAAGACAAAGCGCACCTTATCATTGCCTGACTGACGCGAACGGCGCCACACAATGATCACATAAATGAACAACAGATAGGCCACGATACGGTGGATAAATTGAACAGTCCCGTCGTTTTCAAAGAAGTTGCGCCAAAGCGGTTCCAATTCAAACATAAAGGGTGGGAAAAATCCGCCCGCCATCAGCGGCCAATCCACATAGTTACGCCCAGCATCAATGCCCGCGACCAATGCGCCGATGAAGATTTGCAGAAATGCGAAATGCATCACGCCAGTAGACATGGAAAACAATTTCGCCTCACGCCCTCGACGGCGTTGCAGCAAATCTTTATCACTATTTGAAATTTGCAGAACAAACCAAGTGATGAACCCAAGGATGACAAAGGCCAAACCAAGGTGTGTCGCCAAACGATACGAGGCGACATCCAACATCTCACCACCCAATCCACTGTAAACCATCCACCAACCAATGGCCCCCTGCAAACCACCCAAGGCCCCCAATAACAGCAATTTAGGCGTCCAACCCGTTGGGATTTTTTTGGTTAAGAATAAGAACGCAAATCCAAGCACCCAGACCAGTCCAATGAAGCGGCCCAGTTGACGATGGCCCCATTCCCACCAGTAGATGAATTTAAATTCAGACATGGACATGCCCATGTTCTGCAATTGGTATTCGGGAATTTGTTTGTATTTTTCAAATTCAACCAACCACGCTGCATCATTCATGGGCGGTAAGGCACCCGTCAGCGGGCGCCATTCTGTGATCGACAGACCGCTGTCGGTTAATCGCGTCAAACCGCCGACCAAAATCATCGCCCAAACCAATAGGAATAAGAGGATCATCCATGCGCGGATCGCCGCGCGGGCGCCCGTATTCTGACCCTGATCAATCACTCCGACATGCGGCTGCGCGTCGGTTGATTTTTCACTGACATCTTCAAAAATTGTGCGTTTCGTGCTCATCTGATTATGCCTTTTATTGTTAGCTTAAGGCTAGGGTTTCGGGGTGGGTTTTTCAATCCCCATCATGGTTTTTCCAACGCACCATTTGACGCATCATCCCGTGAAAAATTTGCACGTCTGATCGGGTTAATGGCATGCGCGACCATAGATTGCGCAAATTGGTTTTCATGCCCTCTGCTTTTGCCTCTGGGAAAAAGAACCCTGCCAGATCCAAGGTTGTTTCAAAATGTTCGGACAGTTTTTCAATTTCACCTGTTTCGGCCCATTCGGTTTTGGCCATTTCCATGGTTTCGGCCTGAATGGCTTGTGTGGCGCGACGCCATTCGTACCCCAACAAAAGCACACATTGCGCAAGGTTTAGGGAGGGAAAATCGGGGTTTACAGGCACGCTGACAATGGCGTTTGCCTGCGCAATTTCTTCGTTTTCAAGGCCCGAACGTTCAGGGCCAAACATGATCGACACATTTTCACCACGCGCGATACGCTCTGCCGCTTGGCGCATAGCCTCTTCAGGGCTTAGGACAGGTTTCGTCAACCCACGTGGCCGCGCCGTTGTGGCCAACACGAAATGGGCATCGCTCAACGCACCTTCGACCCGATCAAAATGACCTGCCTCATCCAACAAACGCCCTGCCCCACTGGCCATGGCGACGGCCTTTTGACTGGGCCACCCATCGCGGGGGGCAACGACCCGCATACGGTCCAATCCGAAATTCCACATCCCCCGCGCCGCAGCACCAATATTTTCGCCCATCTGGGGGCGCACCAAAACGACACTTGGTTGTGGATGTGAAGATAGCATGAAAACCTCCGCTGTGTTTGGGCGTGATTTAAGTCATGCCTGCCCAAGAAGAAAGTCCATTTTCACCAAGGCCCATGGTCAAGCGCGTTTTTCCACGCTAAAAGGGCGCAGAAATATCCAAGGATCCCAAGATGGCGCAAGACGAGCTTCCACAAACCTATTTGATTACACCGTCCGATTTCGATCAAACGGTACTTTGCGACGATCTCGCGCGTGTTTTGGATGCCCATCCTGTGGCCTGTGTGCGTATGGCAATGGCCACCCGAGATGAAACCCGCATCCTTAAGGCGGGCGATGCCCTGCGCGAAGTTTGCCATGCGCGGGATGTGGCCATTGTGATCGACAGCCATGTGTTGATGGTGGAACGTTTGGGGTTGGATGGTGTGCATCTTCCCGATGGTGCGCGCAATTTGCGCAAAGCCCGCAAAGAATTGGGGGATGAAGCCATTGTCGGCGCCTATTGCGGCGCATCACGCCATGACGGAATAATCGCGGGCGAAGCCGGCGCAGAATACGTGAGCTTTGGCCCCCTAAGCGGGGCAGCATTGGGCGATGGCACATTGGCAGAACACGACTTGTTTGCATGGTGGAGCGAGATGATCGAGGTACCTATCGTGGCCGAGGGCGGCCTGAGCGCCGAAATCGTGCGTCAAATCACACCTGTTACAGATTTCTTGGCTTTTGGGGATGAAATTTGGGGAACAGATAGCCCCGCCGAGACCCTGACCACATTACTTGCAGCGCGCGCCTAGTATTTCCCATCAAATACATGCGCGCTGCGCACGTCTTGTTCCAAATCCGCAGCTAATACTTTGCGGCTGTCATACTGTTTCAACGCGCGTGGTTCGTGAAACACGACCTCTACTTGTCCTTGCGGGAGTGCCGAAAGGGATTGAATCATGTGGGTGCCAAAATCCATTTCACCCCACCAACCATAAAACCGCTTATCCTGATTTTTTGGAGCATGATAATTTACAGTCACCGCTTGGATGTAAATTTTATCCTTCAGCTCGGGCTCAAAAAACGCCGCGAAGAGTGTCGATTTAAACGGCAAGACCCGCAGACTGTCGGTGGATGTTCCTTCGGGAAAGAACAACAATTTATGTCCTAAACACAACCGCGTTTGAAACAAATCCTTTTGCAATTTTGAATCGCGACGTTCGCGGCGAATAAATACCGTGCCTGTGATATTTGCCAAAAACCCGATCCCAGGCCAACTGGACACCTCAGCTTTGGAGACAAAAAACACGCGCTTCGCGGCGTTCAGAACGATGATATCCAACCAAGATGAGTGATTAGCCACAACCGCACCAGGATGCGTCATGGGTGTCCCGCGCGCCGACATACGCAATCCAATCGCGCGCGCGCCAATGCGACAGACACAAGTCACCACCTGACCACTGATTGGACGGCGGGACCCAACAAAGGGGCGTTCCACCCCACGCGCGATGAACAGGAACACAATCCCAACCAAAATGATCGAGAGCATCAAAACAGCACGGATTGCCACAAGGCACCAGCCGAGGATCGAAATATCAGAGAGCTTTGGTTCAAGCTCTTCTGTCCAGTCAGGTGTATTAGGATCGTGCATATAGATTTCGCTGCTTTTCGTTCATTTTCGCGGTGTCCATAATCAAACATACATCTGTTGTATTAAACCGGCGATCGACAAAGGCATCCGCCCCCACAACACCGCCTAGACGCAGATAGGCCTTGATCAATGCAGGCACTGCCAGCATCGCTGCCTTGCGATCTAAATCCGCCTCTGAAATCAGGTTCATCGTTTGTGCCGAATGTGGCTGTGCGTGCACACGCAGTTCAGGGGGTGCAAGATGACGATGATACAGCATGCTAAGCGGTGCGGCGATATCCGCGATATTTATGCCATGAAAACTGGCAACACCGAACAGGATTTCAATATCGCGTTCAATTACATAATCCGCCAAGGCCTGCCAAAGAACATACATCGCCGTGCCACCACGGTAATCCGCGTGCAAACAGGATCGCCCAAGTTCCAAAAGGCGCCTTCCCGATTGACGTAGAGGTGTCAGATCATATTCATCCTCGGAATAATACCGTCCGATTTTCGCGGCCCCCTCTTGGGGCATTAGGCGATAGACCCCAACAACGGTGGAATACCCCTCATGGATAAGCGCATCGTCGTAAAGTATCAGATGATCGAAAAACGGATCAAAGGCGTCGCGTTCTAATCGGGCCTCATGATCGACCATATCGCCCGATCCCCCCAATTCCACAACAAAGACATCATATCGAAGTCGTTGCGCCGCACGCAACTCATCTTCAGTTTGCGCAAGTTTCACGCGGAACTGTGGTGATGATTGTGTCATACAACCCGCTTTCCCTTGGTTCTGCGAGTATCTAACCAGTCGATCCCTGCTTGGCAAGCAATGACACAAATCACACCATTGAAAAAACAATTATAAGATGTTTTTTCAATATATTTTCATCTTTCGGCTGTTAATGAAAGCTCTAACATAATAAGGGTTCCGTCAATGACAACCTTGCCGTGGTCCCGAAAATTAACGGTAATTTTGCCATTTATGCGTGACTGCACTTGTCCGATGCCCCATTCAGGTTTTTGGGGATGGCACACCAGCATGCCTGGTTCCAAATGTGCGTTCAAATCTTCCATCACCCTAAATCCTATCTTAAGCGGAGGCCAGTAATGGCACTGGACATCTCAAACATTGTTGCGTCTCGCATCTGTCACGACATAATCAGTCCAATTGGTGCGATACAAAATGGTTTAGAGCTTATTTCAATGACCGCAAGCCTTGATGTCAAAAGCCCTGAAATGGCGCTGATCCACGACAGTTATAAGGATGCGCGAGCGCATTGAGTTTTTCCGCGTGGCCTTTGGCACCTATCAAACGGACCAGATGATGGATGCACCAAAGGTTCAAAGTACGGCCGATGCCATTTACACTACACCCCGTTTTGATCTGCACTGGCATCTTGAGAGTGCGATCGACCGAACATGGGCGCAGTTGATTAATATGAGGTTGATGTGCGTGGAACGGCAGTTGACACTTGGTGGGACAATTGATGTCGTGGCAGACTCAGATAACATTAAGATCACAGCCACAAGCGAACGACCAACCGTTGCCCACCCTGGATGGGAGCGGCTTTCCTCTGAGCCAGGCGTACTCCCTGCCCCGGCGGTCGTGCAATTCCATCGGATACCCAACATTGCAGGTGCCTATGGGTTCGCGGTGGAATTCAATCACCGCGAAACACTCACAATCCTGTTCTTTAGGCGCGGGTAGTTCCGTTTCCTTCGACCAGATATTTAAACGATGTAAGCTGCGCGGCCCCGACAGGGCCGCGAGCATGCATTTTACCAGTCGCAATGCCAATTTCTGCGCCCATTCCAAATTCACCCCCGTCGGCGAATTGGGTCGAGGCATTGTGCATCAGGATTGCGCTATCAATTCGTTCGAAGAATTTGTCACGCACGGCCATATCTTCGCACATCACGCATTCTGTGTGTGCAGAGCTGTAGGTTTGGATATGTTCAATCGCCGCGTCCACATTGGCAACGGTCTTGGCGGCAATGATGCTGTCCAAATACTCTGTGCCCCAATCCGTGTCCAAAGCGGGGACAACGTTATCTAATTTTGCGATGGCGGCGTCCCCGCGCACCGAAACGCCAGCCCCCATTAACGCGCGCAAAACATCACGGCCCAAGGTGTCCAAAATATCCTGATGAATCAACAAACACTCTGCTGCACCGCATATCCCTGTGCGCCGAGTTTTTGAATTCAGGACCACATCCATGGTTTTCTGTGGATCCGCAGATTTATCAATGTAGATATGCACAATCCCTTCAAGATGGGCGAAAACGGGAACGCGCGCTTCGCGTTGGACCAATCCCACCAACCCTTTGCCACCGCGGGGAACGATGACATCCACAAATTCTGTCATCTTCAACAAATGCTCAACCGCGGCGCGATCTCGGGTGGGTACGATTTGAACGGCGTCCTCGGGTAGGCCTGCGGCCTGCAACCCTTGCACCAAACAGGCATGAATGGCCGCAGCGCTGTGCAGGCTTTCAGAGCCGCCGCGCAAAATGACGGCATTTCCAGATTTCAGGCACAAGGCCCCCGCATCCGCCGTGACGTTGGGGCGGCTTTCATAAATTACGCCGATCACGCCAAGGGGGGTGCGCACACGACGGATATGAAGGCCCGTGGGTCGATCCCATTCTGCGATCACTTCTCCCACAGGATCGTCCTGCCCCGCAATGGTGCGAAGCCCCTCGGCCATGGCCGTGATGCGATCCGCGTCCAACATCAGACGGTCCATCATGGCATCTGTTAGGCCCTTTTCACGTCCAAAATCCAAATCCTTGGCATTTTCGGCAATAATATGATCCGTCGCGGCAACCATTGAATCGGCAGCAGTCAGTAGTGCTTTGGTCTTGGCCTCCGGCGATGCATAGGCCAACACTGACGCCGCTGCACGTGCACGTGCGCCCATTTCGTTCATCTGCTGTCCAAGATCGCTCACACCCTTATTCCTTATGTTGCCATGTCATCGCGGTGTACCAAGGCCGCGCGGCCCGGATACCCCAAAATTTCTTCTATATCTTTGGTATTGCGCCCCATCAGGGCGCGTGCCTCATCCGATGGATAGGCGGAAATGCCATGGACCAATTCCTGACCGCTGGCTGAACAAATCACCACTGCATCCCCGCGTGAAAATTCACCTTCAACACCTGTCACGCCCGCAGGCAGCAGGCTTTTGCCCTTACTCAGCGCGGTTTCAGCACCTGCGTCCACAACAATGCGGCCCATCGGCTTCATGGATGAAATCCACCCTTTCCGCGCGCGCTGCGGATCATAAACGGCGGTGAACCATGTGCTGGGCACACCCTGATCAATCGCGGACAATGGGTTTAGGCGCGATCCTTCGGTGATCAACATGGCGCATCCCGCGGCGGTGGCGGTTTTCGCAGCCATCAATTTGGTTTTCATGCCCCCCTTGGACAATCCTGATCCCGCATCACCTGCCATCGCCTCAATCTCAGGGGTGATGACGTCAATTACGTCAAAACGTTTGGCCTTTGCGTCCACGTTAGGATTGGCCGAATAAAACCCATCCACATCTGACAACAGGACCAAGGCATCCGCCCCAACCGTTACCGCAACTTGGGCCGCCAATCTGTCATTGTCACCATAACGAATTTCATCTGTGGCGACCGTGTCATTTTCATTCACAATCGGAACCACGCCCATCGATAGCAGGGTTTCCATTGTTGCACGTGAATTCAAATAACGGCGGCGGTCTGCGCTATCCTCAAGCGTAACCAAAATCTGTGCAGTTGTAATGCCATGAGGTTCCAATACCTCTTCATAGGCGCGGGCCAATTGGATTTGACCAACGGCTGCGGCGGCCTGACTTTGCTCAAGCGGTAGGGATGCAAGGGGAAGACCCAATACACCCCGCCCCAATGCGATTGAGCCCGACGAAACCAACACAACATCTTTGCCGGCGGCCTTAAGGGCTGCAACATCTGCGGCCAATGTCTTCAACCAATCTTGGCGCAATTTGCCCGTGCGTTGATCCACCAAAAGCGCAGATCCGATTTTCACCACAAGCCGTTTTGCCCCGCTTAGGGTTGCCATTTCTGTGGCTCCTCTTGCGATTTCTTCTCACGCAGGCGTGTGTCATCAATCTGTGCACGAAGGGCACGCAACACTGTATCCGTTCCTTCGCGGCTGACACCCGACATCAATAGGACGGAACCCCCACTGACACGTTGCAATTCATCTTTGAAATAGTCGCGCTCTTCTTCGTCTAGTGCGTCAACCTTATTCAAAACGGTGATGCGCGGCTTTTGCGCCAATTCACCGCCATAGGCTTCCAATTCGCCAATGATGGTTTTGTAATCCTCAAGAAAGGTGTCTGAGGTTCCATCCACCAAATGCAACAGCACCGCACAACGTTCTACGTGCCCCAAGAAGAGGTCCCCCAAACCGCGGCCTTCGCTCGCGCCCTCGATCAGGCCTGGAATATCGGCCACAACAAATTCGACGTTGTCAATGCCAACCACACCCAGATTTGGATAAAGCGTGGTGAATGGGTAATCCGCAATTTTAGGACGCGCATTGGATGTTGCGGCCAAAAACGTAGATTTGCCCGCATTCGGCAACCCCAATAGGCCCGCATCCGCAATCAGTTTCAGACGCAACCAAAGGGTGCGCTCAATTCCCTCAAGCCCCGGATTTGCGCGTCGCGGTGCTTGGTTGGTCGAGGATTTGAAATGCAGGTTTCCAAAACCACCATTGCCGCCCTTGGCCAACAAAACACGATCGCCCACGGTCGTTAAATCCGCGATCAATGTTTCCTGATCTTCGTCCAAAATTTCTGTTCCAACAGGGACGTATAAAACCTTATCTTCGCCATTCGCGCCCGAACGTTGTGATCCCATGCCAGGGCGACCGTTGTCTGCGAAAAAGTGTTGTTGATAACGAAAATCAATCAGAGTGTTCAACCCCTCGACCGCCTCGGCCCAAACCGATCCGCCATTGCCGCCGTCGCCCCCATCGGGGCCGCCATATTCGATGAATTTTTCGCGGAAGGGAACCCGGTAACGTATAGTTGGTTCGTTTCACTATTCTGATCGCCAAAACAGCGGACATCAACCTCCATTAATTCGGCCAGTTCTTTGGCTAAATATTCTACATGTACACCGGCACCTCCATATACATAAGGTGGATACTCTCTTGTGTAAAATAGTGCTTTCATAGTTTTTTTAGTCTAATAATCTCGACTTGAGGGTGCAAGATTAGTCAATCCGTTTAAATAGGAGATTAACTGATGGTTAACTATTTCTATTTTTATTGATTTCGTCGTGAAGTTGTCGACGTAATTTTTGTTCTCTTTCTAAGGTCTTTTTACGATGAGCTTCAAATTCCTTTTCTACTTCTTCAAGATCACTCAGAACCGTTTTCGTTACCGAGTTGCTTTTTGCAAATTG
>OCRG01000139.1_pt1 | contig 11409 bp, 11 predicted proteins | sample 1535071 | NCBI WGS metagenome assembly OCRG01 (sample SAMEA3275605, study PRJEB22092) | marine metagenome | biome: ENVO:00000447; feature: ENVO:00002042; material: seawater | collected 2014-06-22T16:30:00+00 | depth 0 m
CTATTTAACAGAATGTGTATTTTCTTTCGGCGTGTCCGCAATGTTGTTTCGATGTTCGTCAAACCGATCATTGGGCGATTTATTCGATTTGAGTTTGGCGTTTGCCTTCCAGCTGTGATCAGTTGTCGTTTATATACTTGCAGGAGTCGTCGAGCTTTGTCGTGGTGTCGCAAGAACCGGAGCCGCGAATGAGGCACAATGTTCCATCATTGGCAATGTGGGGTTTTTGGGTATTCCGATGCTGGCGCTTTTGATGGGCGAAGCTGCGGTTGGTTATGTGATGATGGTTTTGGCCATTGATCTGCTGGTTTTTGGATCCATCGTTGTCATGGTTATCGTTGGAACCCGCGATGGACGGATGAGTTTGGGGATCATTCGCGTTTTGATCATGGGGTTGTTGAAAAATCCGATGATCCTTTCGATTGTGGCTGGGCTTTTGTGGGCGGCGTTTGCTTTGCCAATCCCGCAACCTGTAAATGAATTCATGACCATATTGGGGTCGGCTGCCACACCTGGGGCCTTGTTTGCGATTGGCGCATCGCTCGCGTCAAAATCCGCAGAACGAATAGAAGTCGCAGGGTGGTTATCCCTCTGTAAACTGATTTTGCATCCCGCGGCGATTGCATTTTGCGCGCTGTACCTGTTTGAGGTTGAACCCTATGCCGCCGCCGTCATGATCGCAGCCAGTGCGCTGCCAGTGGCGGGGAATGTCTATATTCAGGCGCAACATTACGGTGTCGCGCCACAACGCGTGTCTGCATCAATTCTTGTGTCGACGGCGTTTAGCATCGTTACGGTGTCGGCTGTGATCGCTTGGGTCAGTGCACTTTACGTTTAAACTATAAAACAAAACCATGCTTTGGCGTTACATCCATGATGTAAGCTGAGGCAAAGTTATGATTCTGGTAATCGCACTTGAGTATGGGGCGAGAACCATCCATGCAAAACGAAAAATAAGGGATTGGAAATGGAAACTTTGTCCGAGAATAAATGTTTTGGCGGAACACAGGGCGTTTATCGTCATTCATCCAAAGCGTGTCAGTGCGACATGACTTTTGCGGTGTTCCTGCCAGAAGAGGCCGCCAGCGGCCATGTTCCCGTCTTGTGGTATTTGTCTGGGTTAACCTGCACGCATGAAAACGCAATGGTCAAAGCGGGTGCGCAGGCCTGGGCGGCAGAGGCAGGGATTGCATTGATTTTTCCTGACACCTCTCCGCGGGGTGAAGGCGTGTGCGATGATGAGGCCTATGACCTGGGTCAGGGGGCGGGGTTCTATGTCAACGCGACCCAAGATCCATGGGCCCCCCATTTTCAAATGTGGGATTACATCAGCGCGGAATTGCCATCCGTGATTGCGGAAAATTTCAACATTGATATGTCGCGCCAATCCATTACGGGCCATTCTATGGGGGGACATGGGGCGTTGACGCTGGCCCTCCGTCACTCTGGGCATTACGCTTCGGTCTCTGCATTTGCGCCAATTTGTAATCCCACACAGTCGGATTGGGGGCGGAAGCAGTTGGGCGCCTATCTGGGACAGGATGAAGCAACATGGGCAAAACACGATGCGACCTGCCTGATGCGTGAAAAGGGTGCGACATGTCCTATCCTGATTGATACGGGAACATCTGATCAATTCTATGATCTGTTGGGAACAGCGGCCTTTGCTTCTGCGGTTGCGGAACAAAAGGCGGCGGCAAGTGTTCGTCTGCAGGATGGATATGATCATAGCTATTTCTTTGTTTCGACCTTCATGCCCGATCACATTGAATTTCACGCAAATGTGCTTTTGGGGAAAAGCGCGTAAACGACCAAACGAATAGGACACCCATGGACTACGATCTCATTGTCATCGGCAGCGGCCATCCAGGCAGGAAAGCTTAAACGCAAGGTTTTGGTGATTGATCGCAAATCCATATTGGGTGGTGTGTCCGTTCATACGGGTACCATCCCATCAAAAACCCTGCGCGAAACAGTTTTGAACCTTACGGGTTGGCGAGAGCGTAGTTTTTACGGTCGCTCTTACTGCGTCAAAGATGCAATTGCAGCCGAAGATTTTAAGGTGAGTTTGCACAAAACACTGGATTACGAAGTGGACGCCCTTAATCGAATGCCAATTCCCGATGAATTTCGGGTGTAGCACTCCGCGAAAAAGGACCAAAAATAGGCATCTGTTTCACGTCGGTATAACGTCGGTGCGCTGCGTGTTTTGCGCAGAGAGCCGGTTCAAACACAAATGAGTGCATTTACGCTTGCTCATCCACCCTATCCCCGTTTCTATATGGACAGGAGGACAGCAGATGAGCGTTGTGCAAATTTCATTTGAAGAGGGACAGGCGAACCTTGATTGGTTGGGGCTGTGTCAGGCATTTGATCACGGGCACGAATTGCCCCGCGCTGAAATATCGGACACGTTCCTTTATCGAGGTGGCGACACCCTGCTGAACCGATCCGCGTGGATTGACGGGTTGGGGTTGGCCGTGAAATGCGCAACCGTTTTTCCAGATAACCCAAAAAATAATCGGCCCATGATCAACGGGGGTGTTAGCCTGTTTTCGGATGAAACAGGTGCGCTTGCCGCCTTGGTTGATTTTCATCTGGTTACAAAATGGAAAACCGCGGGCGACAGTTTATGCGCGGCCCTAAAACTTGCGCGACCCGAGTCTAAACGCATCCTGATTGTTGGCGCAGGCACGGTTGGGCATTCCCTGCGCGCGGCCTACGGTGCGGGGTTTCCTGATGCGGAATTCCTGATCTGGAACCGCACCGCAACAACGGCCGAGGCATTTGCCGCCAAATACCCAAACACACGCGCGGTACAGGATTTGCCGTCTGCTGTTGCGATGGCCGATATCATCACCTCTGCCACGATGAGCACGACACCTGTGTTGCGTGGCGATTGGTTTCAACCCGGGCAGCACATTGATTTGATCGGCGCGTATCGCCCCGATATGCGAGAGGTGGATGATCAGGCGCTGCTGCAATCATCGGTTTTTGTCGACAGCTATGCAACAACACTGGATCATATTGGCGAACTTAAAATTCCCTTGGCCGATGGGGTGATAACCCCTGAACATGTGCGGGCAGATTATTATCAGCCGAATGATTTCAAACGCTGCACCGACGATGAAATCACATTGTTTAAAAACGGGGGCGGTGCCCATTTGGATTTGATGACGGCGGATTACATCCTGCAACAGTGGAAGGCGGTGCAATGATCCTGTTCCTAATTGTCATCGCCATTCTGGCGGCCCCCTTCATCATTGAATGGCGTCGGATCCCAATGGATGCACAGGCACGCGCAGATGCGCCTGGCGAATTCGCAGAACTGTCCAACGGAATAACCCATTATCAATTTCGCGGGCCCGTCGATGGCCCATTGGTTGTTTGTGTGCATGGGTTGACCACGCCCTCCTTCGTTTATGAAGGATTGGCCAAACGTTTGGTGGAACGTGGGCATCGCGTTTTGGTGTATGATCACTATGGGCGCGGATATTCGGACCGCCCCAAGGGCGATCAAGATCGTGCGTTTTTCGTGTCCCACTTAGAAGAGTTGTTGGAACATCTAAACATCGACACCACTTTTGATCTAGTGGGGTATTCCATGGGGGGATGGGTTGTCACCGCCTATGCCGCGATGCATCCCAAAATGATCAAACGTTTATTTCTGCTTGCCCCTGCGGGTATGGGGCATGAATTGGGGTGGACCGCCAAATTGGTGCGCGATGTGCCCATCATCGGGGATTGGCTGTTTATGGCCACATATGCTGCCCAGCATCGTCGCGGTTGCGAGGTTGAACGCGCCTTGGACACCACGGTCCCCTTTGTCGTGGATCGCCAACAAAAAGAATTGCAATATCGCGGCTTTATCCCATCTGTCTTGGCATCTCTGCGCGGGGCATTGGCAAATGATACGAAAGAGGATCACCAACGCATTGCCTATCACGATCTGGACGTGCGTGCGATTTGGGGCGCTGATGATGTTGTCATACCTCTCTCTGCCAAAGATCAGCTAGAGGTTTGGAACCCCAAAGTTCGCCATCACGTGATTGATGGGGCAGGTCACGGTCTGACCTATACCCATACGGACGCCATGATGACGGCCTTTGATTAGGCGGGCTGCGCGCTGCGCTTTTCGTTGACGGGCAGGTGGATCAGGGCGCTGAATGCGCCGACCCCAACGCCAACCCACCAAACCAGTGTGTAATCGCCATACAAATCATACATCTTGCCGCCCAGCCAGACACCTGCAAAGCTGCCCAATTGGTGGGAAAAGAAGACGATCCCATAAAGCGTTCCCATATACCGCAGTCCATAAATATGCGCGATCAGACCGCTGGTCAGGGGAACAGTCGCCAACCAAAGCGATCCCATGGCTGCAGAAAAGATAAGGACCGTTGTCGGTGTCATCGGCGTCATGATGAACCATGTGGCGATCACCGTGCGGCCCGCATAAATTGCGCTAAGCAGATATTTTTTGGTGTAGCGTTTTCCCAAATATCCCGCCAGCAATGTGCCAAGGATATTGGTAAACCCAATCAGTGAAATCGCCACCGCGCCAAGCGCAGATGTGGTGGTAATCCCCATGGAATGAAGCGCCCCGCCTGGCATGATCGGTCCGCATAATTCGGTGACAAAGGCGGGGAAGTGTGCGGTGACAAAAGCCAACTGATATCCGCAACTAAAGAACCCAAGGAAAATCATCGTATAGCTGGGATCCTTTAGCGCTTTGACCAGGATTTCACCCATGTTTTCTTCTAATTCTTGGCGGGTTGCGGCTTTGGGGCTTTTCATCATGGGCAGGGACAGCAATGTGAACAGGATCATCGCCGCAAAGACGATAAAGACGTTTTGCCAACTCATCAGTGTTAGCAGATATTCCGCCAAGGGTGCGCCAATCACCTGCCCTGCGCTGCCTGCGGCGGTGGCGATGGCCAAGGACATCGAACGATGTTCATCGCTGCTTGCGCGGCCAACAACGGCCAAGATGACGCCAAAACCCGTGCCCGCAACACCAAAGCCAACAAGGATTTCGTATATTTGATGCGCCTCGGGCGAAACAGCATAAGAGGATAGGACAAGTCCCGCCGCATACATCAACGCGCCCAGAATAATGGCCTTGCGATCACCGACACGTTCGGCGATGGCCCCAAAAATCGGTTGACCAATTCCCCAAGCAAGGTTTTGAATTGCGATGGCCAGTGAAAATTCCGAACGCAACCAACCAAATCCATCGGCAATCGGGATTTGGAATACCCCAAAAGAGGCGCGCACCGCGAAGCTGACCACAATGATAAAGCAACCAACCAATAGGACGGGGGTGAACAAGGGGGCCTTTGACTGCATGCTTCGCTCCATACTGGGGATGTTAAATTGTGCATGGTTCAGACAAACCCCAAAGGCAAGTTGTTTTTAGCGGGCGCTGAAATTTCGTTGCTGCGCTTTGCGTCAACAATCAATGTGTAGGCACTGCCTGCGCAAAAATATCGTCCGTACAATACCCAATCCTGTCATGGTTTGTAATTGCGTTTGAGTTGTCACATTCGAAGCGGCAAGCTTGATGTCTATTACCCAGCCCACAAAAATCCCTTCCCTAATTTTGAACGAGCCGTTAATCAGCGCGCATGGATTTATTGACCCTATACCAAAGTCGTGTCGACGCGGGTGTTTTGCGCGACGACCCTGCGCAGCGCGCAATATTGCCTGAATTTGAACGGACCAGGGCAGTTCTAGCTCAGCCAGTCAAAAAGGGTTTTTTTCGCAAAGCGCCCCCGCCACCCAAGGGTGTGTACTTATGGGGCGGGGTCGGAAGCGGTAAATCCATGATGATGGATCTGTTTGTCGAGAGCCTGAGTGTTCCAGTTAGGAGGGTTCATTTCCACGCATTCATGCAAGAAATACAAAATGCCCTGCATGAGGCGCGAAAGGGTGGTGCAAAGGATGCGATTGACCCTGTCGCCAAGGCCGTGTCAGACAGCGTTCGTGTGTTGGCATTTGATGAAATGCAGATCAAAGATATCGCCGATGCGATGATCGTTGGCCGATTGTTCGAAAAACTGTTCGAGGCGGGCGTTGTGATCGTCACAACCTCAAACCGCATCCCCAAGGATTTGTATAAGGACGGTTTGAACCGTCAATTGTTCCTGCCCTTTATTGATTTGATTTCCGAGAAATTGGTCGTCAAAGAAATCATCAGCGATACGGATTATCGGCAAAATAGGCTAAAGGGTGAAGAAACCTATTTCACCCCGATATCCCCAGACACACGCGCGCAGATGGATTCGATTTGGCAGGATTTAACATTGGGTCAGGCCAAGGAATTTACAATTACGCACAAGGGGCGTTCACTGCGCATCCCTGCATTCCACAGCGGGATTGGGCGGTTTGCGTTTTTTGATCTGTGCGGACAAAACTTGGGGCCGGGGGATTATTTGGCCTATTGTGAACAACTGCGCTTGATGATGATCGATGATATCCCGCAGCTGGGCCGCAGCAATTTTAACGAGGCAAAGCGGTTCGTGACATTGATTGACACGCTGTATGAGGCGAATATCAAACTGATTTGTTCCGCTGCGGCTCGTCCAGAAATGCTATATCTTGAGGGTGAGGGCGTTTTTGAATTTGAACGCACAGCCAGTCGATTAAATGAAATGCAAGGCGCGGATTGGGGCTGCTGATCACATCAAGGGTAGGAATATCGTCTGTCCAACCCGCAATTGATCCGGATCGCTTAGCCGATCTTTGTTGGCCCAAAAGATGTCATTCACCGCATCGGTCGATCCGTAATATTTCACCGCGATTGACGCCAAGCTGTCACCTGGGCGCACGACATAAGTGTTCCCAACATCGCGTGTCAGGGTCGGCGTGGTTGGGGTGGTCGCGTCAACCAATGTCGCCAGCATCGCCATTGTGTTGGGCCGTCCATCGGATCTGCGTAGTGTGTCGGGAATGATTAACGTGCCATGATCCACCGCCTGAACGATCAATTGATCAATTTCTTGTTTCGTCATGCCTTGGGTCAGCGAGACACTCACCAATTCCTGCAACCCTTAGATCGTTGTTGGCGTGCTGGGCGTAGTCACCTCTGCCACGATGGGTTTTGGGGCGACGGGTTTGGGCACAGAGGGCACGGTGATGGGGGCCGTCATCAAATTGGTATCTGAACGCGTTGCGGCGATTTTTTTGACACCGTGGGCTTCGGGCGCCTCGCTTACCACAGGTGCCACAAATCGGTCAGATCGCGGTGCAGGTTGAAGCGCCAATAGCGCAATCGTAATAGATAAAAAATGGTTCCAATAACCAGCGTCCGCAACATAGCCCTTACCCCAAACTGCGAAATCAATCTTTATATGTTCCGGATGGATTTGTAGCTCGGTTCACTAAGGAACCGAGCTTTTTTGCCTGTATGCAAACCTCATCCATAAGCCAAGCTGCCCTCAACCAGTTGTGATGCAGCCCCGCTTAACTACAATATATGCAGAGTGAAGCGAATCAGTCAATAAAAGTGATTCGCTAAAACGAATCTTTTTCGAATCATGCGTGATTTCGCAGGATATTTCCCGCCAAATAAAGAGATCCGCAGATTAATATGCGGGCATTTGGGTCATTTTTCACGATTTCCCGCGTGGCGCTTAATACATCATCTGCCGTTTCTGCCTGCATGCCTGCGTCACGTGCGACCGCTGCGGTATCCGAGGCGGGCAGTGTGTTCATTTCACCCGGAATGGAAACAGCGATCAGTTTTTCGACATGGGGCGCAATGGGGTTCAAATAGCCGTTGATATCTTTGGTGTTCAGCATGCCACAAATCAAATAAGTGGGGCGTTTGGATAGGGTTCCCAAATGATGTCCAATTGCCTGGCCAGCAGCGGGATTATGTCCACCATCCAGCCAAATTTCAGCATCTGGCGCGCTGTCAATGATTGGGCCTGTATTCAATTTCTGCATGCGGGCGGGCCAATGGGCTTGCGACAAGGCGGCTTCGCAAACCTCATCGTTGAACCCAAGGTGGCGCAGCGCAGCAACGGCCGTTCCCGCGTTCTCAATTTGGTGATCACCTATCAAATTGGGGCGCGGTAATTGGACCACTCCTGTTTCATCCTGAAACATCAACCCGTCACGTTCCGTGTCAATGTGCCAATGCTGGCCTTGGGCGATGATTTGGGCGTGATGGCGCTCGGCGGTTGCCTCGATCACGTCCATCGCTTCTTCGGGTTGTGGGGCAACGATCACAGGGCAACGGCGTTTGATGATCCCTGCCTTCTCCCCCGCAATTTTTGTCAGGGTATTGCCAAGGAATTGTTCATGATCGATTGAGATTGGGGTGATGATGCTAAGCAGCGGCTGATCAATCACGTTTGTGGCGTCCAGTCGGCCACCCAATCCCACCTCTAATAATGTGTAATCCGCTGGTGTGCGCGCCATGGCTAATATCGCGGCAGCTGTCGTGATTTCAAAATACGTGATCGTTTCCCCACCGTTTTTGGCGTAACATTCGTCCAAAATTTCGGTTAGGTGATCTTCGTCAATCAACGTGCTCGCCAGACGAATACGTTCATGAAATCGCGCCAAATGTGGTGAGGTATAGGCGTGTACCTTTTTACCTGCCGCCTCTAGTCCCGCACGGATCATAGCTTGTGTTGATCCTTTGCCATTGGTGCCCGCAATATGGATCACGGGGGGCAAATCATTTTGAGGATTTCCAAGGTTTTCAAGAAGGCGCCACATACGGTCCAAGGTTAAGTCGATCACCTTGGGGTGCAGGGCCATCATCCGTTCTAGGATGTGATCAGATGTTTGGGTTGTCATGAATGCTGACTTTTCGCGTTAGGCAGGGGTGTCATCAGATTGCGCTGCGGGTGCGGGCAAATCACCTTTGATCGCAGGCGATTTTTTCATCAGCATGCGCACAATCGTAATCAATTCTTCGCGCAATTCTGTGCGCGGGGTCACGCGATCCAGCATACCGTGATCCAACAGATATTCGGCGCGCTGGAACCCTTCGGGCAACGTTTCGCGGATGGTCTGTTCGATCACACGTGGACCTGCAAAACAGATCAGCGCGTTTGGCTCTGCGATCTGAACATCGCCCAACATCGCATAGGATGCTGTAACACCGCCCGTTGTAGGATGTGTCAAAACCACGATATAGGGTAGGTTCGCCTCTTTCAGCATTTGAACCGCCACCGTGGTCCGGGGCATTTGCATCAGGCTTAGAATACCTTCTTGCATACGTGCACCACCTGCGGCGGAAAATAGGATCAGCGGGCGTTTCAGTTCAACGGCACGCTCTGCTGCGGCGATGATGGCATTGCCCACATACATGCCCATAGACCCACCAAGGAAACTGAAATCTTGGCCTACGGCAACGATTGGGGTGCGCCCAATGTCACCTTCGGCAATCAACATTGCCTCTTTTTCATCGGTTTTCTTTTGGGCCGCTTTCATCCGGTCAGGGTATTTTTTCTGATCCTTAAACCCAAGCGGGTCCGTCACAGGTTGTGGGACATCAATTTCAACGAAAATACCACCGTCAAACAACCCAGCAAATCGATCACGTGGCGAAATCGCCATGTGATGCCCGCATTGCGTACAAACGTTCAGATTGTCCGAAAGTTCGCGGTGAAACAGCATGGTGCCGCATTCATCGCATTTGGACCACAGGTTTTCTGGCACCTCGCGACGCGAAAAAATCGAATTGATGCGCGGGCGGACGTAGTTGTTGATCCAGTTCATTACCTAATCCCATGAGTCCCATGTTTTCACGACAAATAAGCGTGTTGCGACAGAATTGCAATTCTTCAACGGTGCAAAAAATATGAAATCCACCACTTGGTCTTCACCCGTGTTGTGAATTAGGGTGGGTAAAGCGGTCAAAGTTAAAAAATTGGGAGCAGGGATGTCGACAGGTTATCAAATGGATCAAACATTTGCTGTTTGGCGCATTCTTGTTGGTGCAGTGATTATTGTCGCGATTTACGGACTGGGCCTATTTGGTATTGGATTTTTCCTGAACGGAATGGCGGGACTTGATTTGACCCAATCTTCCCAAACAACCCTGATTGTGTTTTTGGCGTCATTCATCCCGATTTGGTTGGGTACGGATGCCGTAACACGCGTGCTATTCGGTTTTTCTCTCCCGTATTTATATGGCCGATCTGGTAAAATTCGATGGTCGGATTTCCGCGTGGCGTTTGTCTATATATTTGTGATCGTGCTTCTGCTGGAACTATTGGTTCTTGCGGCGACTTGGGTCATGGGGGCACCTCCATACACGCGCAATGATGCGGTTTCGATATTCGATTGGCTGATCTACCTGATGCCCTTGATCGTTCTTGTTTTTTTGCAAATCGGTGCAGAAGAATTGTTTTTTCGTGGCTATTTGTTGCGATTGATTTATTCGCGCCAGGCGCGTTTGTTTTGGGCGGTTTATGTTCCATCACTTTTGTTTGGTTTGGCCCATCTTGATCCCATCACCTATGGGTTCAATTCGGTGCTTTATGTTTTGAATACAGCTGTAACAGGCGTGATCCTGTGTTTCATTACTCTGTGGCGTGGGAACATTGCGATGGCGATGGGTATTCATTTTGCGGTCAACATCTTTGCGATTTTGATCATCGGTCAGGGGGATACACCCATTGGATCAGGCGCGGCACTTTGGCTATCTACCATCGCGCCAAAGTCTGTAACATTGGGACTATCGATGATTGTGATCACGGTTGTTGAAATCGCCCTCTATTTCATCTGGGCGCGTCGGCGCTACGGCGCCCTGATCCCAAGTGAGGCAAAGTAAATGTTGAAACTGTTTCGAAAATTTGCGGGTCCTTGCGTTTTGATGGCGGTTTTGGCGGGGTGCGGTGGCATGGACACGATCGGCTTTTTTAATGTGAGTGCTGTTCCCACCAATACTGACATCCCATTTCGCAGTGGCATTCAATATTCTGCACCGCGCGGGTTTTGTGCAACGGATGCACAAACCTATCAGGAAGAAGCCAAGGGATTTGGTGTCTTTGTGACCTGTTTTGGCGCTTATGATCGATCCCGTTTGTTGACGGTTGCGCATTATCCGATCGATCCAGACAATCCGCCTGCAACTGAAACCCTGATCCAGGCCGCGGGGTTTGGGGCAAAGGCGCAGCGTATTGTTGAGAAAGACGGAGTGATTTATGCCCGTTTGAGGGGAGCGTTAAACGATCAAGACCTGCAACCAGAATTCAGCAGAATGATCGCGCAAAAGGGCGGATATGTGATTATGGCAAACCTTTATGCACGTGCGCGCGCTTCGAACGCTGATTTTATGGCGCGACAGGTTCTGGCACAGGTTTTGAAGGGAATTACCACGGATTCGTCGAAAATGCCTCAGTTTGTGCGCTATCTTCCAACTGATCCAATGGTGCGGCCCAAGCTGCG
>OCRG01000142.1_pt1 | contig 11167 bp, 10 predicted proteins | sample 1535071 | NCBI WGS metagenome assembly OCRG01 (sample SAMEA3275605, study PRJEB22092) | marine metagenome | biome: ENVO:00000447; feature: ENVO:00002042; material: seawater | collected 2014-06-22T16:30:00+00 | depth 0 m
CGATAACGAGGATCTATTGCGGGCTCGTTATTAAATACATCCAATCCTGCGGCAAAAATTTTACGCTGCTGCAGTATCTCAATCAGCGCATCATCATCCACAACAGCGCCTCGCGCAGTATTTACTAAAACAGCATGCTCAGGCAAAAGCGCAAGCGTTTCACTATTCATTAAATGTTTGGAATCTGGATTCGATGGGCAATGAATCGACAGAACATCACACAAAGGCAACATCGCTTCTAATGATTCATGAAAGATCGCACCCTGCGCCTCATCATCAGAAAGTGGGCGACGGTTGTGATAATGAATCTCCATATCAAATGCGCGAGCCCGTTTAGCCAACACGCGCCCTACTCGCCCCATACCCACAATACCAAGACGCTTACCCGTGATTTGCAGACCCAAACCATCAAAAGCCGTCCAGTCAGCCCAAGTATCGGTTCGAATACTCCGCTCACCTTCGTAAGCACGTCGAGAGGCAGCCAACATCAGCAACATGGCGATCTCTGCGGTCGCATCATTAAGAACATCAGGTGTGTTGGTGACAATCAGACCTTTATTCTTAGCGGCAATTAAATCGATGTGATCTGTTCCCACTGAAAAACTACAGATGGCTTTGACACGATCAGGTAAGGCGGCGATAACGTCCGCTGACATGTGCTCGGTATGGCACGGAATAATCGCATCGACATCAACTGATAATGCGAGAAGCTGCTCTTTGCTATAAACAACGTCATCTTGATTAAAGATCGGGTCGTAATCCTGGCGCAAACGCGCCTCAACGTTAGGCGGTAACTTACGACCAACAAGTACACGTGGCTTAGCTGACATGCTTATTCCTTAATCAAAACTCACTGGCGGTGGCTTAACACCTAAACCTGTCGTTTCGCTGACAATTTTTACTGCTTTGTCTTTACCCTGCCGTGCAGCTGCACTCAATGGAAGATCGTCCGGCGGTACCGCCCACTCTTCCTGGCGCATATAAAGCGTTTGTGTTGGGAAGGCATATTCCACCCCTAATCCTTTAGCTAATCGTAATGCATCCAAAAGGAAACGGTGGCGCTCCCGAAGCTCTGTTGCCCAATCAGGTGTCTCCCAAAACACATAAACTAAAACATCCAGCGAGCTAGCACCTAAGTCATTTAAGTAAACATGAAAGTAATCTTTTCTCATGTATGGATGCTGACGCACTAACTCACGCAATCCTTCACAAAACGCCTCAATACGATCAGGCGGCGTGTCATATGTTAGAGAAAAATGAGCCTTATAACGCCGATAACTACGCTCACCCATGTTATCAACTTCAGCAGTGATAAATTTTGAGTTAGGAATCGTGACTAAAGAATTATAAAAAGTACGTACTCGGGTACTTCTAAAACCCATACGCTCTACTGTACCTTCATTTCCATCGACAACAATCCAGTCGCCAACAGTAAAGGTGCGATCCATCAAAACAGTGATCGAACCAAACAAGTTTTGCACCATATCCTTGGCTGCTAAGGCAAACGCTAAACCACCAAGACCAAGACCTGCTAACAAGCCGGTGATATCGATGCTTAAGTTATCTGCAATAAAGACAACACCGATAACCGTGACAAAGATTTTCAGGGTACGTGGGATCAAAGGCACCAACACATCATCAATGGTGGTGTCGGTTACTTTCGCCTTGCACATTAGCCAGGCAGATAAAATATCGACAAAACGATACGCCGCCCAAACCGCCGCAAAACTGGCAAACGCCTTAACTGCAACCAAAAGGATCAGTAGCGCCGTTTCTGGCAAACCAATCGCGTGGATACCCATCCACCAGATCGCCGCCATAATGACCAAGCCAACCGGACGTAATCGGTTATCTTGATTTTGAATGTCGTCGTACTCATCACGCTTTTGACGGGCGATCCAGTTACGCAGTGCTCGACGCAAGAATCGCGTGAACAGCCAGTCAAAAACAACGCCGAGCGTAATGACAATCAGTAGCGCAAGCCAACGCCAGTTCTCAATCAAAAAGACTTCATGCTTCAGGCTAGCGGGCATAGCGCGTTGCAAGCGAATCTCCCATGGCAAATAGCTCGCATTGCCTGAGCCAGATTGCGGCTGCTTTGCTTCTAGTGCTGCAAAGACATTCGGGATGATCTCAATACTGCGCGCATCAAATAACCAACGACCATCTACTTGTTTTTGAAGACGCACCACACCTTGCTTAAAACGACGCACATCCACCGCAGAAAGTTCAGTTTCCTCGGGCACGCTTGTCGCAGAGATACCGCCAGTGCGATCGAACACCTCAATCATTTGCCAAGCGAGCGTTGGGCCACGCTCACGTCGAACGAGTGCATTAATTGCTGAGAGATCCAACGCTTTAATCGCATCTTCAACGCGCGCCTTCTCCCCCGTTTTTGCATCGTTCATCGCCTCAAGGAACATGCCTAAAGTCGCTCGCGGTGAAATCAGCTCACTGGGTGGCGCTTGAACTACTGCGACCTCTTTTGGCGCATCTTCAGCCAACGCAAAACTTTGGGAAAAGACAAAAAATGTAAGTAAGAAATAACGAAGATTTTTCATAAAAGCCTATGCGCTACTTAGGAGCGCATGTAAATTCAATGTTATCGATTAAACGAGCTGCGCCAAGTTTAGCCGCAATTAAAATAACGCCATGCTGAGATTGGTCAGTCAAGGGAAGCAACGTTTCTGCATCCAAGACATGCAAATAATCTGGTTCAAAACCCGCCTCAGCTAAACGGCGCTGGCTATCGGCAGACTGTTGCTCAAGCTGAGAAAGATCCTGACTCAATGTTTCAGCCAGCTGTTTGAGCTCTGCATAAATCTTTGGTGCAATCGCACGCTGCTCGGACGTCAGATATTGGTTACGTGAACTCATCGCCAGACCGTCGGCATTACGCACTGTGGGAACGCCAATAATTTCGATAGGCATCGCCAAGTCAGTCACCATACGACGAATTACCGCCAGTTGCTGAAAGTCCTTAGTTCCAAACAAAGCAACATCCGGTTGCACCATGTTAAAGAGCTTAGCGACAACGGTTGCAACACCCACAAAATGCCCTGGGCGTGAGGCACCACAATACAAATCACTGATTACCGGCACCTCGACCTTGGTTTGATCAGAGAGCGGCTTGGGATACATGGTGTCAATACTGGGAAAATACAGTAGATCGACGCCGGCCGATTCGAGTGCCGCAATATCTGCATCGAGAGTGCGTGGATATTTATCCAAATCCTCATTCGCACCAAACTGCATGGGATTAACGAAAATACTGCAGATAACGGTCTGTGCATATTTGCGTGCTTCACGCATCAAGGTCAGATGCCCATCATGCAGATTACCCATGGTTGGGACAAACGCAACTCGACCGAGTTGTTTTGCAAGTTGTGTGGCGATTCGCAGCTGCTCAAGCTGCTCGATCATCTTCATGCTGGAATATGTTCTGCCGCAGGAAACTCACCTGCTCTTACCGCTGAAACATACGCGCTTAATGCCTCTTGCACGCTACCCGTATCAGCCAAGAAGTTTTTCACAAAGCTTGGAATACGATTCACACTCATGCCGAGCATGTCGTAACAAACCAACACTTGGCCATCGGTGTCTTTGCCTGCACCAATGCCAATCACTGGGATTGCCAGCTCTTGAGTAATCGATTGCGCTAAAGCCTGTGGAATACATTCCAACACGAGCATCTGCGCGCCGGCTGCTTGTAAGGCTAAGGCATCAGCGATCATTTGATCGGCTGCTTGAGCTTCCTTACCCTGCACGCGATAACCACCTAACTGATGGATCGATTGCGGCATTAAACCCAAATGACCACACACAGGGACTGCACGTTCGGTGAGATGACGAACGGTTTCAACTTGAGGCGCACCGCCTTCGATCTTCACCATCTCAGCACCACCCTCTTTCATCAGGCGACCTGCGGTATCCAAGGCTTGCTGTTGAGTGCCGTGACTCATAAATGGCATATCCGCAATCACCATAGCTGACTGACTAACACGCGCCACATTGGCAGTGTGGTACACCATGTCATCCACACTTACTGGCAAGGTACTGCCATGACCTTGAATCACCATACCCAAGGAATCACCCACGAGAAGCGTATCCACACCCGCTGTTTCTGCGAGGCGCGTCATGCTTGCGTCGTAACTGGTGAGCATGGTGATTTTTTCACCCGCTTGTTTCATCTTATTCAGATGACTAATGGTAATTTTTGCCATGGTGTTCTCTTCAGGCCTTACGCCAACTAAGGTGCTCAGTTTAAACGATGCTGCCCTGCTTCGCTGATCTCAGAAAGCAGCTCAGACACCAAACCAAAACCTGGTAGCGCAATATCGGCGTTCAAATCCGCAAGCGGTCTTAAGACAAAGGCACGCCAATGCATCTCAGCATGCGGCACGATCAGACGTTCGTGTTGTATAACGTGATCGCCATAAAGCAGAAGATCAACATCAAGGGTGCGAGAACCCCAACGCTCATGACGCTCTCGACCATGACGATTCTCGATCTCCTGGCACCAATCCAAGAGCGCTATCGACTCCAAGGTGGTTTCGATCTCAAGTACCGCATTGATGTAATCTTGTTGCCCTTCTGGACCGACGGGCGCACTTTGATAAAGCGGTGAGCAACGTGAATGCGTGACTTCCGGATGAGTTGCCAACTCTGCAGCCGCTTCGGTTACATGCTCGATTGGATCACCTAAGTTACTGCCCAACCCGAGATAGGCAATCACACCACTCATGCATCACGCTTTTTAGAATTATTACGACGACGGCGACGACGCTTAGGCTTGCCGTCTCGATCTTGGTGCTGACTCGGCTCAAGCTTGCCCACTTGGAACTCTGTCCACCACTGAGCAATTTCAGCATCAACCTCACCAGCTTCCGAGCGAAGCAACATAAAGTCATAGGCTGCACGGAAGCGTGGATGCGATAACAAACGCAATGGACGCTTACCGCGGGTTTGCAAGAAACGATGCTGTAAAGACCAGATTTCACGCATTGGCGTACTAAAACGACGCGGCAAAGCAATGCGTTGCAGCTGTCGATCAAGAATGTCATTTACTGCTGCATGTAACGCTTGATATGCGGGCACATCATCTGCCTCATACATTGCTGCACGATCACGAACCGGACCCCATAACAATACGGCGAATAAAAACGCAGGGGTGACTGGCTTGCCTTCGTGGATACGACTATCAGTATTCTGCATACCACGGCGAATCAGGGGCGCTGTAGACGGATCGTTGTTCTCAAGTGTCGCTGCCGTATCAGGGAACAAGCAAGGTAAGAGATGATAGTGCTGCAACAAGTCATAGGTGGCTTGCGCATGACCCGAGAGAAATAGCTTAAGCACCTCTTCAAACATACGTGCAGGCGGCACATCATTGAGTAACGTCGCTAAACGATGAATCGGCTCTTCGGTTTTTTCTTCGATGGTAAAACCTAGCTTTGCCGCAAAACGCACCGCGCGAATCATGCGCACTGGATCTTCACGATAGCGCGTCTCAGGATCCCCCATTAAGCGCAGTAGTCGGGCATTTAAATCATCAACGCCACCAACATAATCAACAATCGAGAAATCACGGATGTTGTAATACAACGCATTCACAGTGAAGTCGCGACGCAAGGCATCTTCTTCGATAGTGCCGTATTCATTATCGCGTAGCACCATGCCTTCGTCGGTCGCTTGCTCTGCCGTATCCGCTGCACCCGAGGTAAGCGATCTAAATGTTGCTACTTCGATTATCTCGCGACCGAAGTGCACATGCGCTAATCGAAAACGTCGACCAATCAAACGGCAGTTATTAAAGACCTCAGCCACCTCTTCAGGATGGGCATTGGTGGCAACGTCGAAATCTTTGGGATGCAAACCCAGCAGTAAGTCGCGCACGCCTCCACCCACAAGATATGCTTCGTAGTCAGCATCCTTCAGTCGATAAAGCACCTTTAGGGCTTCTTTTGCGATGTTGGCGCGAGAAATGGGGTGGTTATCGCGACCGATGATCAATGGCGTGGTAATAGCGCTCTCTCCGAGCTAATCAAATTTAAAGGCGACATGATATAAAAAAAGGCCGCGTATCGATACGCAGCCTTCGATTTAATTACACCCGGCAGATTAGAAGTGAGCCGCTTCTTTAAGCTCCTTTAACACCTCATCCAGATTACCCTCTTGGTTGTCCACGATACACACCGTGTTAGCAACGCTGCAGACCGTCATGCCCGACCCACGCACAATCCAACCAGTGGGTGGTGTAAAACCATTACACCCGGTAAACATCGACATCTGGTCGGCATTACCTTGAACGATACGCTTATAGTCATGAGCGAAGTGCGACAAGGCATGCAGTTGGTCATCCCCCATCACGCCATAGCCCTCAACAAAGGCACCGTCGTCTTTAAAAGAACAAACCGCCATCACGCCATCAATGGCGAGCATTTGACGGATCATGCAGCACCTCCAGCGGCAGCTAAGGCAGCATTGGCTGCTTCATAGTCAGCAACATTGTTATTTAAAATCACGCCGACTTGACCATTGGTGACTGCAGACCAGTCCATACCGACCAAGGTAAAACCTTCGATGGGATAGAAGCCTTGTGCATCAGATTGGGTTTCCCATCCACGCGCTTGCATGGTGGCGATCGACATATTGGCGATACACATGTGCGCCAACAAATCCAAAGCAGTTTTATTGATTGGACTACCCTCAACAATCTTGCTTTCTTTCAACTCGCCGCGAGAACTCATCGTGAAAGCCGCTTCTGCGCCCGCTAAGTTCATTAATTGATCTAAATCTGCCATCTTGTACTCCTAAGGTGGACGCTTAAGCGCCTCTGTTTTTTTATGCGTTAAACGAGTGATGAATCTACGATGCCGATACGCTCACGCATCAGCTTCATGAGACCATTGAGTGTGCCGGTGTCGTTTTTCACAAAGGCAAACACATTGCCCAAATTACACACAGTGAAACCGGGTCCTCGAACAATCCAACCTTGTGGTGGTGTGCTGCCACAATTCGGGCAGAAGCTCTCCAGCATATTGACTTGCATGTGCTCGCTCATGGTGGTGGCACGACACATAATGGCGGCCATTTTCGCCATGTCGTCATTCATCTCACCCTTGTAGCTGAAGCGATCGCCTCGATAAGAATATTCACCCGCGGCAATCACGCCGGGCTGATTGATAAGCTCCGCTGCCAGTGCCATCTCCCCTCCTAACACTCGGTTCTTTTAATTGTTATGCGCTGACCATAACACCAGTCTTTTTCCGAGCAAATAGTCGGATTTTTATTACCCATAAAATCTTTTAAATGACTGACTTTATTCACTATTTCAGCAAATAATGAACAACTAAATACGCCTTAAGCGATTCACCTCAGCCAAACACCCGAGTCTTCCCGACAAACGCCGCATAAAACAAGGGCTTTGGGTATAATTGCGCGCTTTTCAAAGCCATTAAACGCGGATCCCTTTTTCATGGATAAAACCTACGACCCACATGCGATAGAACAACGCTGGTACCAAACCTGGGAGAGCAAAGGCTGGTTCGCGCCAGATAGCTCCGCAGAGGGACAGCCCTACTGCATCATGATTCCGCCGCCGAATGTCACCGGCAGCTTGCACATGGGTCACGGCTTCAACAACACCGTGATGGATACCTTGGTTCGCTTTAACCGCATGCGCGGCCGCCCAACCTTATGGCAGCCCGGTACTGACCACGCAGGTATCGCAACTCAAATGGTAGTTGAGCGTCAGCTCGAAGCCGATGGCAAAACCCGCCACGACCTTGGTCGCGATGCCTTTATCGATCGTATCTGGGAATGGAAAGAAGAATCTGGTGGCAATATCACCCGCCAGCTACGTCGCATTGGTTCATCGGTGGATTGGGACGTTGAACGTTTCACTATGGACGAAGGTCTATCAGACGCAGTTAAAGAAGTGTTTGTTCGTCTTTATGACGAAGGTTTGATCTATCGCGGCAAGCGATTGGTTAACTGGGATCCAAAGCTACACACTGCGGTATCCGATCTAGAGGTTATCTCAGAGGAAGAAGCTGGCCACATGTGGCACATGCGCTATCCGTTAAGTAATGGCGAAGGTCACATGACTGTCTCCACCACCCGTCCCGAGACCATGCTTGGCGACTGTGCTGTAGCAGTTAACCCAGAGGATGAGCGCTACAAACATTTGATTGGTCAAACAATTGACCTGCCCTTAACCGGCCGCCAAATCCCAATTGTTGGTGATGAGCACGCGGACCCCGAGTTCGGTACCGGTTGTGTGAAGATCACCCCCGCTCACGACTTTAACGACTACGAAGTATGGCAACGTCATCGCGATGAAACCGCAATTAGCTCACAGATTCACGGTGGCTTGATCAATCTATTCACTATAGATGCTGCCATTCGTGAAAACGATGCCGACGAAGGTGAGCTGATCCCAGCAAAATATATCGGCATGGATCGTTATGAGGCACGTAAAGCGATCGTAGCGGATCTCGATGCTCTGGGCTTGCTCGATAAGATTGTCGACCACAAGCTCATGGTGCCACGCGGTGATCGTTCCGGCATGGTCATTGAACCTTTCCTAACCGACCAGTGGTACGTCAAAGTTGGGCCACTCGCAGAACCTGCGATTAAAGCGGTTGAAGACGGTTCGATTAAATTCGTACCGGATAACTGGAAGAACACCTACTACGAATGGATGCGCAATATCCAAGACTGGTGCATCAGCCGTCAGATTTGGTGGGGGCATCGCATCCCTGCGTGGTATGACAAAGATGGCAATGTGTATGTCGGACGTTCTGAAGATGAGGTGCGTGAAAAGCACAATCTTGGCGATACCGTACTGACACAAGATAACGATGTGCTCGACACCTGGTTCAGCTCTGCCCTTTGGCCTTTCTCAACGCTAGGTTGGCCTGAAGACACTGAACGCTTAAAACAGTTTTATCCAACCAATGTGTTGGTAACTGGCTTTGACATCATCTTCTTCTGGGTTGCTCGGATGATCATGATGGGCCTTAAGTTTATGGATGGCCAAGTGCCATTCCATGAGGTGTATGTGCATGGCTTAGTGCGCGACTCACTCGGCCACAAGATGTCGAAGTCGAAAGGTAATGTGCTTGATCCAATCGACTTGATCGATGGCATCTCACTCGATGATCTACTTGCTAAACGCACAAGTGGCATGATGCAGCCGCAGCTTGCGAAGAAGATCGAGAAGCAAACCAAGAAAGAATTCCCAGATGGTATTCCAAGTTTTGGTACCGATGCCTTGCGCTTCACCTTTGCGGCACTGGCTGCGACCGGTCGCGACATTAAGTTCGATATGGGTCGTATTGAAGGCTACCGTAACTTCTGTAACAAGCTATGGAATGCAGCACGTTATGTGTTGATGAATACCGAAGGCCAAGACTGTGGTCAAAACGGTGGCGAAGTGGAATTCTCAGCCGCTGATCGCTGGATTCAATCTCGCATGCAACAAGCGATTAGCGAAACCACTCACTCAATTGAAGGCTATCGTTTCGACCAAGCCGCCAATGCGATCTATGAGTTCATTTGGAACAACTATTGTGACTGGTACTTAGAACTTTCCAAGCCAGTATTGAATAGCGATAGCGCTTCAGAAGCGGCTAAGCGCGGTACACGTCAAACCTTGGTGCGTGTACTCGAAACATCATTGCGACTAACCCATCCGATCATGCCTTACATCACCGAAGAGATATGGCAGCGCGTGGCACCACTTGCCGGCACGCACGATGGCTCTGACAACAACACCATCATGACGCAGCCCTACCCTGTAGCTGATGACAGCTTGGTTGATTCTGCTGCAATCACCGAGATGGAATGGGTCATGCAAGCAATCTTAGGTGTGCGTCGCATTAAAGGTGAGATGAATATCGCACCGGGTAAGCCAGTACCTGTACTGCTAGGCAACACCAATGAATCCGATCGCAAGAATGCTGAGCAACATGAAATCTATTTGAGCTCACTGGCTAAAGTCGAATCAATTGAAGTCCTAGCCGCAGGCGAAGATGGTCCTGAATCAGCGACTGCCTTAGTCGGCGAGATGAAGCTTCTGATTCCGTTAGCGGGATTAATCGATAAAGATGCCGAGCTTGCACGCCTTGAGAAAGAGATGGGCAAGCTACAAGCAGACATCGAACGCACAGAAAAGAAACTGACCAACCCAGCTTTCGTTGATAAAGCACCCGAAGCGGTCGTCAATAAAGAGCGTGACAAGCTCAACGACGCTAAGTCAGCATTAGATAACCTATCAGCACAAGCTGATCGCATTCGCGCATTGTAAGGATTGATATGAAACCGTTTTTGCCACCGAAAGCTGCACCCATCATGCATGGCTTTTTAGTCTCAGGCCTGATGAGCTTAATCGTTACCGGTATTGCTACGCTGAACGCTATTGGCATCAGTGACCCCATGTTCACGACCAAATGGGGCGGCTCGTGGGTTCAATCGTGGATGGTTGCTTTCCCTGTCATTCTTTTTGTTGCCCCGCTCGCTCGTAGCATGGTGGGCCGCATGGTGAAAAAGCCTGAGGCTTAACGCATCACGATCACGCGTACGGCATCGAGTCGTACGCGGGTATCGCGTAAATGAATGCCAAGTAGCTCACGGCGTGCACTGATCTGCTCTACCTCATCCGCACGCACGTTTGGATTCACCTCTGCCAAACTCAACAGACGATTTAACTCCGTGCCGAGTTCTTTCTCCATATGCTCAACCGCAGCGGTCACAATTGATTGACTGGCTTGCTCAGCGAATTCTTCAGCATGTTTAAACAACACACGAATCTTATCGGCTGACGATTTGATAATGGTTTCTGCGAGCTTTTTATTCGGTGAGATATCCAAGCCGCGTAACGCTTCATGCGGCAACACCTCACTCAGGTCATTGCCTTTGATATCAAATAACACACGCTGACAACTTGGTGGCAAATAACGCTCAGCTTCTAACGCAGCTGGCGCCACACACTCTGTCATGAATAACATCTCGAGCATCACGGTGCCGGTTTTGTAGTCATCATGCTTGCACACTGTCACCGAAGCGGTACCTAACTCACTACTGGTCAGTAGCTCCATCGCGCCGCGTACCATGGGGTGCTCCCACGTCAGGAATTCACGGTCTTCATGGGTCAACGCATCAT
>OCRG01000143.1_pt1 | contig 11048 bp, 10 predicted proteins | sample 1535071 | NCBI WGS metagenome assembly OCRG01 (sample SAMEA3275605, study PRJEB22092) | marine metagenome | biome: ENVO:00000447; feature: ENVO:00002042; material: seawater | collected 2014-06-22T16:30:00+00 | depth 0 m
TTAAACCCAACACAGACGATATGCGCGAAGCACCAAGTCGTTTCCTACTTGAAAACATTTGGTCTTGCGGCGGTAAGGTACGCGCCTTTGACCCAGAGGCAATGGAAGCCTGCCATGCAATTTATGGCGACCGTGATGATATGGCCTACGTTGCATCTAAAGACGAGGCACTTGAAGGTGCGGACTGTCTTGTAGTCTGTACCGAATGGCGAACCTTTTGGTCACCCGATTTCGAGGCAATCAAAGATGCGCTTAGCGAACCCGTTATCGTCGATGGGCGTAATCTCTACGATCCGAACTATCTAGCGAGTATCGGCATTGAGTATTACGGAATTGGCCGTGGGCTATCGGTAAAGCAGCATTGAAAACATACACTGTGGGCTGGCGTGAATGGGTGGAATTGCCCGAACTCGCTATCGGCCCGATAAAGGCGAAGGTTGATACGGGCGCGCGCACTAGCGCCTTGCACGCCATTGATCTCGAAATATCTGAAAGGAATGGTCAGGCGTGGGTTAGCTTTACCTTCGAAAACGAGGACGGCTCAATGGGTGCCCGCAACGAGGCGCCTGTGGAAGAGTTTCGTGACGTCACAAACTCAGGCGGCCAAAGCGAATCGCGGCCGGTCATCAAAACCCCTTTGAAGCTCGGTGATGTTTACAAGCTCGTCGAGCTCACGCTTACGCAGCGCGACAATATGGCGTACCGAATGCTTATTGGTCGCACCACGCTCTCTTCAGAATTCATCGTGGCCCCTGCCGAGAGCTTTGTATTGGGCGGCGACGAGTTAAGCTCGGGAAACCCAAAATGAAAATAGCGATCCTCTCTCGCAACCCTGACCTTTACAGCACCAATCGTCTTTTCGAAGAGGCCGAGCGAAAGGACCACGAGTGCCAAGTCATCGATACGCTCAAGTGCTCGATCGACATTACGACGGCAAACCCCGCGATTTGGTACAAAGGTGAGAAGTTAGAGCGACAGGACGCCATCATCCCTCGCATAGGCGCCTCGATTACGGATTACGGAACAGCCGTTATTCGTCAGTTCGAGATGATGGACACCTATAGCCTCGTGGGCTCCATACCGCTTGGGCGATCACGCTCGAAACTTCGAGCTCTGCAATTGCTTGCGCGTAAAGGACTCGGTATGCCCGCCACCGGGTTTGCCCACGATGTTCACAACACGAGACAGCTCATTAAGTTGGTCGGCGGAGCGCCTGTGGTTGTAAAGCTACTCGAGGGAACACAAGGCCGTGGCGTTGTGCTCGCAGAGACGGTCAAAGCTGCCGAGTCAGTGATCGATGCGTTTACCGAGCTAAAAGCAGACTTTCTCGTGCAAGAGTTCATCAAAGAGGCCGGCGGTAGTGATGTTAGGTGTTTTGTCATTGGTAATCGCGTTGTGGCGGCGATGGAGCGGGTGTCACTACCCGGCGAGTTTAGATCGAACCTTCATCGCGGCGGCAGCGCGCAGCTCACCAAACTGACACCCACAGAGCGCCGAACCGCGGTTAAAGCCGCGCAGACCATGGGGCTCGACGTCGCAGGTGTTGACCTCATTCGGTCTAGTCGGGGTCCGCTGGTGCTTGAGGTCAACTCATCACCCGGACTTCGGGGTATTGAAGAAGCAACCGGTGTAAATGTGGCAGCCAAGATCATCAAGTACATCGAGGACAATGTGGATTCACCCAAATCTCGACGAAAGGATAAGGGCTAAGAAAAACCCCGAATGCTGCGCCCACATCATCAGTTACCGATCAGATGGGCACTAACCAAATCGCGATTAATCAGCCCTTTAAACTGATATAAAGAAATACGCCGACCAAAAACGCTAACAACCCCAAGGCAATCAACTGTTCTTTTTGAGACATACGGCCCTCCGCTTAAGGCGCTAGCTAGTTGGCCACTTGTTAACCAGCCCATGCAAAAACAACAAATAATCCCTAGGTTTGGTAACCCACACGGGGAGGCAAACGCGACGGTCTGAGAGCTTCTGTCGAATTGTAAGTCGTTTTTCGTACAAACAGGGGTACGCAATCTGACTTGACTGCGAAGTACGAGGTAGAATTGCCGGCGTTTAGCCACAAAGCTGCTTTAGCCCAAGTAATTTCAAGGTCAAAAACATGAGTGACAACAAACACGGAAAATCAGGTCAATACGTCTACTCGATGAATCGCGTGAGTAAGGTGGTACCTCCCAAGCGCGAAATTTTAAAAGACATATCGCTCTCGTTTTTCCCCGGCGCGAAAATTGGTGTTTTAGGCCTCAACGGCGCGGGTAAATCGACGCTCCTAAAAATCATGGCCGGTATCGATACTGACATTCAGGGCGAAGCCCGTCCGCAAGCCGGCATCAAAATTGGCTACCTTGCTCAAGAGCCACAACTGAACCCCGAAAAAGACGTGCGCGGAAATGTCGAGGAGGGACTTGCAGAAGCGATCGATGCGCTCGCCGGTCTCGACAAAATTTATGCGGCTTACGCCGAGCCTGACGCAGATTTCGACGCATTGGCAAAAGAGCAAGCGCGTCTAGAAGACGTTATTCAAGCAACGGATGCGCACAACCTCGAAACTCGTCTTAACGTTGCTGCTGATGCATTGAGGCTTCCGCCTTGGGATGCGGACGTCACCAATTTATCGGGCGGTGAGCAACGCCGTGTGGCCCTCGCAAGACTTTTGCTCAGCGAGCCAGACATGCTGCTCTTGGACGAGCCAACCAACCACTTAGATGCTGAGTCTGTGGGCTGGCTAGAGCGGTTCTTAGAGGGCTTTACGGGAACCGTGGTCGCGATTACTCACGATCGCTATTTCCTCGACAATGCCGCTGGCTGGATTTTAGAACTCGACCGAGGTCGCGGTATCCCCTACGAGGGCAACTATTCCACATGGCTAGAAGCGAAAGATCAGCGTTTAGCCCAAGAGCAACGCCAAGAGGCGTCTCGGCAAAAAGCCATTAAAGCAGAGCTTGAGTGGGTAAGATCAAACCCCAAAGGCCGACAGGCGAAGAATAAAGCACGTCTTGCTCGGTTTGATGAATTGAACTCGCAAGATTTCCAGACCCGTAACGAAACCAACGAAATTTACATTCCGCCCGGTCCGCGCCTCGGCGACAAAGTGGTCGAAGTCGAAGGCCTCAGAAAGGTTTTTGGTGATCGCCTGTTATTTGACGATGTGACGTTTACCGTGCCAAAGGGCGCGATCGTGGGTATCGTTGGTGCAAACGGCATGGGTAAATCGACCCTTTTCCGATTACTGATGGGACACGAGCAGCCAGATGGGGGCTCGGTGACGGTTGGTGAAACGGTACAGCTCGGATATGTTGATCAGTCACGCGATGACCTTGACGGCTCTAAGACCGTCTGGGAAGAAGTGTCCGACGGTCTCGATATCATTCGCATTGGCACTTATGAAGTGCCCTCTCGCTCGTATATCGGTCGATTCAATTTCAAAGGCTCCGACCAACAGAAGTTCGTAAAGGACCTTTCAGGCGGTGAGCGCAACCGCTTACATCTTGCCAAGCTACTTAAGCAAGGCGCTAACGTGCTGCTCCTCGATGAACCGACCAACGACCTTGACGTCGAGACACTGCGCGCCCTTGAAGACGCTATACAGGCCTTCCCTGGCTCTGCCATGGTGATCTCACACGATCGCTGGTTCCTCGATCGTATTGCGACACACATTCTTGCCTATGAAGATGATGGTTCTGTTGTCTTCCACGAGGGCAACTACACGGAGTACGAAGAAGATCGTCGCGCTCGATTAGGAAGAGATGCCGAAGTCCCGAGCCGCGTCAAACATCGAAAGTTGATGTAGAACGCTAGGCAGCACATGACAAATCAGTCCAGACCCATTGATTGATGGGCTGGGCTGTTTGAGCGACAAGCGACAAGCGACAAGCGACAAGCGACAAGCGACAAGCGACAAGCGACAAGCGATTAGAGTGTAACCCCCTCACTTACAGCTTCTACAGCTTCGCCAGATTTGTGATGATTCCGCAGCTGACTATCCGTGGTCCGGCTCAATATCCACAACCGCGGGAAAATGATCCCAAAGGCTCCGCAACAATCACCGCATCCACTGAATTAAAGCCTGCACTCAGTCAAAGAGTGCAATGGCTTCATCGAGCCGAGAGACAGGTTGAACCTGAATGCCAGGGATTTTTGTTCTCGGCGCATTACCTTTAGGAACGATGGCACGCTTAAAGCCATGCTTCGCTGCTTCGGCAATCCGTTCCTGACCGCTTGTTACCGGACGAATCTCACCCGTGAGACCAACCTCACCAAAGACAACGAGGTCTTTGGGAAGCACCTTGTTACGAAGGCTTGAGACGACAGCGAGTAAGAGCGATAAGTCACCGCTGGTTTCAGCGATTCGAACACCACCCACCACATTGGCAAAGACGTCCTGATCACCCACGTGTAAGCCCACGTGTCGGTGTAAAACAGCGAGCAACATAGCGAGTCGGTTCTGTTCAAAGCCCACGGCAACACGGCGCGGATTCCCTAAATTACTGGCGTCGACCAAGGCCTGAATCTCAACGAGCAAGGGACGTGTCCCTTCCCACACCACAACGACGACGGTCCCCGGTGCTGGCGTCTCAGCGCGCTCTAAGAAAATAGCCGACGGATTGAGGACTTCTTTCAAGCCGACATCAGTCATGGCAAAGACACCGAGCTCATTGACTGCACCAAAGCGATTTTTCTGGCCACGCAGCGTTCGGTAGCGAGAGTCTTGTTCACCCTCAAGCAATACCGAGCAGTCGATCATATGCTCAAGTACCTTAGGGCCGGCTAAGCTACCATCCTTGGTTACATGGCCCACCAGAATCAATACGGTACCGGTTTGCTTGGCATAACGCGTCAGCAGAGCCGCACAGTCCCGCACTTGAGCAACGCTTCCAGGTGCTGACGTCAATGCATCGCTGTGAATAACCTGAATAGAGTCGACCACCAAAACCTTTGGTTTATGTTTGTCAGCCGCCGTCAAAATCTCGTTAACGTCGGTTTCTGCCATTAGCTGTAAAGCGTCGGTCTCAAGACCCAAACGCTTAGCGCGCATGGCAACCTGCTGCGGGGACTCCTCACCCGTGACGTAAAGCGCTGGCGCCGCCGCCGCGAGTTTGCACAGGGTTTGAAGGAGTAATGTGCTCTTCCCTGCACCGGGATGACCACCGATTAAAATCGCAGAACCGGGGACAAAGCCACCGCCCAATACTCGGTCAAGCTCGGCAAAACCGGAGCTGAATCTCGGCAGATCTATCAGGTCAATTTCCGAGAGCTTTTGTACCGTTGCTGTCGTGCCAGCAAACCCGCCTCGCGACTTTGGACTCGCCGCAGAACTGGGACCTGAGAGCCTAACCTCAGAGAGCGTATTCCAGGCCTGACAAGCAGAGCATTGCCCTTGCCACTTACGATAGTCAGCGCCGCAGTCATTACAGACAAAGGCAGTCTTAGTTTTTGCCATAGATCGCTCCGACAGGGGTGCCCAGCCACCCCGAAACCGCTATGCTACCAGACCAAGAGTCATAGCTAACATCCATGTCTAACTCACGATTCATCCCTGAACGCTATTGCACGTTCTCAGCGCAACTCGCGGCCACGATTGGTCTCGAGGAGGCCATTTTGCTACAAGGATTGAGTCATCAGTTGGGCGCTGACAACGTGCAGGATACCGCTATTTCTATCCCGGCATTGACAAAAGAGTTCCCCTTTTGGGATGACATCAAACTCAATCAGCTTCTGCAGCGCCTTGTCGACTTGGGGATCATTTCCGCATCGCCAACATCCGATCCGGCAGTCTGGTCAACTCGCCGACATTACAGAAATGATCCTCCCAAAGTACAAACCACTCAGTCATGGCGCCCAAGCGAGCACGTGATTGATCTTCTCAACTTAAACCATGGGCTCACACGGGATTACATCCTGTCTCAGCTGAAGACCTTCGATCGCTCAGGTGACCCAAAGGGATATGACAGTCGTTTTCGACAACACGTCTTGTCCGAATGGCGTCACAGCCAAAGGCACCCCGCCTTTGACATTAAAGAGCCACCTAAGTTTGATAACCAGTGGCAACCGAGTGGTGACGCTCAGGAGATCCTCGCAAGAGCCGAAATTCCGGCCTCCTTTTACGATGAGATAAGGCCCGAGTTCATTCTCTACTGGAAGGAACGCGGCGGTGCACCGAAAGACGTCAACAGTAAGTTCATACAGTTTGTGCGCCAACGATGGGTACGCCACGAGAATAGTATTCAGCACAGCACCCTGCCTGAGCGACTTAACCCGCAATGGCGACCCAATGCGGCGGTGTATGAAACACTCACGTTATCCGGAATCAGCCAGGAGTACGCAGATTCGGTACTCAATGAATTTGTTGTTTACTGGGTCGACAGCAACGAAGTGCACACCTCGTGGAACGCGAAGTTTTTGCAGCATGTAAAATACCAATGGCAACGCCATCAGGAGCAGACCAGTGGCAGATCAACATCAAGCGGGGGCGCTGGCCCAGCAGATCGCACGAAAGACCGCAGCATCTCCGACGACCTCAGCGACACCAGCTGGGCAGGCTAACGCCGACACCTCGGAAGACGCTAGTCCCGATAACGGTCTTGTCGATGCGATCAACCAGGTGTTTGCGCTTTTTCGTCTCAACTACCACAACCAATATTACGCTGCTTGGTCAGATGCGCAGCAGCTTGGCCAGGTGAAGCGGCTGTGGCTGGAAGCACTGGGACATTTTTCCAGCGATTTAATTCTTATGGGTGCACGACGTGCGATCGAGGGTAGCGATTACCTTCCCACCCTGAACCGGATGCTCGCAAGTTGCTCTGAAGCGCTCGGAGAACTCGGTCTACCGACTGCGAACGCGGCTTACGAGGAAGCGTGTCTCGCGCCCAGTCCCAAGGCAGACGCCGCTTGGACTCACCCCATTGCTTATCTCGCCGGGCGAGACACTGGTTGGTACTTGCTTGCGAACCATACTCGCAATGAGGCCTGGCCCGCATTTCAGGTGCACTATAACCAGTGGCTCAGGCGAGCGCTTTCAGGAGAGACCTTAGTGATTCCCGAGCGCAAAGCTATCGATGCGCCTCGCGAGGAAGATGTAATGTCAAACGACCAGAGGAAAGCGGCGCTATCTGCGCTGAAAGAACAGCTGGGCTTCTAGGATAGTTGGCTAAAGCGATAGCTCTGTAATTTAAAAGCCTTGGTCAGCCATATACCTCTCTAACGACAGGCGTTGGGCGTCCAATGCTTTGATCAGTCCTGGCGCTTTCTCTAGCTCACCTGCCGCCATCGCGAATTGCAATAACTTAGCGATCTCAGAGAGTTGGGCGGCTTGCGCATTACCGCAAGTCCCTTTGAGGCGATGTGCCAAAGCGCGTATCGGTTCTGCATCTTGCTCACTCTGAAGCGTCTTAAGTTGTTCAATGTCGCCCAGGATTTCAGCACGAAACTTCTGCAGGATCATTTTCACAAGACTGTCGTCACCACCGAGCATCACGCGCAACGCATCGAGATCAATGGGTGGAGCGTCGCTAGGCGCCGTAGTGCTCATAATCGTTTCTCGCTAAATTTTCGAATCGTGTGAACTGCCCTTGGAAGGATAAACGGCAGGTGCCGATAGGACCATTACGTTGCTTGCCGATAATAATCTCAGCCACGCCCTTGTCAGGCGAGTCTTCGTTATACACCTCGTCTCGGTAGATGAACATAATGACGTCCGCATCCTGCTCAATCGCGCCCGATTCACGAAGATCTGAGTTTACCGGCCGCTTATTCGGTCGTTGCTCAAGCGAGCGATTAAGCTGGGAAAGGGCGACAACCGGGCATTTAAATTCTTTTGCAATGGCTTTCAAGCTTCGGGATATCTCAGAAATCTCCGCGGTTCGGCCTTCGTTAGAACCTGCCACCCGCATCAGCTGCAAATAGTCGACCATGATCATGCCAAGATCACCCTGCTCTCGAACCAATTTGCGAACACGTGATCGAAGTTCCGTAGGCGTTAGCGCAGGTGTGTCGTCGATGAATACCTGTGTGCCTTTTAGTTTTTCGGTTGCGCTAGCGAGCTTCGGCCAATCGTCTTGCTCAAGCTTACCCGTTCGCACACGCCCCTGGTCAATCCGGCCCAAGGACGACAGCATACGTATGACCAACTGCTCTGCGGGCATCTCCATCGAGAAAACCATCAGCGGGCGGTCGCTTGCCAACGCCGCATTCTCAATAAGATTCATCGCAAACGAGGTTTTACCCATCGACGGGCGGCCTGCAACAATGACGAGATCCGAAGGCTGCAAACCGGACGTCATTCGATCTAAATCTATAAAGCCGGTGGTTAATCCGGTGATATCACCGCCTGTGTTGTAAAGCTCCTCAATGCGATCAATAGCGCCTTTGAGGAGCCCTTCCATGCCCTGCGGACCACCCGCCTTCTGGCCACTTTCAGAAATTTGCATGATGAGACGCTCGGCTTCGTCTACCAGCTCCTCTGAACTGCGACCCTCAGGGTTAAAACCTGAGGAGGCGATATCTTGAGCCGCATTGATAAGCTGGCGGAGGACAGAACGCTCGCGTACCGCGTTGGCATAGGCACGGACATTGGACGCTGTGGGGGTTTGCTCAGCGAGTTCGGCGAGGTAGGTGTGGCCACCGGCGGCATCAAGCTCACCGGTCGCAAGCAGTCGATCTGAAACCGTGACCACGTCAACCGGCTCACCGCGATCAACAAGTAATGCAATTTGACGGAAGATCGCCCGGTGCTCAGGGCGATAGAAATCTGCGGCTGCGACGACCTCGGCAACGCCGTCCCAGCTATCTGAAGAGATGAGTAGAGCGCCAATGACGGAGCGCTCTGCCTCAATAGACTGCGGCTGCAGTTTTAGCTTGGCAACATCCCAATCGGGATTTGATGCTGTCTCCATATCAACTCTTTACCGATGATAGCGTGTTGATCTTACCGAGCCTGCCCCGGTGGTACAGCATGCCACAGTTCAGAACTGTGGCGTAAGAGACATTCGTTACTCGGCAACGATTGCAATGTTAGCCGTCGTAGCGACTTCAGCGTGAAGCTGGATCATGATCTCGTACTCACCGAGCTCACGAATCGCGCCATCCGGGAGGCGTACTTCGGCCTTATCGGTCTCGCAACCTGCGGCTGTTAGTGCCTCAGCAATATCACGCGTACCGACTGAACCAAAGAGCTTGCCCTCTTCACCCGCGGTTGCAGCGATTTGGACTTGCTCCAAAGCCTGGATGCCCTCTGCACGCTTCTGTGCCGCATCAAGCGTTGCAGCAGCGGCGGCTTCGAGCTCCGCACGACGTGCCTCAAACTTTTCAACATTCTCAGGCGTGGCAGGTACTGCTTTTCCCTGCGGGATAAGGAAGTTACGGCCATAGCCTGGCTTCACATCAACACGGTCACCCAGTCCACCCAAGCTACCTACGTTATCGAGCAGAATTACTTCCATCGTTTTTTCCCTCTACTTTGAGCACGCAGTGCCCAACCTTTTCTAAACTCATTTCGATCTTGCTCGACGCCCCAAATCAAGGAAGGCGTCCAGCAAAACCGCTAGTAACACGCCGACTTTCAATCCATCGACGATAATCCAAAGCGCATAACCGACAGTCAAAACCGCTCCACCTAGCTGTTGGCGCTTTGCAATGTGATGAAACAATGCAAAACCCGCCAGGGTCACGGGTATTCCCGCCAGCGCAGACCAAGCTGCCACCTCGCCGCCATTCAGAGCTCCCAGCATTGCCAAAAGCACCAAAAGGGCAGTTAAAACACTGGGCAATTTAAACGCCCGAAACTCTTCTCCAAATGCACCCGGTTTGAAGAGCACTGCCTGCCAATACCGTCCTAGTAACAAACTCAAGGACGCCATAAGCGCATTTCCGGTTGCCATCAAACCCGCAACCTGAGTTACCGTGGGCCTTAATGCACTTAGCGACTCGCCCGATTCGGGCGACTCTGCCTGAAGCGCTGCGATAAACGTATCCAGCATCGCCAACATCGCCTCCAGAAAGGCTGAGTTGAACGTCAGTAGCAAAACACCACCAACGGCCGAGACTGGAACAATTGCTAATAATGCGAGCGACAGACTTAAGGTCTGCGCGAGCACCAACGCACCCACAAATACGGACAACAACAAAAAGCCGGTTCCGTAATCTCCGCTCACCCAACCCAATAAAAGAGCAGGCAACAGAGACCATAAAGCTACCCAAGTCCCATCGCGCGATCCTTGTGCCATGGTGACCAGAGCTATTGCCGCAGCACTTATTGGTGCAGCGACTACAAGCACTGAGCCGAGAACGGCTACCGCCAGCGCTTGCCAGCGGCCACGCATGATAAATTCAGCGAGGCCGCGCATCACTGTCTTACTGGTGAGAATCCGTGTAAGGCAGTAACGCTAGGTAGCGAGCGCGCTTGATAGCTGTCGCCAACTGACGCTGATACTTTGCTTTAGTGCCTGTGATACGGCTCGGTACGATCTTTCCAGTCTCAGTAACGTACTGCTTGAGAACTTCCAAATCTTTATAGTCGATTTCCTGAACACCTTCGGCGGTAAAACGACAGAACTTTCTACGTCGAAAAAAACGTGACATCGATTACTTCTCCTCTGCCTTGTCAGTTTCGGCAGGCGCTTCTTCAGTCGCCTCACCTGAAGCTGACTCGTCAGCTGCTGCGGCTTCGGCAGCTTTCGCCTCCGCTGACTGACGCTCTTGATAACGTGACTTACGCTCACGATCCTCTTTCTCGGACTTCATGATCAGCGACTCTTCAGTCACTGCTTCGTCCCGACGAATAACGAGGTTGCGGATAACCGCGTCGTTGTAGCGGAAGGTAGTTGTCAGCTCTTCCATAGCCTCATTGCTGGCCTCAACGTTCATCAAGACATAGTGTGCCTTGTGAATCTTGTTGATGTGGTAAGCAAGCTGACGACGACCCCAATCTTCGAGGCGGTGAACTTGTCCGCCATCCTTGGTGATCACATTGGTGTACCGCTCGATCATGCCCGGTACTTGTTCCGACTGGTCCGGATGGACCATAAAGACGATTTCGT
>OCRG01000144.1_pt1 | contig 11029 bp, 8 predicted proteins | sample 1535071 | NCBI WGS metagenome assembly OCRG01 (sample SAMEA3275605, study PRJEB22092) | marine metagenome | biome: ENVO:00000447; feature: ENVO:00002042; material: seawater | collected 2014-06-22T16:30:00+00 | depth 0 m
GTATCGTGAAGGATGCGTTCACGCCGAAAGCTGTGGCCGCTATGGAGCCCTGGTTGCGCCAGCAGGCCAAGGTCATTGTTGACCGTGTTGCTAAACGCGGCGAGTGCGAGTTTGTCGAGGATGTGGCGGCGGAGCTTCCGTTAATGGCCATTCTTGAGCTAATGGGTGTGCCGCTGGAGGATCGCGAAAAGTTTTTTAAATGGACCAACACCATGACTTTCGCCGATGATCCGGACGTTGCTGGCGGTATCGCCGAGGCTAGGACGGCCTCGTTTGAGGTCATGATCTACGCCGCTGAGTTGGCGCAAAAACAACGTCAAGGGTTCACCGGCCCCGTTATTAAGGCCTTGCTCGAGGGCGATATTGACGGGCAGCCAATCACGGACGAGATGTTTTCCTGGGTGTTTATTCTGCTTATGGTCGGAGGTAACGAGAGCACGCGCACCGCAATTGCTCATGGTCTTCGACTCTTGATGGAAAACCCAGATCAGTTGCAGCACTTGGTCGACCATCCTGAAGACATTCCCGCCGCAGTGGAAGAAATGCTTCGGTATAACACGGCGTTTATCGCGATGCGCCGCACCGCCACGCAAGATATCGAGTGGCAGGGTTACAGTATTAAAAAGGGCGACAAGGTAGTGATGCACTACCACTCGGTGAATCACGACGAGGACGTGTTTGGTGAGGACGCACTGACGTTTGATATCCACCGTATGAAGCGAATGCCGACGCTGAACCGTGAAATTCGATCGTTCGGTATTGGTCAGCATTTCTGTCTGGGAATAAATTTGGCACGTTTGGAAATGCGGGTCATGTTCGAGGAGATCCTACCTCGACTTAAAAACCCGTCGCTGGCTGGAGAGATTACCTACATGCGGTCGTATTTCGTTAACACGATTAAAAAGATGCCGATTACGTTCACACCAGAGCGATGACATCTAGCGGATGTACGTCACAAAGCGAATAAGAGGCCTTTTGGGGGAGTCATGGCATACACAGGACGTCTAGCGGTTGTAACAGGGGGCGGGAGCGGCATGGGCCAAGCCTGGGCGAGACGCCTGGCAGGCAGTGGCGCGTCGGTCGTGCTTCTTGACGTCAACACGGAGGGGATGGCGGCAACGGCCTCTGGGTTCGAGAATATTCATACCGAGACTATTGACATCACAGATTCTGACGCAGTGAGACAGGTGTTCAGAGAAATTGAAGCAAACCATGGTGCCGTTGATCGTGTTATCAACGCCGCAGCGATTATGCCCTTTGGGCGACTGGTCGATGAGGACCCCAAGGTTACTAACAAGGTGATGTCCGTGAATTACGGTGGGTTAGCGAATGTTGCTACGGCGGCCTTACCTCCCATGCTGGAGCGAGGCTACGGCGACTTCATTAGTTTTTCTTCGATGACGGGCATCATTCCCGGATTGTTGATGGGGGCTTATGCCTCCAGCAAAGCAGCGGTCCAGCACTACAGCGAAATTCTCTACCATGAGAATCGCGACAGTGGGCTCCGATTTTGTTGTGTTTGCCCCCCTGCAGTTGCCACGCCGCTCTGGCGTCAAGCCGAAGCTACGATAGTTCCCAAGTTGCCATCAAAGGGTGAGACCCTTACACCGGATGAAGTTATTGCCGACGTTGAGCGCTGCTTAGAGGCGGGTAAACCCTTTTCGTACCCAGGCAAGCAGACCAAGTTTGGTGTGCTCATGCGTCGCCTGTTCCCGGGTCTTATCTGGAAGGCCTCTCATGATGCTGAGGGCTTCTAGGCTTCGCGTTTATCAGCCACCAAAGCGCTCATGAACCGCTTTACGCCTAACTTGAATCCTCTCCCATCGCTCCTCAGGCGACACCTTTGGAAGGTTCTCGATAAACGCAGCTAACTCTTCAGGGTTCAGTACGCGTGTGCTTGGCTGATCTGCTTCCGTGGGCGGTGAATCAAGCCCCTGCCAGCGCATGAATATGAGTCCCTCATCGTGCCCCGCGGGATCGAGCCAATTAGCAACACCTGGATCCTCGAGCGAGATCAGCGCATAACAGCGACTTTCGTCCTCTCGACACCCCAACTGATTCATATTCAGGGTGCTCGTATGGTTTTCATAATCCATGCTGACGAACCAGCGATTGCCTAACTGAATTCCCATGTAAGGCGCGCCCGTATCGCCAAATTCGATGAGCATGGTTTCATCAGGTTCGAGTTTGAAGTTACCGAAGGCAGAGTACTGACCAACGAGGCCACCGGGCGTGGCTCGCATGTTGAAAATAGTGTTGTTAGGAACCAATGACCACATGCGATCCGCGATTGCGATCCAGCTCGCGGTTCGGTCGTACATCGACTTTGAAGCTCGCTCGAAGCCACCGATCATATCGAGTTCGGTCAAAGGAATCGGCGGAACCTTCTCTGAATCGAGGCGCTCGATGTACAGAGGGTCGAGACGTTCTTTTTCCCAGTCCGAATGAGTGAAACGAACGAGCAGAGACTCGGCACCAGGTGCATTTTTCATCCAGTTCGCAACGCCCTCGGGGCGCTCAGGGCTCACGATGATTTCAAAATTGCCGTCGTCATCCATCTCCATCTCGTCGGCATAGAGCACACTCACGTTGGTGCTACTGCCCGCGTTACCCACGCCTGGAACACCGATAACGAGTTGAAAGATGAGTTGCGTCGTATTGCCGCGTTTCCCCGTCAGTCTGTAACTGCCTTCATCATCAAGGAGCGCAAAGAAGTAGTTGTTATCGGGGTTATCCAAACCTGCCTTGCTCGTCCAGTCGACACCGCGCATCGTGCGCGGGTAGTCGTGCGACATCAGCGCACCGGCCTTGATGGAGCCCACGATGGTGTACAAAAGTCCGCGATAGGCCTCTGCACGTGCTAGCGGGTCGTCAAAATTGCTGTGTGTTTTGTAGAGGGCGAGCGTGTCTCTTTGTGCTTGGAGAAACCCTTCGAAGGCGGCATCTAACGGATCATCAATCTGTGTCTGACTTGGCTCGTAACGGGGTGCAGGCGCTGTCATGCGTCCCGCATAAAAGCCGGCAACGATGAGCATCAAGACGATTACGAGTAAGCTAATTTTCTTCATGGTGTTTCCTGGCTTGGTTTCGGGTTTCGGGTTTCGGGTTTCGGGTTTCGGGTTTCGGGTTTCGGGTTTCGAGTCACGGATTATGGTTGCGATACCACGCGATGGCGTCTGACACAGTCTCGCTTAGCGGACGGGGCGCCCACCCTAGTTCGGCAGCGGCCTTGGCGTGATTCATCGGGCCAAAAGCCTCGGATAAAAACATCGAGGTTCGACAAAATTTGGCGTCTTTGATCCCTCTGAGACGATTGATAACTTCGGCAATCGTTGCGAAGACATAGGCTTTGCGCATGGAGAGCACGGCAGGTTTTTCGGATCCCATCGACTCTGCAGCCATGGCGTAAAAGTCTTGCTGTCGAAGACACTCGCTGACAATAGCGTACCGCTCGCCGATGCGCCCTTTGGTCTCCGCGAGCAAGCAAGCCTGTGCGGCGTCACGTACGTCCACTGTCGGTAAGCTGCAGTCAAGCGCGGTGTTTTTTCTTTTCGTCGCTTGCCACAGTGCATTTCCGTGAGGCGTTGGGCCAAAATCGTCAGGGCCATAGGTGTTGGCGACACAGAGCATGACTGCTGGAAGTCCCCGCTCCGAGACGGCGTCGGTAACCGCCTTCTCCGCGAGTACCCGCGTCTTTACGTAGTCAGGTGCCTCGTCCCACCAGTCGAAAGCCTGGTCTTCTTGTGCCGGCGATCCAGAGTGACGGGGGAGGGTGACCATTGAACTCGTAAAGACAAAGCGTGTGATATTTTCGGCTACTGCGGCGTCTAGTACGTTGGCGAGGCCGTCTACGTTGGTGCGATACAGCGGCGTTGAATCGACGAGCCAGGCGCGAGTGTCGACTACGTTGTAAAAGATGCTGCCACAGCCGCGCATAGCGGCTCTCACCGAGTCACTGTCGCTAATGTCGCCATAACAAATCTCGATATTCAGGCCTTCTAGGGCACTGAGGTCACTCGTAGGCCGCACCATTGCGCGAACGGACCTCCCTTGGGCAACAAGAAGCCGCGTTACGTGGCTACCCATAAAACCATTCGCGCCCATAACCAGAGCTGGGGATGAACTGGCGTAATCGTTGGTGACCGAGGTATTCACAAACACAGTCTCTTGTTCATTTTATTATTTTTGAAGATTGAGCCTTGAACCCGTATCGCTTGCAATGCTCTTGTGCCACTCAAAGGGACGATGGTCATAAGTATAGGGTCGGTATACTGCGGCAATGCAACTTACGATTGACCGCCCTCATTGAGGAACCGCCCATGCTCGATACTGCCTTTCAACCACTTCAGCTTGGACCCCTGACGCTTCCTAACCGCTTTATAAAAGCGGGTGCTAACGAGAACATGTCAAAGCAGGGAAAACCGACCCGTGCGATGCGTATGCATCACGAGGCGTTGATCAAAGGCGGTGTTGCCATGACCACCATGGCGTATGTGGCAGTTGAGAAGGACGGACGAACACTGCCTGACCAGGTATGGGTGCACGACGAAGCCATGGACGATTTGAAAGCGGTAACCGATGCTGTTCATGCAGCCGGTGGTAAGATCGCGGCGCAGATTACGCACGGCGGCAGCTTTGTCACAGGGGTCTTCATCCCAAGGCGCCTCGAAAGCTCTGTGTCGGGTTTTAATCCTGCGGGCCTGCTCCGCGGCAATATGTTCCGTCGCGCCATGAACGAACGCGATATGGATCGCATGGTGGGCTTGTTCGTAAATGCGGCAGAGCGCTGCTTTGAGGCAGGCTTTGACGCGGTCGAAATCCACATGGGGCACGGTTACCTTCTGAATCAATTTCTGTCGCCCCTAGATAACCAACGCAAGGATCAATACGGCGGTAATGCAGAGAATCGCGCACGTTTCCCCGCGCGCGTCTTGCGGGCGGTAAAAGAGGCGGTGGGGGATCGTATGGCTGTGATCGCAAAGATCAATGTAGCTGACGGTCGCAGCAAAGGCGCTCAGCTAGAAGACGGAATTGTCACGGCGAAGATCCTCGAAGAGGCGGGCGCCGACATGCTGGTGCTCTCGGGGGGACGAAACGTTGAATCGGGTTGGTTTACCTTCGGCAGTAACATGAATCTAGACGCTATGCTGCGTGTTATTGGTAAGTGGTCGTTGAGCGGTATGGCAATTGCCTCAACGCAAGCCTCTGTACCCAAGATTGATTTTAAGCCGCTCTATTTCTGGGAGTATTCGACGAAGATTCGCGAGGCAGTCTCGATCCCACTAGCCTACCTAGGCGGCGTTACCTCGGCAGAAAACGTTTCGCAATGTATGGAGGCAGGGTTTGAAGCGGTACAGCTCGCCAGAGCGCTTCTCCGAGAGCCCGATCTTGTCAATCGCTGGCGAGAGGAGGGAGGTGAATCGCTGTGTGACAATTGCAATAGCTGTGTTGCCTATATTTATCACCCAGCCGGTACTTGGTGTATTCACCAACCACCGAACAAACTCGAGGATAATCAGATTCTCGCATCTGCAGGATAAGTCCTACGTAACACGGGGCGACCGCAGAAATGAATCGACCGTGGCTTACAGAGTGCCTGGCCGACGATCGCAGGCACTATTGGGTCACGCGATGCCTGAGGTCATGGTATAAACACCGAGCACATGGATGGACCTAGCAAAACAATAATAAGGGTCAAGATACGATGAAAATTGAATTTATTCGGGAAATCGCAGCGCCCCCAGAGCTGGTCTGGCAGGTCATCACCGAGTTTTCTTCTTACGGCGAATGGAATCCTTTTGTCACGGCCTGTGACGCAGAGCTGCGTGCAGGTGCGCCTATCTCGATGACGGTTGTGTTGGGAAAAAACACTCGAGACCAGGTCGAATTTGTCAGTCAGGTCATCCCCGGCGAGTTGTTCGAATACCGCATGAAACCCGTTGGGCCGCTCCTGCACAGTTACCGACAGCACGAGGTGATGGGCTTGGGTGACGGCAATACCCGCTACCGATCGACCTTTGAGCTAAACGGCTGGATTTCAGGATTGGTTGGCTTGAGTCTGGGATCTGCCTTGCAAGACGGGTTTCAGGGAATGACCGATAGCTTGGTGAGCCGCGCTGAGAGTTTGGTGTAGCCAGTACGCTACCGTAAGCGCAGTCAAAGCAATTGGCGTCGAATAAAAGTGGTGTTGAATACAAGCGGCGTTGAGTGTTGGGTCCTTGGGCAGAAGATTCTGTGATAACGGTTTTTGAGTAGCAGACCCTTGAATACGGGGTCCTTGAATGGAGAGTTAGATGGCAGTCACAGATAAGCGTGTCGCAGTCGTAACGGGCGCAAGTCGCGGTGCAGGTGCGGGAATTGCACGAGCATTGGGCAGTTACGGGATGCGGGTGTACGTCACGGGAAGAGCAGAGACTGTCGGTGAGGCAAAGGGCTGGGACGGTGCCGCACTGCCGGGCACGGTACACAGTACGGCAGCTGAGGTGACCGCCGCTGGTGGCGAGGGTATTGCTGTGCGTTGTGACCACGGTGACGACAACCAAGTCGCAGCGCTCTTCGATCAGATTCAGCGTGAGTCAGGCAGACTCGATATCTTGGTGAATAACGCAACCATGATTCACCCCGAACTGATCAGCCCAAAGCCGTTTTGGGAAAAGGAGCTTGCCGCAGTGGGTATTTTGGATGTCGGCCTGAGGTCTGCTTACGTTGCGAGTTGGTATGCGGCGAAAATGATGGTTGAGCAGGGCTCAGGGTTAATCGCCTTTGGCTCATCGTTTGGTGCAAATTGCTACATGCACGGGCCGGGTTATGGCGCTCAGAAGGCCGGTATCGATAAATTTGCCCATGATATGCAGCACGACTTTGCGGAGACGGGTGTCAACGCGGTCTCAATTTGGATGGGGCCGTTGCGCACAGAGCGCGCGCTGATGGCGGCCGAGGTGCATCCAGAGCAGTACGAAGAAATCATGAAGGTCGCCGAGAATCCTGAATACACAGGGCATTTACTGCAGGCTTTATCCGTCAGTCCAGATATCGGGAAATACGCGGGTAAGACGCTCGTTGGTGCTGAGCTCGGCGTTGAGCTTGGCATTCCAGACGACGGCGAGTACCGAATCTCTCATCGTGAGATGCTCGGGGGACCGCCGGAGCGATCTAAGGCGGTGATTTATTAACCTTCTGTCGACAATCAAGACTAGAAGCTAGCGCAGAATTGCGATTGAGGTAGTGAGGCAATGTTGAGACGACAAGTCGAATCTGGTGGAACGAAGACTAGAGTGCTGGTTGTTACGGTAATGCTTGCCGCTTTAGTGGCTTATTACGTATTGATCCCGATTGATGATCCCTCACTGGATGGACCTGATACCGTACTGGCGGTTTCAGCCAGCAGCGACCAAATTGAGAGCGCGACGCCGAGTCGCTCCTCAACCGGGGAGGAGCGTCAGGTCTTCTGGGGCGACCTCCATATCCATACGTCGTTATCGAGTGATGCCTTCACTATGGGTGTTCGCGCGATTCCGGATGACGTCTATCGCTTTGCCAAAGGCGAGACGTTAGAGCACGGCGCAGGGTACCCAGTCACCATCGCGCGGCCCCTTGATTTTGCGGCGGTTACCGACCATGCGGAGTACCTAGGACAGGCCCGGCTATCGGACTTGGACGTCCCAACGACACGACAGTCTTTATCCGACATTCTTAGACGCGAGAATCGGCTGACGGTCACCCAGTCGTGGTGGGAGATCATGAGTTTGATACGTGAGAATGGTTTTAAACTGACGCTCAGCGGTGTCGATGCTGATATCAATCGTGTGGCTTGGGATGAGATTGTTGCGGCCGCCGAGCGACATAACCAGCCCGGTGTCTTTACCACCTTTCCTGGCTGGGAGTGGTCAGCGGATGCCGGTGATGTGGGGACGCACCTGCATCGCAACGTCATTTACGGCAGTGAGGACTTGCCGTCCATCCCGTTCAGTTCCATCGACGGTCCCACGCCCCCTGACTTGTGGGCATTTTTGCGTAGTGAGCGCGCCTCGGGCCGCAAAGTGATGGCCATCCCGCACAACCCCAATCTCAGTGAAGGTCTTGCGTACCGAATCACCGATGAAGCGGGTACGCGACTTGAGCGAGTATCGCCTGCTGATCGCTCCGATTTGGAGCCCATTAGCGAAATACTTCAGATCAAGGGCAGCTCTGAAACACATCCGCTGTTATCGAGCCTTGATGAGTTTGCCGATTTCGAAATCGCGGGAACGGTACCTGGGCGTGAGGTTACTTTAACCAGTGTCAAAGGCGCTTACGCGCGAGACGCATTGCGTAGCGGTATCTCGATGGCGCACAGCGAGGGGTTCAACCCACTGAAGTTTGGTGTGATCGGTTCGAGTGACAGCCACAACGCAACCTCACCGAGCGATGGGAAGGGGTATACGGGCAAGTTGCCGATGATGGACGGTTCTGCCGGTTTAAGAACTGGAGCCGCAGGCCTGGGTCTCAATAAAATGACGCCGGCGCGCAAATGGGGCTCGGGTGGTCTCGCAGCGGTGTGGGCGCCTGAAAATACGCGTGAGGCGCTCTTTGATGCGATGCAGCGTCGAGAGACCTTTGCTACCTCGGGACCGAGAATCGTTGTAAGTGTGTTCGCAAGCTGGGGGTTCCCGGAGGGAACAACGGCTGCAGCGAACTTCGACGCGACTGCGCGTGCACACGGTGTACCCATGGGCTCTACCTTACCTAAACTGGCTGATGTTGACGCACAGGCGCCCGAGTTCGTGGTGGTCGCAGAGCGCGACCCTATCGGCGCCAACCTCGATCGGATTCAAATGATCAAAGGCTGGGTCGACTCAAATGGGCAAAGTCATGAGCGTATCTACGATCTTGCCTGGTCGGATGAGCGAAGTGTTGACGCGGAAACGGGGCGCGTAGCACCGGTGGGTTCCACGGTAGATCCGGCGACTGCCTCTTACGCGAACACGATCGGCGCCCCTCAGTTACGTGCTCACTGGTCAGATCCTGACTTTGATAGCGATCAGGAAGCGTTTTATTACGTGCGAGTTTTGGAAATCCCGACGCCGCGGTGGTCAACTTATGACGCAGTGCAGTTGGGTTTGGAGCCTATGGCGCCTGTTGCCATTCAGGAGCGCGCCATAAGCTCAGCGATTTGGTATCAGCCCTGAAGCCCTGAAGCCCTGAAGCCCTGAAGCCCTGAAGCCCTGACACCCCGAAAGCCTTAACACTCTTAAAACCCAAAGCCGTGAGGCATTTGATGCGTGGAGGCCTAAGACCCCCTAATCTGATGCGCTTACAAGATGCCTGGGATGATCGCTTTCCGCTCTTTCGGATAATTATCGAAATTTTTGTGGAACCATTTGTGCGTAAACAACGCCCGCGGTATGAGGTTGCACGCGGTCATGGCGAGTACGAAAACCGCACCTAAGTTCCAAACCATGATGGCGAAGCCGGTGAACGATAAGATCTCACCGAAGTACTGAGGACAGGTCACCCACTTAAATCCACCGCCGTAAGGAATTTTGTACCGAGGCTCGTCCGGGCTTGGGTTGGGTGAACGCAGGTTCCTCAAGATGCTGTCTGAGTGCACGTTAAGCGTGAAGCCAATGACATAGATGACAAGGCCAATCTGGAAGCGCGGATCGCTGAACCAGGCCTCGGTGTATTGAGATCCAAACTCTGTGAGATAGGCCGCGTTGAAATATCCGTGTAAGAAGAGGGTCGCCCAACCCGCAAAAACGACGCCCAGTGAGAAGCTCGCGGTTGAACCGGGCTGAACACGCATGAGCATCGGTGTAACAAGCGCTCGGTTGGTGTAATGAAACATCCAAACCGCTAGGAAGAACAGCGGTACGGTTTGGTCAGCGTTAGGCCCCATAAAAAAGACAATTGGAAAGACGATGAGGCCCGGCAATTCCATGAGGATCCAACCGATCTTCGAGCCTAGCTTGATACCTTTTGAACGCTTGCCGCCGCCAAATCGACCGCCGTAGGCGGCTGTGCCAAAGAAGCTAGACACCATAACGAGTGCGGCATAAGCAAAGCCGATGAGGAGAAGCGTGTCGTAGAGTGTATTGCCGGTGTACCACTGCATATGCCATGTCCTGTCTGAGATAAGTTCTGCGGCGCCTAAGGTCGCCCCGTAGCGCTCCTGAAGCAAGCGTTGCCCATCGTCCAAACGGAGGCAGAGACGCGCGAGGCTTGACGATACATTGGCTGGCATACTGATAAAAAAAGCGGGAGCCTACCGTGTCGTTTACACCCATCCTAGAAAAAGACGTTAGCAATTGGACGGACGAGAAAGATGTTTTGGTTGTCGGTTTCGGCGGAGCAGGCGCTTGCGCTGCGATCGAGGCTAACGACAACGGCGCGTCGGTTGCGATCTTCGAGGCGGCGTCTGAGAGTGGCGGCTCGACGAAATTGTCCTCAGCCGAGCTTTATCTTGGTGGTGGTACCAAAGTTCAAAAAGCAGTGGGTTACGAAGACTCAGTGGAGGATGTCTACGGTTACCTGATGGACTCGAACGGTCCCCAGGCTGATCCGGCCAAGGTGCGCGCTTATGCAGAAGGGGGAGCCGCACATCTCGATTGGTTAATGGAGCTCGGCGTGCCTTTCAAAATGTCCGAGTATTCGCAGCGCGCCATGATGGCCTTAACTGACGATTGCTTGTTGTACACCGGGAGCGAGAAGGCCTGGCCCTACGCCGAGAAGTACGGGCATGCACCGCGTGGTCACAATCTTTATGTCGAGGGCGATAACGGCGGTCCGCTGTTTGTGAAAATCATCACTGAAGCCGTAGAAAAGCGCGATATAGACGTGCACATCGAGGCGCGTGCGCTCCGGCTTATTGTTGATAGTTATGGTCCCGAGCAACGTGTTGTTGGGCTGGTCGTTAGAGAAAATATGGAAGAGCGCTGTTACCGGGCGAACAAAGGCGTTGTCTTGTGTGCGGGGGGCTTTGTTATGAACCCTGAGATGATGCAGCAATACGCACCCGACCTGGCCAAGGCTACAACCGTTCCCATTGGTA
>OCRG01000147.1_pt1 | contig 10780 bp, 17 predicted proteins | sample 1535071 | NCBI WGS metagenome assembly OCRG01 (sample SAMEA3275605, study PRJEB22092) | marine metagenome | biome: ENVO:00000447; feature: ENVO:00002042; material: seawater | collected 2014-06-22T16:30:00+00 | depth 0 m
GGTGGAAATGTTTTCTTGGGAGAAACAATTACAATAGAAAAGTTTTATGGCGGTGTTACGATCTTATTAGGAATTGGGGTAATTACAATAAACGCAAGACTAAGCTCCATTTTTAGTCGCTGATAGTAGACGTAGTGCGATAGAGTTCTGAGCTGGTCGTGAACCTAAACATGAGTAAAAAGAAAAAAGATGATTTCACTTAAAACTTCCGCCGCAGAGATGGTTACGCAAGCACGCGCGAAAATAGAAGAAATTGAAACACCTGACCTAATCACAATGATGGATGATCCAAACGTGATTATTGTTGATATCCGAGACATCCGAGAGCGTCAGCGAAGCGGATATATCCCGGGTAGCTTTCATGCCCCGCGAGGAATGATTGAATTTTGGATTGATCCAGAGAGCCCTTATCACAAAGACATTTTCGCCCAAGAAGGCAAAAAATATGTCTTTCATTGCGCGTCAGGCTGGCGGTCAGCGCTTACTGTAGCAACTCTGCTTGAGATGGGTTTTGAGGCAGCGCACCTAAAAGAGGGTTTCTCTACGTGGGAAAAACAAGGCGGCCCAGTAGAGCATTAAGACCCAAGAACTCAAAGAACTGTGTTCTTTCATTAGGTTGCAGACACATTGTCGAACCCCAGAAACTAAACACTCAAACACGTGAAAAAGTGTGTTTTTGAAACTCACACGCATATCATTAGTGTGAGAAAATTTAGTCAGCGATAGTGTTTATGGGAGTGGCGCTCGGGGGCGCAACCACATTTTTCTAAAATATCATTTAATTATAGTATGTTAGCAGACTTTGAAAATATGGAAGTGGTCTTTAAAGCGGTCCCAAAATTTACAGTTTTCTGGCAGATAAAAGGTTTTCTCGCTCAGGTCTCACCGAGTCCAAATCAAGTCTAGATTCCAAAATACCCATGGATCAAAGGCCAATCATGCACTGAAAATCAATTTGGACCAGTCAGATGAGCCTGCTCATTGCGGCGTTGTTGATTGCTAGCTACCGAAATATAATTACTTTCGTCTTCATCAAGCACTGAATAAGTGACCTCCAACAACTCAAACAAACACCCTGGAATTGATACCAACATAGAGGTCTCGAAACGCAACGCACTGACGCCGTCTATTCGCTTTCAGTCAGGTTCTCAATGCCACGCGCGTCACTCTACAAAACTGACCACTTTATACAATTTTGCAAACATATGTTGCTAAGCTACCATTTCCCAATCGATCCAACGCGTAACAGTTCCAGATGCTTTCGAACGGACTAGCTATTTTTCAGTTTCGTTAATCTTTCCAAATTCTCAGTCTTTTAGTATGCCTTTTATGATTTACTACGGTTTTAGCCAGCCTCGCCATTGATATACCAAGGTGAAAGGAGTACGTGATGTCATCATACGATCCTGATTTGATCTGCACCCGCGAAGATGATGTGTTGTTACTAACGCTTAACCGCGGTTCAAAAGCAAACTCTTTGACGCCCACATTAGTCGAGGATTTGATCACCGCGCTGGATCAGCCTGACAATGTGCGCATGGCAGTAATTCGCGGTGAGGGGAAGCATTTCTGTGCCGGGTTTGATCTGTCAGATATTTCCGAGTTATCGGATGGGGATTTGCTCTGGCGCTTTGTGCGGATCGAGTTGCTGTTGCAGAAAATCTACCACAGCCCCTTTCCCATCGTGGCCCTTGGGCACGGGCAAATCGTTGGCGCGGGCGCAGATCTGTTCGTCGCTTGTTGGCACCGGGTTGCAGCGCCTTGCGCGAAACTGAAAATGCCGGGGTGGAATTTTGAATTGGCCCTTGGCACCGGACGCTTAGCCGCCCTGATAGGGCAAGACGCCGCGCGCGATATGCTGATTGACACCAGGTCTATTTCCGCCGAAAAAGCACGAGAGATAGGGCTGGCCAGCGACCTGATAGAAAAAGAAGGTTGGGAGGATCTAGTCACGACCCTTGCCGCGCGCGCGCGTACCCTACCAACCGAGGCCACGACCAACATGCTGGCTCTCACAGGGTCAAAGAGCGCCGAGCTTGATCTAGCAGCACTCGTACGCTCTGCTGCACGACCTGGCCTAAAAGCCCGAGTAGAGAAGTATCGAAACCTTGCCATGCGCGAGCTGCAATAGGTCCGTCTGCATAGCTACGAAGAGTCTCAACGCCACTAAATTCTAAATCCGAAGAAGCCGAACACAAAATTATTCACAAAACGCATAAACCTTCAAATTTGTTTGATTGTCTAAATCTGTAAATTAATCGCAGATACCTTTGATTAGTAAACATTTAATCAAGGACTGTGTTCTTACACTAGGTTCGAAACACAGTGTTCATTGATAAGATCTCACACCCTACAGTTTGCTTCACCAAACTTTTCAATAGGTGATTTCATAAATCAGTGATAGCGTTAATGCAGCCAACACAAGGAGCCACTGGTTTCCAACTAAAATAAAGTTCCAATGCTAAGGAATTTGTTACACATCAATTATGTGTAGCGGATACTGTAAGGTCGGTGACCTAGTGGCGATGTTAGTTCACCGATCTTGCTTTGTTTTTCAAGAAGACGAGTCGCGATTATGTCGCACAGCACAATGTGGTCCCATTTAATAATTGCGACGTAGCTACAATCACGATGTTTTCTTAGCATTGTACCCTTGAGGGCGAGGCTCTCCTTGTTATGTTACGCGTTTTTTCTCACCCTCACACCAAGCTTGAACGGTTTCAGTTCAAATATCATCTGAGTTTCTGCTTGTTGGATTTTTCGTTTGAGACCTCTACCTTCATTGCACGAAAGGAGAACTGTTATGAAAGCACTAGCAACGACTACTTTTGTATTGATCATGTCAACCACCAGTGCATTTGCGTGGGGAGAAGGATGCTCAGGATCGAAGGCAAGCATGGCTAATTTATGTGAAGCCGGTTGGTCTTGGGACGAACAAGCAGGCGCTTGTGTGGAAACTCCAACATCATGATTTGATATGGATGGTTGGGCACACGCCTGACCATCCGATTATTGCACACCACACGATAAGGTTTGCTAATGACCGATAATCATGTAGCCTTTGAGTACGCGACGCTCAATCATGCATGGAGGCTCACATGCAAACTTCGAAAGAGTACGCAGCACGCGCTTGGATATTAGAAGACCTACGCCAACACCTCACAACTGACGAACTAGATGAAGTTATCCTTTTCGCACGACGTGCAGGGTATTTGGATGCTGATGTTCAACTCACTGATGCTGGAACTCGATATTTTAATTTAATGACCAAATACACGAAGGAAGTGGAAACCATTTAGTGTTACAGCCAGCTTCAGTCGCAAACATTTGCTATTATTTGAAAAATCTGTAGGCTCAGAATATTCGACGCTTCACTCCTAATGGAGGTACTGGTTCATGGTAATCAGAAATGAATTTGTCGAAAGAGAATGGCTGCTACGCCACCTCGGACATACAATCGGGACCCACAACGTTGATCATATTATAAACTTCGCGCGCGATGCAGGCTATCTCGATGCGGATGGATGCGTGACTGTTTTAGGTAAGAACTTCTATAGGGTAGCTAGCCGCGATCCTGACGCACTTGGGTATGACAAAAACTACGTCATGCAACACTTTCATTGAGTAGAGAGAGCTGTGATGGATAGCATGCAAGAGTTTTGGGCTTGCCAGTGGTTGTTAACTAACATTGGTGAAACATACAAAACGCAAGAGATACTAAAGGCGATAGAGATAGCACAAACTGTGGGTTACATAAGCAAAGATGGCCATCTCACAGCAGCTGGTAAAAACTATGTAGAGCAAAACAAAGAAGTGTTTTCTCTCATGGAATAATATGAAAATTACAATTGCTTTAAATTGTATGCATAAGTATTTATTTGACGCAATTTGATACAATCCTACCTAAATTGTATGCGACAGTTTTACACACATAGTGACTACACGGACGCTCTGCTCAACATTGCCGCCAAACGCGGCGCATCGGATCGCATTGCGGCTTACGAATATTGCATGGAGAAAAAGTGGTTGTGTGGATATGGCCGAGTAACAGATAAAGGCTTCCACAAAGTTACTGCGAACTTCTACAACGACAATCCTGCGATCCCACGATCTACATAAATGTTTCGCTCATTGGGAGCTCAAAATCACGATCGAATGAAGAAACGAGAAATCAAACATGCAAGATGATCAGGAAAAAACTTGGGCAGATTGGTATAAGATCATTACCATTGCAGAAAAAACTTTGTTGGTGATCATTGCATTTTTGACGGCCTATGCAGTGTTGGTTGAAATTGTGGTGATATTAACCGAACGCGCAGTCAAATTGACCGACCTGTTGCTTTTGTTCATTTATGCAGAAGTATTAGGCATGGTTGCTGCTTTCTATAAGTATCGCAAAATACCTATTACCGTGCCAATATTTATCGCTATCACTGCGCTATGCCGTCTCATCATCTTACAGGGTAAAGGGATCAATACAATTGATCTTCTGTATGAAAGCGGCGCTGTATTACTGCTAGCAATTTCGGCGTTAATCATTCGCTGGAACTTAATAAACTTGGTTCACACAAAAAATAGTGATGATACTTAATCGAAAGTTACAGAACATTTAGCGGTAACAGCATAATTCTGTTTTAACTCTAACATCATAAGATCAATGCCATGAATTTCAAATGTGGTATCCCCATAATTCATGATACGCTAATGCGAATACAAATAAACTAGGACGAGAAACATGGACCCTATTTGCGAAGCCTGTTTAGAAACAGCTGACCCCGCCGACCAGAAAGATATTGACGCCTTTACTGCAAGCTCAAAAGAATGGATGCTCGTCGTTGAAGACAACACTCCCAAACTCACGAAAGTTTACAAATTTGCAAATTTTGAAGAAGCACAAGACTATACAAATAAAGTCAGTAGGCTTGCAGAGGATGTCGGTCACCATCCGGTGATAGTACTACAATGGGGTTCTGTACAAGTAACTTGGTGGAGCCATAAAATAAAAAATATTCATCCGCTGGATTTAATTTTAGCGGAGAGGTGCGATCTTGCGTACGCCGAAACGAAGCAAATTCAGGTGTAGCAATCAAGCCGCGTTATTTTAGCTGATAATGTTTTCCACTGCTGGTCAACCTTATCCAAAGCTTGCAAGTCTACTTTTAAGTCAGCTTCCCAGTAGCGTCCCGAAGTAATAAAATACCCAAGAGACTTTTCTTGATCGAGTATACTTTGCACGCTCGCATTATTTATCAAAAAGTGGCAAGGGTTATCATCAATATTTCGACTGCGTCTCGGAAAGCAAAGTTTGGAACTCTGATCTGAAAGGTTATAAGTACTGCAGCCGTTTCTAGCAGCTAAGCACATAAAACGAGCAGACTTTGCATACAAATCTCTCAAGGTGAAATCTTCACGCAATGGATCTGGAGTACCCGCTCCGTAGAAATGAGTTTTACCGGCATCAGGGTAAACCATATCACAACCGAGGATATGTATTTCTGAGGGCATATGCGCGCCTAATGCCCAATAGAGCGCTGTAAACGCCATGGTGCCACCTCCATAAATGAACCCACCAAATTCATTTTGTCTTCGAACAAAAAGCTTTTCATCAATCGGTCGTTGGCCCTTTGCATAACGCAGTGGCTTATTTTCTTGGGGAAAATCATATGGGAAGATATGCTCCGTCCAAGATCCCAAAACCTGCCAAGCATTATTTATTACAATAATTTCGTCATAGCAGCTGACATCAATATCCTTAACCGCAACAACATTTGGGGCAGAGCCAAGTATCAATACTTTAGAGGAATTTTTTTGTGGCACCACGCTTAGATATTTCCTATTTCTTCTATCGAAATAAGATATTCCTCAAGCAAGCATAATTCAAGAAAGACCCGCATTGTTATCTGATAGAATTACATCATCAGTGAAAACATTTGCACACAACGAGGAGACTCAACTCAGGTCTTTAATGGAGCACTTTTCAGAGCCAGAAATTTGTAATTGGGTCCATCAATATTTTAATCGGCACAAGCAATATATAACGGGAATTAAATTCGTGCTCACTAACGTGTGCTACTCAAAAATTATTGAAGGCACCTTACACATGCATATTGAACGTGTCTGTTATGATCGTGAGTTCTATGATGGCCTAAGAGAAGCATATCAATTAGCAAAATACGACCATGTAAAAGTACCAGAATTTCTAGAGATGTGGATCGCTGAAACGATTTCACCAGCTCATCGTCCACCGAAATATAACCACAAAATTTCAAATATTGATCTTTTCCACCATGTGGTTTGTCAGTGCATTCACAAGTCAGCACGTTTTACCCAATTTCCTGCAGTCAAAGCTGCTGCTTGCGAGTGCGACAGTCACTCTATAGCCGAAATTATTTCTGTGGAATTAGACCTAGCATATAATGATATAAAAAATATTTGGCTCAAACGTGATCGACAATGGTTCCCAAACTGAACTGGATATTCAAGAACTGTGTTCTTTCACTAGGTTCGAGACATAGTGTTAGGCCCCGGAGTCTAACCGCTCAAACTTACGAAAAAGTGTGTGTTTGGTGTGTGTTTTTGAATCGCACACGCATAGCGTGAGTTTGCGGAAATTGTTTTAAAGAAATTCTAACTCAATATTAAATAAGACGCTAAACTGCATATCTGACCAGTTTAATCAAAAATCAAGCTTATGTCCCTGGGTGAGAGGTTTTTCCAGCTACTCTCATCCAAAGTATCGGGTAACTTCAACCCACCAATTTGAGTACGATGAAGTCGTACAACTCGATTTCCAATCGCAGCAAACATTCTACGAACTTGATGGTACCTACCTTCAGTTATCGTGATCAAAGCACGCTTCGGGCCGATAATTTTCAATTCAGCGCTCGCTAAAGGCTTACTATCACCCCTGAGCATCAAAGCTCCTGAAGTAAAAATATCGACAGCATCTTTTGTCAATGGATCTGCGACATCCACTAAATAAACCTTTTTCACATGATTTTTCGGACTAATGATTTTATGTAACAGCGCACCATCATCCGTAATCAACAGTAACCCAGATGTTTCTTTATCCAAACGTCCTATCGTTGACAGCGCAGGTGTGCGATACCTCCATCGATCAGGCAAAAAATCATACACCAGCTTACCGACTTCTTTGTGTGAACAAGTCACACCTTTAGGCTTATTCATCATAAGGACCATGCCTGGCATTGGATCCAACTTTTCACCTTTGATATATAATCGGTCCCTCACATCCGAAGTTATATTAACCTTGTGCGAGGAATCATGAATCCTGCTATGATCCAGGACTATAATTCCTTTTTTTGCCATGCCAGAGATACTCTTACGTGAACCGTAACCTAGCGATGATAGTAACTTATCTAAACGGACTATGACTTCACCATGAATTTTGGACATAAAATTTTAATCTCCACAATCGCAACACTTAGGTCTCACAGTCAAAAGCTACCTACGGCACTTAATGGATCATTATCGCGCAAGTTTTTATTGTTATTCCAAAAATAGAAAATCAGCATGTCTTACGAAGTATGATTTTCAATCCAACTAAATTTTCAAGAATAAACAGGTGGTGCAAAGACACGAGAAAATTCGATGCCGAATAAAACTAGAAGTAAAATAGCGATAAAAAGGTGTTCCCGATTTAGCATGCGTCGTCAAAACTAAGTAGCATTTTTCTTAAATATCCTTGATTTTTTGGATCTGTCTCAACTCGACCGTCAAAAAGACAAATCTCGTTAATAGTGTGCTCATTTAGAAATACACGCATCTATGTAGCAGTGCGTGTACTGTAACCGGCCGCGTGTGCGGCGGTAATAAAGGCATTCTTTGCTTCACCAACTGGGATCAAACAATCCATAGCCAACTGTGTTTTCAACAGTGCCTCAGATCTTTGGGTGGTCATCTCTGGCCATTTACATCTCAACCAATACTGCGCCTTTTCAATAGTGCGAAAATGCTCAATCTTTTTATACTTTGGGGCATAGAGGGTAATTGTTTCTCCCCAATTCACTTCAATCATCAATGTTTTCTTTCTTTAATTTCACTTCGTTTCATTTCCGTTTTGTTCGGTTTCATCTTGCGTTTTTCGAGTAACCTGAACCTGTGAAAACTTCTTTTTATATGGTAGCCGTTTTGCTGGCGTACTTAAAAACTCTTTTAAATCCAGCTGCTTCTTTGGTGTGGAATATCCCATTTTTGTATCCTTTTTATGAATGACTATTGATACACATTCAGGCCTATATGCTTGAATATGAGGGGCTTATTGAGCTTGCGTGCGCTCATCGCATGTCAAGAACTCAAATTCTTGTTCTGCTTAGTCCACCAACGTTAAGCTGCTGGCTATTACTTTTCCACCGGAAGTGATTTCTGTTTCGAAGGTTACTTTCTGACCTTCTCCGAGGTATTTAACGCCCGAATTAATCACAGCGGTTTTATGGATGAATATATCTTTCTCACCAATATCAGGTCTGATGAATCCAAACCCCTTTGTAGGGTTAAACCACTTTACCGTACCGTTCTGCATGACGCTGCCTCCATTATATTGCTAGGTCGCACAAACTAAGCGCAACTTGAGTTCATTAATCCTCATCGATCAAAGAACACTGCAGGTAAAAACAGAGGGATAGCGAAAAGAAGTTCTCTTGATCATCTATACTGTTTAACGCCATTACACAAACGAATTCGATGTTTGTCCGGATAATCCAAATTTGGGGACAACAATTACGGCCAATGACGCGATGTTAGTCACAAAAGTTTTATCACCTTAAACATCGCATAATTACGCCTTGTCATGTAAAGCATAGACACATGACGACGCTAAAACTTGCACTCCTCAGGCTTAACCTCAATCGACACCAAGTCGCATTTTGGGAGGCTAAGATACAACATGCCATTACACTTGCTGCTACAACTGAACAATTTGACCGCCATTCTTTGGCTGCAGAGAAAAATCTTGTCAGCGTAGAGTTAACTAAGTTGGAACTTTTACTGAAAAATAAAATCGATGTCGCAGCTATTTCTAACCAATGGAAGGCAGCGTCACCACAAACAAGAATTCTTGTAAATTTTGAAATTAGGCATTTCTTGAAAGATAACATAGTTTTTGAAGACTTTGATCTGCACATAATTCAGCACCAACATTTAATGTTACGTTCGATCAAATCGGCGCGTGGTTGGCTTAAATCGAAACGTGGTCTCTCCAATGGTGTAAAGGCAACTGAAATCGTTCACGCACTTTCGGCAATTTATCGCGAAATAACCCACAACAGACCTGACATCGCATCAGGCCCTATCGAAGAAAACAATATTCCTTCGCTTTTTGAGCAACTATTGTTAGCCGCCCTGAGAGAGGGAAACATTGATATTAAGCCGCAAAGTGTGCGGAAACTTTATTCAAAGGTCCAGAAAACTGATCCGTCAAATTAAGTATACCCGTGTCAGCGCAAATCGTTCTGCACTAGCCATGGGTCAGATATCTTGATATTTGCAGCAAAGATCCGTCCAGTAGCTGTTAGTTCACCAGTGGGTGTAACGTACCCCGCGACACAGGCAATGCTTCGCAATCTTTTGCTGCTTGTTTCTAAATGTTTGTAAGCTAAATGGCGCATAAGCGCTTCATTCAACCAAAAGTCAGTAGGGGCGGTCATAAGGACCTCCAATCTATTTTATGGCGCGCTGATATTCCACGCTGCACAGAACTGACATCGTGAGTCAATTCAAATAAAAAAGTACAATCAATAAAAACCGTCGTTGCCAGCTCTAAAATTTAATAAAATCCCATTTAGGCTATCTATTTCCTACAAATGGTATAGTGTAGCGTGTAGCCAACACTCACTGTTACAATCTTTTGCCAACGAAGTTTCACTTATTGACAATTGTTTGCGTCGCTAGTGCCTTAATCATGGAGCAAACATTGGATAAGAAACTGAATAGCTATGAAAAGACAGAGTTAATATACAAGCAAATTCTCGCAGATGAAGAAAATGAAAAAGCAAAGAAAATTGCACGATTGCGCGAATTAAGACTGGGTCGCCGTTCTACAGGCGCCCAGCATGAAAAATAAATTAAGTGTCGTTCTACTTTTATTACTACTTCTGTTGCTAGCAAGGGAGTGCTCCAGAATTTTATCAGGCCCAATGTTTTGATGCGAAATCAAGCACTGCAACAAATTGGGAAATCATAATAATTTGCTGCAGCTTCCTGTTCGCAGCAGATCTCTTGGGGCCAGGTTACGCTTACCCAGCATCCCACCTGGCCTCAATCGAGACTTATCAAACATTGTAATTTGCCACTCCTACACAAACTGTGGCAAATATTGTGAGGCTAGGGTTCTGGCAATTGTTCACTAGCCTCACTTTTTAAGAAATCCATTGTTAGGATCTACATGACGAATAAAAACAGATGCAAACAATGCAGATGGATAATTTCCAGACACGCGAGCGCTTGCACCACTTGCTCAACCATCCAACATAAGAAGCTTGGGCCTCTCCCTTATGATGGCATCCTGCAATTGGGAGCGATAATAATGGGCGTTGTGGTAGCTTTCGGTTTGCAGGGCATTCTTTTGTTTCAGTGATAATTTTGCGATCCATCAAACTGAGAACTGTGTTCTTTCACTAGGTTGTAGACACAGTGTCGGACCCCGGACGCTCATGCCACAAACACCACAAAAAGTGTGCGTTTGGTGTGTTTTTGAATCTCACACGTATAGCGTTAGTGTGCAAAAATTAAGTCATTGATATTGTTTTGGAAAGTGGTGCCC
>OCRG01000148.1_pt1 | contig 10779 bp, 8 predicted proteins | sample 1535071 | NCBI WGS metagenome assembly OCRG01 (sample SAMEA3275605, study PRJEB22092) | marine metagenome | biome: ENVO:00000447; feature: ENVO:00002042; material: seawater | collected 2014-06-22T16:30:00+00 | depth 0 m
AGATTTTGCATTATTTAACGCACAAACTCCTAGCCAAAGAATTAACACAACAAGAAGTCGATTACCGTCCCAACTTATCTAGCAAGCTGTAGAAAAGCATGCCGGCGACGAGGCTTGGACGACGCAGCAATGGGCCGCCGGGGAACGACCTTGTTTTCAGGCCTGCCATAAGATCGAAATCTTCGCAGCTGTCGAGGATCGACAGCGCCATGAGTTTTCCTGCCATCGTTGCGGTGGGTACACCGTGACCCGAAAAACCCTGCGCATAATAAACCACGCCCTGATGGACCCCCATGTCTGGCATGCGATTACGCGTTATTGCCAGCGTACCTCCCCATCCAAACTCCAGCGGGGTTTTAGCAAGTTCGGGATAAACGCCGAGAAGATAGGGTCGTACGAAGTCGGTAATGGATGATGGGAATTTGTCGCTATAAGTCTCACCGCCACCAAAAATGAGTCTGCGATCGTCACTCAACTTCCAGTAGTTAATGACAAAGAGACTGTCTGAGAGTGACGCCTTCAGTGGGTTGATTTGCCTCGCCAATTCCTCACTGAGTGGTTCAGTCGCTACGATGAAGTTATTGATTGGCATAATGTTGCTGGCAATGGGTGAGTAGAGTTTCTCCAAGTAGCCGTTGCAGGCCAGCACCACACGATCGGCGCGAACAGCGCCGCTTGGCGTCTCTACAACAGCATGATCACCCTGGACATCGAGCTTTTTAGCTCTGCTGTGCTCATAGACCGTGACGCCCACAGCCATCGCTGCTCGCGCAAGCCCCAAGCAATATTTCAGCGGATGTAGGTGTCTTGCGCCCTCATCAACCATTGCATAGTGAAAACCTTGCGCCGAACCTAAAGATGCTAGATCAGCCTTTTCGACGCCCCTTAGTTGCTGGTAGTCGTAGGCTGTCTCGAGATGCTCAATCTCTTCTCGTAGTTCGTGGGCATGCGCGGGTTTAGCCGCGTAGTGAATGTTGCCTTTACCAAGCTCACACTCGATGCCGTTTTCGTTCACCAGTGACTCGACCAGGTCGACCGCTTCCAAGCCCAGCCGCCAGAGTTCTTTTGCCGTTTCTTTGCCGTACCATTTCTCCAGCGCGAATTGGTCGGCGCGTTGCCCGGTACCCACATGACCACCGTTGCGCCCAGACGCGCCCCAGCCCACCCGCTCGGCCTCTAAAACGACCACTCGTTTGCCTGATTTTGCGAGGTGAAGGGCAGCTGATAACCCTGTGTAGCCCGCACCGATAACGCAGATATCTGCCTTTACATCACCTTGAAGGCTGTTTTGCTCAGGCAACAGCTCACTCGAGGCGCAGTACCAGCTGTCGGGGTATTCGGGGGTGGTAAGTGTCATGGCCGTTAGTATGACGCTTGCGGGCAGTGTAACGCCATAACATACTGCGAGTATCCAAGCAGCGTGAAGGTTTTATGAGCGATCAGCCGGAGCTTCCCGAAAAAAGTTCGACCATTGTTTATACGCCTGAGGTTGAGCCAGGTGCTGGCCACCTCAATCAACATGACCATGAAATTCGGCAGTGGTTAGAAGAAAACAATATCTCAGAGGTGGAGTGCCTCGTGCCCGACATGACGGGCAATGCTCGCGGAAAATTTATTCCTGCCCACCAGTTCCTCTCTCAATCTGACCTGAAGTTGCCTGAATCGATCATGGTGCAAACCGTCACAGGTGAGTACACCGATGACCACTGGGACTTTGTCGAGCCCACTGACACCGATATGTTGCTGGTTGCCGATCCGAAGACGCTCAGAAAGGTGCCGTGGGCGAGGGAGCCGACCGCGCAAATTATCGCCGACTGTTACAAGGCATCAGGTGAGCCCCATCCATTAGCCTCTCGCAATGTGCTTAGGCATGTTCTGGCACTCTATGAGCAGGCGGGGTTGCGCGCTCAGGTCGCCCCAGAGGTCGAGTTCTTCCTTGTCCACAAGAACACCGACCCTGACTACGAGTTAATGCCGCCCAAGGGCCGGTCAGGTCGTAGAGAAGTTGCTCGGATGTCGTTCAGTATCGACGCGGTCGCTGAGTTCGAGGACTTTGTTGAGGACATGTACGACTTTGCGGACGAGCAGGCGCTGAGCGTCGACACCCTCATCCACGAGAACGGTGCCGCGCAGTTGGAGATTAACTTCAATCACGGTGATCCTCTAGAAATGGCAGACCAGGTTTTCGTGTTTAAGCGCACGGTTCGTGAGACCGCGCAGCGACACAATATGTACGCCACGTTCATGGCTAAGCCGATGCAAAAAGAGCCGGGTTCAGCGCTGCACATCCATCAGAGTATTCTGTCGCTGGAAACGGGCAAAAATATATTTAACAGCACGGATAATGAGCCCACTGCTGAGCTGATGCACTACATCGCCGGTCTTCAGCGATACACACCGGACTTGATTAGTTTTTATGCGCCTAATGTCAATTCCTATAGGCGTCTTGCGCCGGATATCTCAGCGCCCATCAATCTTAGCTGGGGATACGATAACCGCACCACTGCCTTCAGGGTTCCCGACAGCTCCCCTGATAATCGCCGCGTGGAAAACCGTTTTCCGGGCGCTGATGCTAACCCATACCTCGCCATTGCAGCGTCATTGGCCAGTGGCTTGCTTGGGCTAGAGCATAAACTTCAGCCCACGGTGCCTCACCAGGGGACGGCAAATGAGGACAATATTGAAGTCGCGAGATCACTCGAAGAAGCTGTACGCCGGCTTAACGGGAATGAAGATCTCGCGAGGGTTATGGGCGGTTTATTTCTCCGCGCTTACGCAGCGGTGAAGCTCGACGAGTTCGAGGAATTCAATCGCGTAATCAGCTCGTGGGAGCGCGAACACTTGCTGTTGCAGGTTTAATTTTAGGTAATTCTGGCAAAACATGACCTCCATAAATAAGACGGGCAGCTCTACCGCATATCAATTATTGAAGTACAGCGTGTACTTGGCGCTTTTAGTCAATGTGTTTCTGTTCTTAGTCGAAGAGATCGATTCAGCGGGGGCGCTTAATACGTCGGTCACGGGTTTTGCCAGCTTCTTTCAGATTTTCTCTACCACCATCGATACAGCTGCGTGGTTGGCTTTACTGATCTTTTTTGAATTGGAAACCTTTGTGCTCTCTGACAGCACCCTTCGCGGTAGCACGGGACGACTCATTCATCTGGTCAGGCTCTTGTGTCTAGCGACCATCTCTGTCGCCTGCTGGGGATATTTCGCCGAGTTTGCCGGGTTGTTAACTACATCCGCGGTCACCCCAACCAACTGCGCAAGCATCGATAGTTCCTGGTCAGTGCTCGTCAACCTAGACAGATTTGAGCCGCTCGCTACAAACCCTTGCGAGGGTGGTCAGTGGCTGGCGTTATCTGACTACGAGCGCGTCATTGCCACTCCCGAGTCATATCAACGAGCAGTTTTGTTGGCCGCTGTCGATTTTATCAACGCGGCCGCGTGGATCTTGGTCGTTATCGTATTAGAGATCGAAGTTCGAGCCGTGCTCTCGTCCTCTCGAAAACAGTTGATAGGGTCTGCAGTCATCAACCCGACAAAGGGCCTACTCTATTTCATCTTATTTGCTGCAGCCGTTTATTGGGGGTTCGAGGATGACTTCCTCGACTTCTGGGACGCAGTCTTGTGGCTATTCGCGTTTTTCGTGATTGAGCGAAACGTGGTCTCTTGGCGCCAAGAAGCCGAAGTTGATCAGGCGTTACACGATAAAGCGTTATAAAAGGCTAGAAACTGAAATCATCATCCCCGAGCTCTTCTCTCAGTCGTCTGGCTTCAAGCATGTCCTCGGCGCGTCGACGTCGCGCTAACAGTTCTTGAGGCGTCGCGACTGAGTTGTCAGCCATCGGTAGGGTATCGAGTTCGAGGTTGTCAGAATCATCAAGTGCTATGTCGTCGATATCACCTGAATCTAGTGGACTACGGTTGTCAGCGTTTAGCTGCATATACACCTCCAGAAGAGCCAAAGGTACAACTATCAATACATCCGTCTGTTACCGCGACTTTCCGCCTACTTTTGCGGATTGGCAAGTTTTTTCTTGCCGCGCCGAGCAGTTTTTAAATTCGCACGGTTTCCACTTTTACTCGAGAAATGATTAGGCTCTCCCGCTACTACTTCCCTGTAGTGATTCAACGTCCATGTCGAAAAGCGGGAGTTAGCCAGGAGCTGCAATAGCTATGCCAATAGACAGCGAACTGACGGGAAGTTTGCAATTCGGAGGTTTTTTTGTGGTCACTACCGGACAGGTGAGGTGTTACGCGCAGCTGGGCGCGTCCAGAGGTGCTTAGAGCGTGTCCAATGATGATTTGATGTGTCCAGCAATCACCTCCGGATCATTCGTATCCACATCGACGGTGACAACTGCGTACCGCTCGTACAGTGGTACCCGTTCGTTGTACACATCCTCAAGCGTATGGTTGCCAGGAGACGCTATCCCGCGATCGGGCGCCAAAGATATCCTGTGGTCTACGGTCTCAAGGCTTGCTCGCAGATACACCACGCTGGAGGCTGCAGACAGTCTTTGCATGATGGCGTCGCTATACACCACCGACCCTCCTGTTGAGATGACCGCCGGATAGATAGCCATATCAAGCAACACTTGTTCTTCAATATCTCGAAGTGCTTCGTGGCCTTTTGCAGCAATAATTTCGGCGAGAGTTGCTTGCTCTTGCTCCTGAATTAATAGATCAGTATCAACGAAGGCCAAGCCTAGGCGCTTAGCAAGGAGAACGCCGACGGTGCTTTTCCCGCTTCCCGGCATCCCGATTAAACTGACTACACGTGTCGAGTGACTCGTCATGGCAATGTCCTTCATACTTAGGTTCTAGAATTCACTACTACGACACCGACGGTTACTCAGTCCTATGGTGTCGGAAGTTTACGCGCTTGGAGGCGTCGATGTCGCTGGAAACACCCCTGACAAATTTGCATACAGCTCTCGGTGCAAAAATGGTTCCGTTTGCTGGGTATACGATGCCAATCAGCTACGCGGACGGCATTATCGCAGAACATCATCACACACGCTCTAAAGCAGGGCTCTTTGACGTATCTCACATGGGCCAGGTGATGGTGACAGGCCCGGATGTAGCTCGATCACTCGAGCAGGTCATGCCTGCTGACCTCATAAGCTTAGCCCCCATGAAGAGCACATACGCCTTATTGACGAATGAGGTGGGCGGTGTGCGCGATGACCTGATCGTTACCAAGCTAGATGAGGAGCGCTTCTTTCTCGTATTGAACGCAGCGAATAAGCACAGTGATTTGGCGTATCTGCGACAGGCGCTCCCTGAATTGACCTTTGAGCTGATGGATGACAAAGCGCTGTTGGCGCTTCAAGGCCCGGACGCGAGGAAAGTACTCGCGCGCTTTGCAGCTGATATCGAATCCCTGGGGTTCATGGCTGCTCGCTACTGCACCCTTAAGGGCATTGAATGCTTTGTAACGTGCTCGGGCTACACCGGTGAGGACGGTTTCGAGATATCTGTCGATGGAGTCAGCGCTCAGCGTCTAGCAGAGCTTTTGTTGTTAGAGACAGAGGTTGCACCGATTGGCCTGGGTGCGCGCGACTCTCTGCGGCTCGAAGTCGGTCTTTGCTTACACGGACACGAATTGTCTGAGGAGATAACCCCGGTCGAAGCTGGCCTTAAATGGGCGATAGCGCCCTCGAGACGCGAGAGCGGTGAGCGCGCCGGTGGCTATCCCGGTGCAGAGGTAATCGATAGGCAGATGCGCGATGGCACTCGACGCGTCCGAGTTGGCTTAAAGGTACTCGGGCGACGACCCGTTCGAGCAGGGCAAGCGTTGCTAAACCAAGAGGGCGATGAAGTCGGAATCATTTGTTCTGATGCATTCGGTGCCAGCGTTGGCGGACCCATAGCCATGGCGTATGTGCACCCAAGCGCTTCTGCAAAAGGCTCGGTATTGAACGCTGATCTTCGAGGAAAGCTTGTTGAGCTTGAGGTCGTTGCACTGCCGATGCTGCCTCAGCGTTACTATCGTGGTAGCTAAGGCACCGCTTCTAGATTTCTCTGTTTGGATCAAGCTTGGGCGCATGGCACTCTTCTCGGAGGCAGGATAAGCGAGCGTCAGGCTTTCGTCAGCGATGGCTATCCATGGCAGCTAAGCTTAATGAGCAAGCAGTCTGAGGAGCCGCTAGGCTAAGGACGCGTTAGCAGGTCGCCTGTCGAGCGCACGCGCTAGACATTGGTATATGGCGAGTGGAAGGCTCAAAGGTGTGAAAGGGTGCCGACTAATGATGTTTAACGTCATGGCGCCGTCTGCCATCCTGCTCAAAATACGTTGGCACGATGAGCATACTTTTGTGCCAAGCGCCCTCGCTATTCAGCCTGCGTGATTGCACCCGCCGGCTAAATTGTCCAGGCGGCCAAAGCCCGGGAGACTCACTCGCAGTCCGCAGCATCGGGAGCAATTTGAGTAAAACGTGTTGTCAATGAGCCCATTGGCGGTCGGCCCGGAACTGCGAAGACAAATATTCCATTTGATCGGCGAGAACTCGCTCCCTCGCTAGGAAGTGCCACTCGTATTCGTTAGGTCTAAACGGGACAGCTAATAGTGGCATACCGGCTTCTTCCGGTGTTCTGCAGTCCTTTTGCCAATTACATCGCTTGCAAGCTGCTACGAGGTTTTCCCACTCGTTGCTGCCGCCTCTAGACGTAGGAATAACGTGATCCCGCGTCAGTTCCTGCTTCGAAAATTGGTTACCACAGTAGAGGCAGCGATGGTCGTCACGACGAAATAGCGTCCGGTTGCTAAGTGGCGGCGTGAAGTTGTCAAACACCCGCCCGTCGAGGGCAATGATCGGCTGTAGCGTCAGCGATGAGCGCAATCCGGTCAGTCGTTGTGTGCCACCGTAAACTGTTGGTAGAGCGTCTCCAATGCCGTAAACAACATCGCCTCTTGCGTAAGCCGAGATAGCTTCCTGCAGGCTTAACCAGCCCCGCGGTCGCCCAGCTACATCCAACTTTAGGATTCCTTGCATGGCCACTCACCTTGGTTTTTCTAAAGCTAACGCGTTGCTGCTACGAATACAATTTCAGTTTTGTGACCATCTCGTCGAAGCGACTGTTATGTTTCTGACCGATTTATGAAGTGTTTTGACTTGTTAGGCTTGAACGCTTTTGGATTTCATGGCGTACTCACCACAGCGCTATAAAACTAACAGTTGCGCACCCACAAGAGTTTACTGAGTACAAAAGTAATAAAGGAGCGGTAATGAAGCGGTCGAACAAAGACACTTTTTGCATGAAAGCTTTGCCTCTTGCTGTGAGCTTGCTCGCGGCAAATACCATGATGGCAAACACAGCCTTGGCACAAGACAGTGATATGGAAGAAGTTGTCATCACGGGTTCTTACATTAAAGGCGCGGGCACTTACGAAGCGTCACCTGTTGAGGTCTTAAACAGCGATTACATCCAGAAGCAGGGCGCGCTCACCATTGGCGAGTTGACGCAGAAGCTTTCGGTAAGCACGGGTACTGAGAACAACCCTGATAGCTTTACTTCGGGTGAGACCCAAGGGACATCAAACGTCAACTTGAGAGGCCTCGGTCTTACTTCAACTCTCGTTCTCGTCAACGGCAAGCGCCAATCAATTGCTGCTGCCGTTGCTAACGACGGTTCAGTTTTTGTCGATACAGCCACCATCCCAATGGCAGCGCTCGAGCGCGTCGAAATCCTCAAAGAGGGCGCGACAGCGACATACGGCTCTGACGCGGTTGCAGGTGTTGTTAACTTCATTCTCCGTGATGACTTCGAAGGTGTTGAAGTATCCCTGGGTCACCAGACCACGGCGACTAGCAGTCAAGACACCAGCGACGTCAGTATCCTTGCGGGCACCAATTTCGGTGACAACACTAATTTGTTAGTGGCTGCGAGCTTCTTGCAGCAAGACCCTCTGAGTTCTGCTGAGCGGGCGTACACAACGATCAACGCTGTAAGTACACTGGGTAGAAGCTTCCTGAACTTGGGTGGCTTAGCGCCCGGCTTACCTCCTGTCATTGATGGTGGTACCGGCGCTTACGCAGGTACGTATGGTCCGGGCGAAACGATTCCTGACGCTAACTGTGAGGCTAACGGTGGTATTCTGTCCGGTGGTTTTGTGCCCTCATTGGGCGGCCAGAAGTGTGGTTTCCTTTACGGTCCTCGGTTCAACCTCGTGAACGAGGAAGAGCGCACTAACCTTTATGCCGCGCTGACACACGATATGGACAACGGCATCTCGATTCGTGGCGAAATCGGTTTTGCCAAAAACGAAGTACTTGATAACCCGCAGTCGCCCTCTTATCCCGCGTTGAACTTCCCAACGATTTTGCCTGGGCAAGCAGGTAGCCCATTTGATGGTTTTGTTCGCTGGTACGGTAGACCACTTGGTGCAGAGGCGCCTTCTCCGCTCGCGCCACGAAACTCCGAGACACTTCGAGCGTCGTTGGATTTATCGGGTTCGCTAGACGATGGAGCTTGGGACTGGAGAGCGTCGCTTACGTATTCAGAGAACGATCGAGAGGCGTATCAGCCAGATACGATTGCTTCGCGTCTGACAGCGGCGCTGGCCGGCCAAGGCGGTGAGAGTGGAACCGAGACGTTCAATATTTTCGATCCAAGCCAAAACTCAGCAGAACTGATCGACTATATCAGCGCGGTTACATACACCAACCGAAAGACTGATCTGTTGGTGGCGGATCTCGTGGTCTCCGGGCCGTGGTTCGAGCTTGATGATTTCGGCACAGTCAACCTTGCTTACGGAGCGCAGTTCCGAAATGAAGGTTATTCGGTAAACCGTAACGACATTTACACACAGAAACCCGACCCGATCACGGGCGAGCTCCAGGATGTCGACCTTATTTTCTTAGGTGGCGGCGCACCGGTAGATGTCACTCGTGATTCATTCGCAGCCTTCGCGGAAGTTTCGATGCCGCTGAACGATTCAGTCGAGCTTAACGTTGCGGCTCGGTACGAGTCGCTTGAGTCTGACAGCAGTCTTGACCCCAAAATCTCACTTCGCTGGCAGGCAACTGATAAGCTGGTGGTGCGAGGGTCTATGTCAACAGCCTTCCGAGAGCCCTCTCTGGTGCAGCAATATAACGTCGGCACGTCGCTTCAGGGTTTAGTAGACCCACTGAGTGGTTCTTCCAGCGCGTTGTTTGTACGCGTTCGCGCCGAAGGTTCGCTAGATCTGAAGCCAGAAACGTCTACGAACACAAACCTCGGCCTGGTCTACAGCCCCACTGACAACCTCAACCTTCGGCTGGATTGGTGGCAGTTTGAGTATGAGGACGTGATTACCATTGAAAACGCGCAAGGTAAGCTCGATGCGGACCCTAATGGCGAGTCGGTTAGCCGAGTTAATGGCGTGTTGAATGGTATGCAGGTCTCCTACATTAACGCTGCGACCGTAGATACCGACGGTATAGATGTCTCTGCTGACTGGAATATTCCAGCGGGCGACGCGGGTGATTTCGGGGTTCAGTTGGCGTACAGCCGTTTCAACAGTTATGAAATTCCTGATGGTAACGGTGGCAAAAGAGATGTTGTGGGCTCGTTCAACCACGACAACTTTGTAAGATCGCTACCAGAAGCAAAGTGGAATCTGACCGCTGATTGGGAGCGTGGCAACCACAGTGCCGCAGTTGTTCTCTATCACGTTGATTCCTACACTACGGGTCGCGCAGTGCCTGCATCGGCTGTGGGTTTCGACAACAATATCGATTCCTGGCAGACAGTTGACGCGAGTTATAACTTCAATTTCAACATCGGTGATACCCAAGCTGTCTTTACGTTGGGTGGCAAGAACCTCACCGACGAAGAAGCACCTCGTGTCTACGACGCAGCCAACTTCAGCTACGATCCTAAGCAACACGATCCACGTGGTCGTCTCTACTACGCACGTGTGAAGTTTGCGCTATAAGTAAAACGCGTATGATAAAAGCCGCCTCCGGGCGGCTTTTTTTTGTCTTTAAGGAAGGACGATGCCAGCAAATTTTGGTTCAGATAACGGCGCCGGTGCTCACCCCAACATAGTCGAGGCCCTCATGGAGGCTTCAAGCGGTTCTGTGCCCGCTTATGGTAACGATGAGCTTTCGTTGCGAGTTGAGCATCGACTAAACGAACTTTTTGAACGAGACGTTGCCGTTTTGCTAATGGCAACAGGAACTGCTGCTAATTGTGTGGGCTTGGCAACACTTTGCTCGCCTTTCGGTGGTATTTACGCTCACTCGGAAGCACACATCGTGAACGATGAGTCGACCGCCCCAGAGTTTTTTACCAATGGCGCACGGCAATTTACGGTAGGTGGTAGCTCCGCAAAGCCAGATCTCGACGAGCTTTTAAAAACCATTGAGATCTCAGGGGCGCGCGGGGTTCATTCGGTGCAACCGTCCGTGGTCGCGCTATCGAACCTTACAGAACTTGGTGCTCGATTTTCAGTTGACGAGGTTCGTGCCTATGGCGACCTCGCTAAATCTAAGAACATGAAACTGTTTATGGATGGCGCGCGTTTCGCGAATGCGTTGGTCTCAGGTAAAGAAAGTCCGGCCGACATAACGTGGCGAGCCGGAGTCGATGTATTGAGCTTTGGCGCCACTAAAAACGGTGCGGTAGCGGCCGAAGCCCTGATCTTTTTTAATGCTGAGGACGCCGAGCTTGCGCCCTATCACAGAAAACGAGCAGGACATCTGTGGTCGAAGCATCGGTTCCTAGCCGCTCAGTTCGACGCTTATCTGACAGACGATCTTTGCCCAATCCTCCAAACCACCGCCACCG
>OCRG01000149.1_pt1 | contig 10755 bp, 8 predicted proteins | sample 1535071 | NCBI WGS metagenome assembly OCRG01 (sample SAMEA3275605, study PRJEB22092) | marine metagenome | biome: ENVO:00000447; feature: ENVO:00002042; material: seawater | collected 2014-06-22T16:30:00+00 | depth 0 m
CACTGCTATTGCGGTGCAAACTAATGTGTCCTATATTTTTCAATTGGTGCTTCTTACAGCTTCAAATGCGTTTATCATCGCTCATACACACTCTTCTGGCGGGTTAGTACCTTCGGAACGTGATATCGCTGAAACCAAAAGAATTCAACAGCTCGCCAAAGTTATGGAAGTGACCTTGCTGGATCATCTCATTATCACTTCAGAATCTTTTACGTCTCTTGCACGCTTGGATTATATCTGAGGCTTGTTTTAACATCCTTTTACTCACTAATGCCTTTGGCACGCTTAATTATTTTATGCCATTATGCGCAGTTTAGTTTACATTTAGTTATAACGTTATATCCTTAGAGAATACCCACGCTATGACGCTACAGATTGAGAACAGGCACTATGACGACCCAGATCTCCGAACAGACAACTTCACCTCACGTGAAGATGTTCTATCACGCGCAAAGCTCAACATTTAGCTATGTGGTAACAGATCACGCTACGAACCAATGTGTCGTCATAGACCCGTGCCTTGATATTGACGAAGCTGCTGGGAGTATCCGCACCGGCAGCGCTCGCGCCATCCACGAGTACATCACCGACAATGAGCTGACTTGTTCGTTAATCCTCGAAACACACGCGCACGCAGACCACCTAAGCGCTGCGCATTTTTTAAAAAACGAATTGTCTGGCACTACTGTGATCGGCCGCGACATTGGGAAGATTCAACGGGTTTTTGCTGACATATACTCAGAACCAGCAGACTTTGCGACCAATGGTGAGCAGTTCGACATTCTACTGTCTGACGGTGAGCAACTCAGGTTTGGAACCTTTGAAATTACGGCGATGCATGTACCCGGTCACACTCCAGCTTGTATGGCGTATCTCATTGGCGATGCGGTCTTCGTAGGCGACACGCTATTCATGCCAGACTCAGGTACTGCTCGCTGCGACTTCCCGGGTGGCGACGCAAGAACGCTGTATCAAAGCATCCAACGCCTATTTGAGCTACCCGAGACGACACGTGTCTTCGTTTGTCATGATTATCAGCCTAATGGTCGAGCGCTCGCGTTTGAGACAACCATTGGTGAGCAAAAAGCACAGAATATCCATGTAAAAGGGTCGGTCAGCGAGGATGAGTTTGTCTCGCTTCGGGAGAGCCGCGATGCCCAATTGTCGATGCCAAAACTCATTTTGCCGTCGTTGCAGGTCAATATTCGAGCTGGTGCCCTCCCCGTACATCCGGTAACTAAAAAGCCATTTATTACGATGCCGCTGAATGCTTTTGGTGGAGATAACTTAGATAATATTGTTGAAAATCAATAATTAACAGGGGGTTTTATGGATTCTTCGTATGATGTTGTAATTGTGGGCGCGGGCGCTGGTGGGCTCGCCGCGACCTCAAGTTTGCGCAAGCGCAATAAAAATATTCGGATAGCTGTGGTTGACCCATCGGAAACCCATGATTACCAACCCGGTTGGACGATGGTTGGCGGTGGCATTTTCGATCAGCAGAGCACGCGCCGATCTATGCATTCGCTCATACCCTCGGGCGTCACCTGGGTTCGCAGCGCGGTAACGACATTCATCCCTGAAGCAAGCAGTATTGAACTCGACAATGGAGATAGACTTTCATACTCGCAGCTCGTTGTTGCTGCCGGATTGAAGCTCGATTTTGCCGCGATCCCAGGTTTAGAAGAGACATTAGGCAAGAACGGCGTCACGTCAAATTATCGCTATGATCTCGCTCCCTACACTTGGGACCTTGTAAAAAACTTGAAAAATGGTCAGGCGATTTTCACCCAGCCACCTATGCCCATAAAATGCGCAGGAGCACCGCAGAAAGCCATGTATCTCTCGGGTGACCATTGGTTTAGAACGGGCGCGCTACAAAACATCAATATTGAATTCTGCACATCAACACCGGGTTTGTTTGGTGTAGCCGACTACGTGCCGGCGCTGATGCAGTACGTCGAAAAGTACCGCGCCAAACTTAATTTCCAGCACACATTGACAGCAGTTGACGGCGCGAGCAAGACAGCAACGTTTACGGATAGTGAGGGTAATGAGGTGGTTAAGCAATTCGACCTCTTGCACGTCTGTCCTCCCCAGAAAGCGCCAGAATTTATCGCAGCATCACCATTGGCTGACGAAAGTGGCTGGCTACAAGTAGATCAGCACACGCTTCAACACACGAGATTCGACAATATCTGGGGGTTAGGTGATTGCACCAACACGCCCAACGCGAAGACGGCAGCGGCGGCGCGTGCTCAGGCGCCCATTGTCGCCATGAATGTTATTGCGGCGCTTGGGCTTGGCACTCAAAAAGCTCAATACAACGGCTATGGCTCCTGCCCTCTTACCGTTGAGCGCGGCAAAATCGTCCTCGCGGAGTTTGGCTATGGTGGGAAGATCATTCCCAGCCTACCGACGGCTCTTCTCAACGGAAAACGCCCCACCCGCGCCGCTTGGTTCCTAAAAGCTGTCATGTTGCCTTGGATCTACTGGAATGCGATGTTGAAAGGGCGAGAATGGCTTATCAAAACCGAGGCGCAGGTCTAAGGCGCTGTCACGTCTGCCCTAACACCGTCGAATTCAATTGAACTATTCGAGAATAACGTTGGCTCAAGATGCGGTTGCGGCAATTACCGTAACCGTATTACTGGTGCCACAATCACTGGCTTACGCCCTACTCGCAGGCTTGCCTGCCGAGATGGGCCTCTATGCGTCCATCGGCCCGTTATTGCTTTACGCGGCTTTTGGCTCCAGTAAAACACTCTCGGTTGGGCCTGTCGCAGTCGCCTCTTTGATGACAGCTTCAGCTATCGGTGCTGTCACAGAAGCAGGTATCGCTGACCCGATAAGCGCCGCCACTATGCTTGCACTCCTTGGTGGCTTGATGATGATGGCCCTCGGGCTAATGAAAATGGGCTTTGTCGCCAATTTTTTGTCTCACTCCGTGGTGTCGGGCTTCATCACCGCATCAGGTATTCTGATCGCTCTCAGTCAGCTTAAACATCTTCTTGGCATCAAATTACACGGTGATTCGCTGCCTGAGTTACTCGCCGGATTCGCATCCCAGTGGGGTAGCATTCACTTGCCCTCGCTCATGCTTGGCATGGGGGTTCTCGGTTTCCTTCTTTTCTGCAGATCAGCACTTTGCTCAGCCTTGTTAAGACTTGGTTGCCCTACTTCAATCGCTACGACGATGACGAAAACGGCACCGATGCTTGCGGTTATCGCCACGATAATTTTCAGTCAGCAACTCGACCTTCCCGCAAAAGGTGTTTCAGTTGTAGGCGATATCCCCAGTGGGCTGCCAGCCCTGTCTCTTCCCACTTTGTCCGTTGAGTTAATGAATGCACTCCTTGTGCCCGCGTTCATTATTGCGCTCGTCGGTTTCGTAGAGTCCGTATCAGTCGGCCGAACCTTGGGTGCGAAACGCCGAGAGCGCATTTCCGAGGACAGGGAACTGCTTGGCTTGGGCGCATCAAATGTTGCCTCTGCTATCAGTGGAGGCTTTCCCGTGACGGGTGGCTTTAGCCGGTCTGTGGTGAATTTCGACGCCGGCGCGCAGACGCAAATGGCGTCGGTGTTTACGGCATTTGGCATTGCTCTAGTCGCTGTTTACTTAACGCCGGCGCTTTACCATTTACCGCATGCAACGCTCGCAGCGACAATCATCGTTGCTGTTACTGGCCTGATCAACTTTAAGGATATTTCTGCAGCGCGAGCACTATCGCGCGCAGATTTTCTCACTATTAGCCTGACTATCCTAGCTACGCTGATCTTAGGTGTGGAAGCGGGTGTCGCAGGCGGAATCGCGTGTTCGATCGGGCTTCACCTTTATAAAACCAGCGTGCCTCATGTAGCTGAAGTTGGTTTGGTAAAGGGAACAGAACACTACCGCAATGTAAATCGTCACAGAGTGATTACACATCCTGGTGTTTTAAGTCTTCGGGTTGACGAAAGTCTGTACTTCGCAAATGCAGGTTTCTTAGAAACCTATGTAGAAAGAAAAATCGAATGTACCGACGACCTAACCGATGTGATCCTAATGTGCTCAGCGGTCAATGAAATTGACGTAACCGCACTTCATGCGCTTGAGAACATCAATCTCGCCCTCCAAAGCCGTGGTGCTAGGCTGCATCTCAGTGAGGTGAAGGGGCCTGTCATGGACAAGCTCGCCGCTACCGAGTTCATCTCCTCATTAACCGGTGATGTCTTCCTGACACATCACAAAGCAGTCTCCGAGGTTCTGGCGTAATCTACACCTCAAGCTGCGCCGTCGCCAAAGAGCGGCTTTGCTTAGTCTACCGATGCATAGCGATCGATAATTTGCTTTCCTAACGCCATTTGGTGAACTTGATCAGGCCCGTCCGCCTGTCGGCACCAACGCGCATAGTTATAAGCCTCGGCCATCATGTAGTCCTCTGTCAGACCACCTGCCCCGTGGATCTGCATACATCGGTCAATTACCTTTTGCACCAGGAATGGGATGGTTGTTTTAGTGGCAGCGATCATATCTACCGAAGCGGGTACACCTTGAGTATCGATCTTGTGACAGGCCTTTAGAAGCAGCAGCCGAGCCATTTCAATCTCGGAAAAGCATTTTGAGATATCTTCTCTGACGCTTTGATGCTTGCTCAAAAGCCGTCCAAAGGTGGTTCTACTGTTGGCGCGCTTGCAGGCAAGCTCAAGCGAGCGCTGCGCCGCGCCAATGAGACGCATGCAATGGTGCATGCGGCCCGGCCCTAACCTGCCCTGAGCAATTTCAAAGCCCCTGCCCTCTCCCAATAGAATGTTTTCTAGAGGGACTCGAACGTTGTCGAATATGATTTCTGCATGACCAATAGGCGCATCGTCATAACCGAGCGTCGTGAGCGGCCTCACCAGCCTCACACCGGGCGTATCCTTGGGGACCAGTATTTGGGATTGCTGCAAGTGTCGACTTGGGTTTTCCGGATCAGACTTACCCATAACGATAAGAATTTTAGTGCGTTCATACATCGCGTTGGTAATGAACCACTTATGGCCATTGAGGACCCACTCATTGCCCTCTTTTGTAATGCGCAATTCAACGTTGGTTGCGTCGCTAGACGCCACTTGCGGTTCAGTCATCGCGTAAGACGAGCGTATCTCACCCGCAAGCAGAGGCTTTAACCACCGATCCCGCTGGGCATCGGTCGCGTAATTCATGAATACCTCCATATTGCCCGTGTCCGGCGCATTGCAATTGAACACCTCGGGACACCAGATTACGCGACCCATAATCTCTGCAAGCGGTGCATAGTCGAAAAAAGACAAACCGCCGTGATCACAATATTCGGCGTGCTCTTCCGGCACGAACAGGTTCCACAGCCCTGCTTCCTTAGCCTTTTCTTTGAGTTCATCCATCAGCGGCAATGGTGCGAACCTGTTTTCAGCATCTCTTAACTGTGCCGCATAGGCCTCCTCATTTGGATAGATGTGCTCGGCCATGAAGGCAGTGAGACGATCGGATAATGTCCGAGATTTAGGGCTGAATTGATACATAACCACCTCTTTTTCTTTTGTACAAATCCCCACTCATAAGGTGAGAAGTCAGCCAATTAAATGGTGCTGGAAGATTCACAACGGAAATTTTTCGGGGTGACCCAGCCTGCTCGAGAACACTAAATAGGACTGTGAACCGTTCCACCATCTACCACCAGCGAGGCGCCATTGACGTAAGACCCTGCGTCGCTAACCAGCAACAACAGTGGGCCAGTAAGCTCATGATATTGACCTGTCCGTCTCGGTACTAAGCGATCGATATAGGCGCGCCCTTGCTCGGTTGCGAACTCTTTTTCGTTGATGGCGGTTTCAAAGTATCCGGGACACAGCGAGTTCACTCTTACGCCTGATCGCGCGAGTTCCAGCGCCATATTTTTGGTCAGTTGATCCACGGCGACTTTAGAGACGTTGTAGTCTGCCTTGTGGGTTCCCGACACGTGACTGTATATCGACCCGGTATTGACCACAACGCCTGAGCCCTGTGCCTTCATTCTAATGGCAGCCGCTTGCGCAACACGCCAAGCACCGATGAGATTCACATCGAGAACGCCGCCCCACTCCTCTTCTGTAGCATCGACAAAACGTAATGGTCGATTAGCAATTCCTGCGTTGTTGATCACTATATCGAGACTGGAGGTCATGCTGTCGAGTTCGTTGAAGGCGCTATCGACACTCACTCGAGATGTCACGTCCAGCGCGATACTGGAGGCTTCACCGCCGGCGGCATTAATACGATTAACAAGAGCCTCAAGTCGATCGACGCGTCGAGCAGCGACAATCACTCGTGCGCCTGCCGCGGCAAGCACCTGCGCAAAGTGCTCTCCGAGTCCACTTGAGGCACCGGAGACGAGCGCAGTTTTGCCGTCTAAAGCGAAAAGGGCGTGAATGTCTAGCGGTGTGTCCATATTTCAAATCTCAAAAGGGATAGGCTTCTCTTGTCAGCCGCCGTCAGTAGCGGCGACGCTACTTTACAAGTGAGTAGCGCTGAAGCTGTCGACGTGGTCTGACCCGAGAGACTGGTCGCCACGCTCAAAAGTAGCGCGACTCCGTAAGCCTTTGCCAAACTCGTGTAATGAGTCGATCAACGGTCAGTTCAGCTGCAAATCCGATCCTCTCAGCGAACTTTTGCTTGCGCCGGTAATGCACCTCATACAGGTCTCGCTCGCCAGTTTGAGACTGAAGGTAGCTGTCTGACGTCGAAATAACGTCGATTAACCCTTCTTCAAGCGCCTGAGATCCGTACCACACCTCGCCCGTGGCAACCTTGTCAACGTCCACAACAGGCCTGTTAGCCGCGACAAACTGCTTGAACAGACCGTGGGTCTCCTCCAATTCATTCTCAAATTTACGACGGCCCTTATCGGTATTTTCACCAAACATAGTGACCGTACGCTTGTACTCTCCCGCTGTGAATTGCTCAAAATCGACATCGTTCTTCTTGAGCAGGCGATGGAAATTGGGTAATTGAGCAACGACCCCAATAGAACCGAGGATTGCGAACGGAGCGGCGAGAATGCGATCACCCACGCAAGCCATCATGTAGCCCCCGCTTGCCGCTACTTTGTCCACGGCAATGACGAGCGTTACACCTGCGTCTTTAATGCGCGATAACTGGCTCGCTGCTAGCCCGTATCCATGAACCACTCCACCCGGACTCTCGAGGCGCAGTACAACTTCGTCGCCTTCCTGAACGTTAGGCAGGATTGCAGAGATTTCCTCGCGCAAAGCATCCACTTGTGAAGCCATCACATCACCCTCGAAGTCGAGAACGTACGTTCTAGGACGTGCGCTCGTAATGGCGATGTTCTCTGTTGCGTCTTTTGCGGTTGCTTTTAGCCGAGCTTTCTCGGCCTTAGCCTCGGCTTTGGCCGACTTCTTTTCGTGTTTTGCGCGGAGTTTAGAGGCTTCATCCGTTTCCGATAAATCCCGAATAGCAGCAGTGTATGCATCGAATCGATCATTAATTGACTTAACTTCAATGTAGCCCTCGTCCGGACTCTTACTTTTTTGACCCGCGGCGCCCGCAATGACCAAGACAATGGCCACGATGGCTACGACAATTAACAATGTTTGAGCCGCAAAGAGCCCAAGTTCGTACAAGAATTCCAATCTATGTTCCTTTGGCTTAGCCGTTCTGTGCGTCTAGAAAGCTATTAATAAGCTGACCTGCAATCGAGAAAGGGGGTGGTACTGGAGGCAGATTACCAGGCTTGCACCAGAGGGCCTCATCGATCTCCTCCGGGTCAATATTGATTTCGCCGGACTTCCATTTAGCTGTGAACCCGAGCATCAGCTGTCCCGGAAACGGCCACGGCTGTGAGCCGTGATACTGAATGTCATCAACCTCTAAACCGACTTCTTCCATGACTTCACGTTGCACCGCTTGTTCACAAGTCTCACCGGGCTCGACAAAACCTGCTAAACAGCTATAAAACCGTCGATTCGATCCCGCACCTGCGGCGAGCAATAACTCATCACCACGAGACACCAAAACAATGACGCAGGGCGATAAGCGTGGGTAAACACTCAGCCGGCAGGGCTCACAGTGTCGACTTTGCCCTTTGTCAGCGAGCACAGTTTCTGTCCCACAACGGCCACAATGACGATGATCACGCTCCCAATTGAGAAGCTGGTAGGCTCGTCCGATAACATCGAAATGCGCTTGGCTTGTTCGACCTATCAACCCAAAAAGATTGCCACTCGTATATTTCATGACATCAATTTGTGTCGTCTCGACCATGCAGGCATAGACGGGATTGCCTTCAAGATACCCAACAGACGTTAGGTCTTTGACCTTCTCGAAATCAGCTTGCAAGTTGCCCAGTCGAATAGGAGCACCTTGGCTTCCCATAAGTTCGCTCACCAAATTCCGACCGTGGAACGCCCACACTAGGCTGTCCTCGCCTGCTGGCTCGGTGGGTCTTGAAAAATTCAACATGTAGATCTCCTCGGGCGAACATACTAGGTGCACAGCACGTCTTGCTCAAGTACTGTCAAATGCAAGAACTCGCTGTAGCCACAAGCGCCTTCCCACGATTCCCTGCTTCGTTTAACCTATCAACGCATTCACGCGTCCAACCCGGATCTCACACCGTATAACAACGGCGTTCTGGGCGTATGCCTGGGCCGATCAATACTAACGATAAAAGGACACAGCTGTATGAACACCGCGGTATCCAACCCTTACTGGCAAAATTTTCTCGGGTCATCGCCCGACTGGTATAAAAAGACGATCATTGCGTTTTTGATTATCAACCCAATACTTTTTAACACCGTAGGCCCGTTTGTTACGGGTTGGGTATTGATTGGCCAGTTCATTTTTACGTTGGCGTTGGCGCTTCAGTGCTACCCGCTCCAGCCGGGTGGCTTGCTGGCAATCGAAGCCATCGCTATTGGTATGGCTGACCCTCACACCGTTTTCCACGAGGCAGAGGCGAACTTTGAAGTAATCCTGCTTCTGATGTTCATGGTTGCCGGCATCTATTTCATGAAAGAGCTTTTGCTCTTCATTTTCACGAAGATTCTACTCCGCGTTAAATCCAAAAAAGTGCTGTCGCTCCTGTTCTCGCTGGTCGCGGCTATCTTGTCGGCTTTCTTGGACGCACTCACCGTAACTGCAGTGCTCATCAGCGTCGGTGTAGGCTTCTTTACCGTCTACCATAAAGTGGCTTCAGGCACGGTGTTTGACGATTCACAGCATGACCACACGACTGACGATACGGTGAAGGCCGAAAACGAGGCGGATCTAGAGCAATTTAGAGCGTTTTTGCGAAGTCTTTTGATGCACGGTGCAGTGGGTACCGCGCTTGGGGGCGTTTGTACGCTCGTAGGCGAGCCACAAAATCTACTCATCGCTACGGTGGCTGACTGGGATTTTGTCGAGTTCTTCCTGCTGATGGCACCTATTACGATGCCCGTTTTGGTCGCCGGTCTTCTGACCTGCCTCATTCTCGAGCAGACGGGTATGTTCGGCTACGGCGCGCAGCTACCTCCCAAGGTAAGAACCGTCTTGGAGGAGTTCCAAGCGCAAGAGAACGCCAAGGCAACACCTGTTTCTAACGCACGCCTGGTGATTCAAGCGCTGGTGGCTGTTGTTCTTGTAGTTGGACTTGCGCTTCACCTCGCCGCTGTGGGTCTGATCGGGTTGATGATTATCGTTCTGCTGACAGCGTTCAATGGCATTGTCGAAGAGCACAAGCTGGGTCACGCCTTTGAAGAGGCTCTGCCCTTCACAGCGCTTCTCGTTGTCTTCTTTGCCATTGTTGCCGTGATTCACGAGCAGCACCTGTTCTCGCCAGTGATTGAGGCAGTGCTAGCAATGGAGAGTAGCGTTAGACCCGCCATGTTCTTCTTGGCTAACGGTATTTTGTCGATGATCTCGGACAACGTATTCGTTGCAACGGTGTATATCTCAGAGGTGAAGACCGCTCTTGATAATGGCGTCATCTCTCGCGCGGAGTTCGATCAATTGGCGGTAGCGATTAACACGGGCACGAACCTACCCTCGGTTGCGACACCCAATGGTCAGGCAGCGTTCTTGTTCCTGTTGACGTCTGCATTAGCACCGCTCATCCGACTTTCGTATGGACGCATGGTCATCATGGCACTGCCCTACACCATCGTTTTGACGGCTGTGGGCTTAACAGCCGTTATCTACACACTCTAAGTGCCGACCTACAGCTGTGTGGCGTCTATCGGCGCCACACAGCGCCTTCCTCGCATCGTTCGGCAAGTACATCAAGCCTCGCTTCATGACTCGCGAGCTCTTCGTCAGAGGGCTTTATAACCCTCAATGTGGGCCTGTCACTGGCTAAGCGCCTGATTACAGAACCGCCCGTGGGGCCAACACCTGCGCCCTCTTCTTCCGCTGATAATCCAAGAGTCGTCTGACCACCTGTCATTAACAGGTAGACGTCAGCAAGGATCTCAGCATCGAGCAAAGCACCGTGAAGCGTGCGATTACTATTATCTACCGCGTATCGTTGGCATAGCGCGTCAAGATTGTTGCGCTGACCTGGGTGTTTGCTTCTCGCCAGCTGCAAGCTGTCAGTAATTTTGCAGTACGAAGACACCGGGGCGCTGTGAGGGTCGAGTAGTTTGAACTCGGCTTCCAAAAAGCCGATATCAAAAGGCGCGTTGTGGATGACTAATTCTGCGCCATGGATAAAGTCCAGAAATTCATCAGCAACTCGAGCGAATATGGGTTTATCCGAGAGGAATTCTTCTGAGATG
>OCRG01000154.1_pt1 | contig 10586 bp, 8 predicted proteins | sample 1535071 | NCBI WGS metagenome assembly OCRG01 (sample SAMEA3275605, study PRJEB22092) | marine metagenome | biome: ENVO:00000447; feature: ENVO:00002042; material: seawater | collected 2014-06-22T16:30:00+00 | depth 0 m
GAGCTGGTCAAAGAGAAGAAAATCGAAGGCATTACCGAGCTGCGCGACGAGTCCGATAAAGACGGTTTGCGCGTGGTGATCGAGCTTCGTCGCGGCGAAGTAGGTGATGTTGTTCTCAACAACCTCTATGCGCAGACGCAGCTGCAGTCAGTGGTGGGTATCAACATGGTTGCCTTGGTGGATGGTCAGCCGAAGGTGTTGAACCTCAAAGAAATCATTGAGGCTTTCTTGCGTCATCGCCGCGAAGTGGTTACGCGCCGGACATTATTCCTCCTGCGCAAGGCAAGAGAGCGCGGACACGTCTTGGAAGGGCTGGCGGTTGCGCTCGCCAATATTGACGAAATTATCGAGCTCATTAAGACGTCTCCAACAGCGGCTGACGCGCGTGAGCGACTGGTGGCCGCTGCTTGGGCGCCGGGTGATGTCAGCGCAATGCTTGAGCGCGCGGGTGAGGCAGCCTGCCGTCCCGAGGATCTAGAGGGTGACTTCGGGCTGATCGATGGCAAATATCATTTATCGCCGGCTCAGGCTCAGGCCATTCTCGATTTGCGATTGAACCGTTTGACAGGGCTCGAGCACGAGAAACTCCTGCAAGAATACGCCGATAAAGTTGCGGAAATTGCGGACCTTCTCGATATTCTTGGCGATCCCGATCGACTGCGCTCTGTCATCCGTGAAGAGCTCGAGGAGTTGGTTGCTGATTTTGGTGATGAGCGGCTCACGGAAATCACGGATTCTGCGCACGATTTGACGGTTGAGGACCTCATTACTGAGGAAGACCGTGTCGTTACAATCTCTCATCAGGGTTACGCCAAGACACAGTCTTTGACCGATTATCAGGCCCAGCGGCGCGGTGGCACAGGCAGAAGCGCGACTGCGGTCAAAGACGAGGATTTTGTCGAGCACTTACTCATTGCTAGTACGCACGCAACCGTTCTCTGTTTCTCGAATCTCGGAAAAGTGTACTGGCTGAAGGTGTTTCATATTCCATTGGCGAGTCGCAATGCGCGCGGACGCCCCATGGTTAACCTTTTGCCCTTGGATGAAAGCGAGCGAATTACCTCAATTCTGCCCATTGAGGGGTACAACGAGGATCAGTTTATCTTCATGGCAACGGCCAACGGCACCGTTAAAAAGACGGCTGCGACACAGTTTGCGCGTCAGCGCAGCGTGGGGTTGCGAGCGATTGAGCTCGACCAAGACGACGTGCTTATCGGGACCGCTATCACAGACGGAAACAGTGACATCATGTTGTTCTCGAGCGAGGGCAAAGCCACGCGATTTAATGAGAACCAAGTGCGCGCCATGGGCAGAACCGCTCGCGGTGTCAGAGGCATCAATCTCGCGGCTGGGCACAAACTCATCTCACTTATTGTGCCCAAAGAGGGTGGTCGTATCCTGACTGTGACCGAGAATGGCTACGGTAAGCGTACAGAGAATGCGGAGTTCCCAGCTAAGGGACGCGGTGGTAAAGGGGTTATCGCGATGTCGACCTCAGCCCGAAACGGCTCTTTGGTGGGCGCTGTCCAGGTTTGGGACACTGACGAGATGATGCTGATTTCCAACCAGGGAACCGCGGTTCGCACGCGCGTCGAAGAAGTGAGCCTACTAGGCCGGAACACTCAGGGTGTGCGAGTGATTCGTACGCGTGACGGTGAGGAATTAGTCAGCGTCAGTCGAATTGTTGAAGATGTTGATGCGGCAGAGCCTGCGCAGCCGGTTGTAACAGAAGACACTGAAGCCGACGTTGATGGCGCCGATGTGCCCGAGTCTACAGGTACGGAATCCGCAGATTCTGATAAGGCTTCAGGTGATGACAATACCGAGACCCAGGACTGATGCGGGCACATAACTTTTGCGCGGGGCCAGCAGCGCTCCCCGTTGCCGTTTTAGAGCGGGCACAAACAGAACTCCTCAATTGGGAGGGCGCGGGAGCGTCGGTGATGGAATTAAGCCATCGAAGCCCTGAGTTTGTGGGTATTGCTGAACGAGCGGAAGCTGCACTTCGTCGGCTCATGAATATCAGCGATGACTACGCGGTACTGTTCCAGCAAGGTGGGGCGTCGCAGCAATTTGCCTCGGTGCCACTGAATTTGAGCAGTCCCGGCGATGTCGTCGATCAGGTGGTAACAGGGCAGTGGTCAAAAAAAGCCTTGGCTGAGGGGCGCCGCCTTACCCAAGTTAACGTCGCGTCAAGCTCTGAGTCCTCTAACTTCTCCACAATCGAGCCGGAGGCGAATTGGTCGAGAACCAATAACGCTGCCTATTTACACTATTGCCCCAATGAGACCATTGGTGGTCTCGAGTTTAGCTTTGTACCCGAGAGTAACTCACCGCTAGTTGCTGATATGTCCTCGACTATTTTGTCGCGACCTGTCGACGTGAGTCAGTTCGGCGTGATTTATGCAGGTGCTCAGAAAAATATCGGCCCTGCAGGTCTGTGCATTGTGATTGTTGAAAAAGAGCTGCTGGGTCGTGCACGCGCCGATATCCCAGCGATGTTGAATTGGCAGACAGCGGCAGATAACGATTCGATGTACAACACCCCGCCAACTTTCGGCATCTATCTCTCGGGCTTAGTGTTTGAATGGATAGAATCGTTGGGCGGTTTGGATGCGATGTACGAGCGCAACAAGCGCAAGGCGGACACGCTTTATGGGTTGATTGATGCCAGCGACTTTTATGCGAACCCTGTTGATCCCCAATACAGATCCCTGATGAATGTGCCGTTTACACTGGCAGACGACGCCTTAGATAAGCTGTTTCTTTCGCGGGCCGAGGAAGCGCAGTTGTTGAACCTAAAGGGTCACAGGTCCGTAGGTGGTATGCGTGCCAGTATTTATAATGCGGTTGAGCAATCCTCCGTTGATGCGCTGTGCGAATTCATGCATCGTTTTGAAAAAGAGAATGGATAGAGCCTCCCCGAATGGCCTCTGATGACCAGTTAGCACTTATCCGAGCGGATATTGATTCCATCGATCGGCAGCTTCTCGAGTTAATTAACGCGCGAGCTGACTGTGCCCGACGTGTTGCTGAAATAAAGTTGGCCGCAAGTCAGGATGGAGACGCACTCTTTTATCGTCCTGAGCGGGAAGCGCAGATTTTAAGGGCGATTCAGGAAAACAACCCCGGGCCTTTACCTGCGGATCAAGCTGCGCGGATTTTTCGGGAAATCATGTCAAGTTGTTTGGCGCTTGAGCGCCCACTGACGGTTGGCTTCTTGGGTCCTGTTGGTACCTACTCGCAGGCGGCGGCACTCAAGCATTTCGGGCAGTCAGCTATCCTTGAACCTCAGTCCACGATTCGAGATGTGTTTCGCCTCGTTGAGGATAGAGCGTGTGACATGGCAGTTGTTCCGGTGGAGAACTCGACCGAAGGTATGGTGGGGCAAACACTCGACTGCTTTTTGGAGTCACCCCTTCAGATTATTGGCGAAGTGGAACTGCCTGTTGTTCATCACCTGCTTGCGTCGAACTCGCAGGCGCTGGAGGACATTACGGCGGTTTGTGGTCATGAACAGGCTCTGGGTCAGTGTCGTGATTGGCTTGATGCGAATTTGCCGGGTGTGCCGCGAGATGTTTGTCGTAGTAATGGCGAGGCGGCGCAGCGCGCACAGAATGAATCCAACATTGCTGCCATAGCCGGTGACCTTGCGGCAGAAACGTATGGTTTAGTGAAGCTAAACGAAGCGATTCAGGATATTGCACACAATACAACGCGCTTCTACGTCATTGGCCGTGAAACCGTACCGTCGAGCGGTTCTGATAAGACTTCCATCCTCATAGCCAGCCGAAACCGACCGGGTGCACTGCTTAATTTATTGCGTCCGTTTGAGGAGCGGGGCATTAGCCTGACAAGAATTGACTCACGTCCCTCCAAAACGGAGAAGTGGACGTACATGTTCTTTATCGAATTTGAAGGGCATCTCTCGGACGAGCTGGTTAAGGGGGTAATGGCCGCGCTCGAGGAAAACTCGATTCTTCTAAAGCCATTGGGCTCGTATCCAAAAGCGCCGATCTGATGACAAATTTTAATGCGCGAACCATAGCGCTGGTTGGGTTGGGACTTATTTCAGGGTCACTGGCTCGCGCCCTCCAAGCAAGCGAGTGGGAAGGTCGCCTCATCGCCTGGGGCCCGCGAGAACCCAGTCTAAGGCGGGGGCTCGAGCTGGGCGTGATTGATGATTACTCGCTCGATCTAAACGATATCGTCGAGCAGGCGGATGTTATTGTTATTGGCGCTCCGCCCATGGCAACAGCTGAGATGGTGGAGAGGATTACGTCGCTTTTGATAGGTGCTGAGAGGCAGCCGATCATTACCGATCTTGCCAGTATCAAAGGCTATGTTGTTGATGCGGTGAGCGCAGACTACCCGTCCTTTGTGCCCGGCCATCCAATTGCGGGATCTGAGCACAGCGGTGTTGAGCATTCGGACGCGACGCTTTTTAAGGGTCGAGAAATCATTCTCACACCCTCGGCAAACACAGACGTTGCTGCCGTTGAGACAGTCACCGCGATGTGGTCGCTAACCGGTGCTTATATAAGACACATGTCGGTGAGGGCACACGACGCCATGCTGGCTGCGAGTTCGCATATGCCGCATATGGTTGCTTATGCATTGACAGGTGCACTCGAGCGAGACGAGGCCGATCCAATGACGCACGGTGGCGGTGCCTTGCGCGATATGACTCGTATTGCTGGGTCTGATCCGTTGATGTGGACTGATATCGCGGTTACCAATCGTGAGGCTTTGCTTACTGCCATCGATCAGTTTGAAGCCGAGATGAAGTCGCTCAGAGCGATGGTCGATGCACAAGACGCCGACGCGATGCGTGCCTACTTCGCGACGTGTAGGGCACACCGAAGAGCGCACGACAACATTCTTAATCCCTTACTTCAAAGTCCAACAGAGGAGACATCATGAAGTTTTTGGTTGAGCCCGGTGGTTTGCTGTCTGGCTCTATTCGCGTGCCGGGAGATAAGTCGATGTCCCATCGCACTGTCATGCTGGGTGCTCTCGCTGAGGGAACAACTGTTGCGACAGGTTTTTTGGAAGGGCAGGACGCGCTGTGTACGGTTCAGGCCTTCCGCGATATGGGGGTCACCATCCGGGGGCCTGAGCGGGGAAAAATCGAGATCGAAGGTGTTGGGATGCACGGTTTGAAAGCCCCCGCCAATGTGCTTGATATGGGGAATTCAGGTACCAGTATCCGGCTCTTGAGTGGGTTGCTAGCAGCGCAAACCTTTGATTCGACCATGACCGGTGATGTGTCCTTGCAGAAGCGACCTATGGGGCGCGTGACCACACCACTCGCGAAGATGGGGGCCGTGATCGAAAGTGACGAAGGTCGTCCGCCGCTACACATTAGGGGAAATAAAGCGCTGCAAGGGATTCATTACGAGATGCCCGTTGCCAGTGCACAAGTCAAGTCATGTGTCCTGCTGGCCGGGCTTTATGCCGAGGGTCGGACATCGGTAACCGAGCCTGCGCCAACGCGCGACCACACCGAGCGCATGCTCCGTGGTTTCGGTTACGACGTGCATTGTGAAAATGCAGTGATCAGTGTGCAGGGGGGCGGTGCTTTAAAGGCAACTTCGCTCGATATTCCCGCAGATATCTCGTCCGCCGCGTTCTTCTTAGTCGCGGCGTCGATTGCCGAAGGTTCAGACTTGACCTTGGAGCACGTTGGGATGAACCCGACGCGATCGGGCGTGATCACTATTTTGACGCTCATGGGCGCTGACATCGAGGTCTTGAACGAGCGCGAAGTCGGTGGTGAGCCGGTAGCAGATCTGCGCGTACGTTCCGCGCCACTTACAGGCATTGATATCCCCGAGGACTTGGTGCCGCTTGCTATCGATGAGTTCCCTGTGCTGTTTATTGCTGCGGCTTGTGCGTCAGGCAAAACCACGTTGTCGGGCGCGGAGGAGCTTCGAGTCAAGGAAAGCGATCGTATTGCGTCAATGGCCGAGGGTTTGACAACACTGGGCATTGAAAACGAGGTGACGCCGGACGGTATTGTTATTTCCGGTGGAGTGATGTCCGGAGGTGAGGTGAACACCTTCCACGATCACCGGATTGCTATGTCTTTTTCGGTAGCGGCGTTGCGCGCGACGGGCACCATCCAAGTGAATGACTGCGATCATGTCGCTACGTCATTCCCAGGCTTTGCTGCGCTCGCAGCAGGCACGGGACTGCGGATTTCAGAGGTAGGGTAATTCGTGGAAGCGGTCGTCATATGCGTCGATGGGCCAAGTGGCTCTGGCAAAGGCACGTTGTCACAGCGGCTAGCCGAAGCGCTCAATTATCATCTTCTGGATAGTGGTGCGCTGTACCGCGTGGTTGGGTATGCGGCACTCGTCAATGGTATCGATTGGGCTGACACAGAGTCTGTCACTCAGATAGCGCGTTCTCTCGATGTTTCTTTTCACAGTGCGGAAGCGGGTGTACGAGTTACCTACGCAGGTGACGATGTGACGGAAGCCGTGAGGAGTGTGAGAGGTGGCGAGGGCGCCTCCGCTGTGGCGGCTATTCCCTCCGTGAGAGAAGCCTTGCTGTCTAGGCAGCGTGAACTTGCTTGCTCGCCTGGTTTGATCGCGGATGGGCGTGACATGGGAACGGTCGTTTTTCCTGAGTCCCCACTGAAGATTTTCCTCGAGGCCTCAGCGTTAGCGCGCGCTCAACGGCGTCAAAGTCAGTTGCAGCAGCAGGGAGAGGATGTTAGTCTGCCGCGCCTTTTGGAGGCCATAGAGGCTCGTGACCTGCGGGATAGAACCCGTTCCGTGTCGCCACTCGTGCCAGCTGAGGACGCGGTAGTTGTCGATAGTACAACCATGTCAGCGGACGAAGTGTTTGCACATGTGATGTCTCTTGTGACTCAGAAAGGGCTAGTGCACTCAGACGGTTAAAGGCCTTACCCCTCGACTCAGTGCGTTTTTAATCGACCCAGCCGGGTAAGTCGGTTGGTGCTGCGTTGTTTGCAGCGATACTGCAGGTATATTCAATGAGCGAATCATTCGCCGAGTTATTCGAAGAAAGTTTAAAAACCGTAGACATGGAGCCCGGTTCGATCGTTACGGGCGTTGTTATCGATATCGACAACGAGTGGGTCACTGTCCACGCCGGTCTCAAATCCGAGGGTGTTATTCCTCGCGATCAATTCACCAACGCCAGCGGCGAGTGCACCCTAAGCATAGGTGACGAAGTCCAGGTTGCGCTTGAGACTGTTGAAGACGGTTTTGGCGAAACCAAGCTCTCGCGCGAAAAAGCGAAGCGCGCTGAAGCGTGGAAGACCCTCGAGGCAGCACACGTTGCTCAGGAAGTGGTCATTGGTGTTATCAACGGTAAGGTCAAAGGCGGCTTTACAGTCGATGTTGACTCTATTCGTGCCTTCCTACCGGGTTCACTGATCGACGTGCGTCCGATTCGTGAAACTGCACACCTCGAAGGCAAAGAACTTGAATTCAAAGTGATTAAGCTCGATCAGAAGCGCAACAACGTTGTTGTCTCTCGTCGTGCGGTCATGGAAGCAGCGAACAGCGCTGAGCGCGACGAGTTGCTCCAAAACCTCCAGGAAGGTCAGAGCGTCAAAGGTGTGGTCAAGAACCTCACTGACTACGGTGCGTTTGTTGATCTCGGCGGTGTTGACGGGCTACTTCACATCACAGACATGGCTTGGAAGCGCATCAAGCATCCAAGTGAAGTGGTTGAAGTGGGTCAGGAAATGGACGTCAAAGTCCTCAAGTTTGACCGTGAGCGCAACCGCGTATCGCTGGGTCTTAAGCAGTTGGGCGAAGATCCATGGGTAGAAATCACTAACCGCTACCCAGAAGGTAGTCGTGTTAATGCGCGCATCACTAACCTCACTGACTACGGTTGCTTCGCAGAGATCGAAGAGGGCGTTGAAGGTCTGGTTCACGTTTCAGAAATGGACTGGACGAACAAGAACGTTCACCCATCGAAAATCGTTAACCTGGGCGACGAAGTAGAGGTCATGGTTCTCGATATCGACCAGGAGCGTCGTCGTATCTCGCTCGGTATCAAGCAGTGCCAGCAGAATCCATGGGATGCGTTTGCATCACAGCACGCGACAGGCGACAAGATTTCCGGTTCGATCAAGTCGATCACAGATTTCGGTATCTTCATTGGTCTAGCGGGCAACATTGACGGTCTGGTTCACCTCAGCGATATCAGCTGGAACGAGACGGGCGAAGAAGCGGTTCGAAACTACAAGAAAGGTGACGAGATTGAAACTGTGATCCTCAGCATTGATCCTGAGCGTGAGCGTATCTCGCTGGGTATCAAGCAGCTCGAGGAAGACTCTTTCTCTATCTACCTGGGCGACGCTGACAAGGGCAGCATCGTCACCGGTGAGGTCACCGAGGTAGACGCTAAAGGCGCTGTTGTTAAGCTTAACGAAGAAGTTGACGGTTACATCAAGGTGGCTGATCTGAGCCGTGATCGCGTTGAAGATGCGCGTTCAGTCTTGAATGTCGGCGACAGGGTTGAAGCTAAGATTGTCAACATTGATCGTAAGAGCCGCTCTATTGGTCTGTCGATCAAGGCGAAGGATATGGATGACGAGAAAGAAGCTGTACAGTCGCTAAAAGACCAGGACAGCGCGGCGTCACCGGGCACTATTGGTGACTTGATCAAAGCGCAAATGGACAACCAATAGACGAAGTTCTGCAGAACAACCTTTTGAATAAGCCGGCACTGCCGGCTTTTTTTTTGCTATCCTGACCCCAGTATTGTTACGCCATCAAACACTATGAAAGTATTTAGTCGTTATAAGGTCTTGGTGATGCTTTGTGCTGTTATGAGTACAGCAGCGCCACTTCAGGCTCAAGATCTCAACGTTAACCTGTTCACTCACTTTGAGTTTGATAACTCCGATGCGGCTGACGCGGCGGACAGAACGTTTGAATGGGGGGAGTCGGCTCTGTTCGTGACCGGCAACCTGACGGGGAAGTTGTCCTTTCTAGGAGAGTTTACCTACGTTGCGCCTAAGTATACGAACAAGTCTTTTTCGGCACACCGGTACCGTCTGCGCTATGAATTGGATCGTGACAATGCGGTGAGTTTCGGCAAGATGCACACGCCGGTAAATTATTGGAACGATAATTTTCACCACGGCCGAATTTTCTTTCCCACTATTAACCGCCCTAGATCGTTTACCCGTTTCATTCCCATACATGAGGTGGGCGTCCGTTTTTCAGGTATGAGTCCGATGGTCGATGGGGTTGGCTATGACATCGTCTTGGGCACTGGACAATCCGAGGGTGATGATGCCTTCGGTAGCGGGGTGCAGTCCTATACTGTGAATTTCAATTGGGCGCCTTCTCCCGATTCGCGTGCGATCGTGAGCTACTACCGCGATACCATACTTGATCATGTAGATAACCCTTTCCACGCGGGCCACAATCATGGGGTTGGGGACCATATGGGTATGGACCATAACGGTATGCACATGGAGCCGAGTGATTCGGGGACCGACTTGGATATTTCCTACGAATTGCTGTCGTTCTCGCTTCATCGCGAAAGTGAGTACTGGCGGTCACTTACCGAACTATCGGCTAACCGGACAGATGGAGGGGATTGGAACTGGTCGCTTTACCAGTACGCGGGTTACCACATCTCTGATGTGTTCTCCGTTTATGCGCTGTATGACTACATTACCGTAGGTGATAGTGAGATCCACTTCAGGGCTGGATCGGAGAGGCGCGCCGGACTAGGACTCGAATGGTTTGTCACGAACACTACGTCGCTCAAACTTGAGGCGCGTTCCGAGGACACTGATCAGGGCGCAATTCGGATAGACGACAGTGTGCTAGAAGCACAGCTGTCTTTCGCGTTCTAAAGTTTATGAAGCGCTTTGTTTCCACAATTATTCTCTTTGCTCTGACAGCGTGGCCGTGTTGGGGCTTTGCTTCGGACATGTATGTGGTTGTCAATGCTCCGGTCGACGCGTCTCTGGATGAGAAGTCTCTGCTCGCACTTATCAAAGGCCAGAGACGGAACTGGGATGACGGTAATGCGGCAACTGTCATATTACCCTCGCGGGAGTCGGATGATTTCGAGTTGGTGGCTCAGCGGATCTTTGGCGTATCGGGTCGTATGATGCAGCGCTTGTGGTTTAGGGTTGTTTTCAGTGGTTATGCTAACGCGCCTGAGTATCTTGATGAGCCCTCTGGCGTGGTAGCAGCTGTTGCGGACAAGCCGGGTGCTTTGGGTATTCTGCTCTCAGAGCAAAAGCCAGAGGTGCCGAGTTCGTTGCGAGTGGTTGCGTTGAAGTGAGTCGCTCGCTCCTCTTTCAGGTGACGGCCTTGATGGGCGCGTTCACTCTGTTAGTTGCCTTGTTAATGTTGTACGTGTTACCGAACAGGCAAGCGGCTGTTTTAGAGGCCAGTATGCGTGACGAACTGGCTAGCCTCGCCGTCGCTTGTTCCATTAGTGTTAGGTCTGCCTTAGAGCAGCAGGATCTATCCGCACTGGAGGAGTTGAACGAGCAGGTCTCGTTCGATGGACGAGACCCCATTGTTGCCGTTATCAACACGAGTGGCGAAGGACCGGAACTTTTCGCGGTC
>OCRG01000157.1_pt1 | contig 10488 bp, 8 predicted proteins | sample 1535071 | NCBI WGS metagenome assembly OCRG01 (sample SAMEA3275605, study PRJEB22092) | marine metagenome | biome: ENVO:00000447; feature: ENVO:00002042; material: seawater | collected 2014-06-22T16:30:00+00 | depth 0 m
TACGTTTGTTATCCGACGTTTCACCCAACAACTGACAACGCTGTTTGAGCTCTTGTTGCAACACAGAACGGTTTTCTGGTAGCGCAATCGGATTTTGCACGTCAAACACCAATGGCTTATCTTGCGCAATGGCATACAGGTGCTTTTTGAATAATTTAACCTTTTGTTTTAGGTTCAAGTTTCTTGCACTGTATGACTGAGGCGGAATTATTTTGCCAATGCGAATCGGGAAATGCGCTTTGCGCTGTTTAAACATTTCCTTGACCAGCAGCGCCGTTGATAGAGGCTTGTAAATCATGGACATGGAATAAAATAGCGGAGAATTTTTGGCATCAATGAATAAAGGTAAAATTGGTGCGTTGTGTTGCTTAGCGATGCGATAGAAGCCAGAGTGCCATTTGGTATCTCGAATCCCTTGAGGACGCAGGCGCGATACTTCACCGGCTGGAAATATTAACAAAGCCCCCTCATTTTGCATGTGCGCATGGATATTATTCATGTTTTCTTTGGGCGTGTTGCCACCCATATTATTGACTGGTAAAAGCAGATTGTTCAGCGCTTTGACCGACATCAGCATTTGGTTCGCCATGACTTTGACGTCGGTACGTACTTCATGCACCAGTTTTAGTAAAGCGAGACCATCCAAAGAACCAATTGGGTGGTTGGCAATGATCACAACTTTACCGGTACAGGGAATATGTTGTTTTTCATTATCCCGTACTGAATAGGTCACATTGAAGTAATCTAGAACTTGCTCCACAAAATCAATCCCGTCTAAATGCGGATAGCGCTCCACAAATTCACGGATATCGGTTTCGTGTAACAGCTGCCTGAGTAAATATATCAGTGGCTTTGCGATAAACGGCTTTTTGGCTAAATCAGGAAATTGTTGATGGATAACGTCGGCGACAGAAAACATAAAGTCTCAAAGAATAGAAGGAATCGGCCATAAAATACCCATCAACTATGACACTTAGGTGACGTTAAGTTGAAGAGTCTGTGACAGTGTATTTCGGCAAATCTGTCACACAACCTTCTAAAATATGTCCCACAATTGTCATAGTCTAAAATTAATATCAGCTCACGTTATAGACACACTATCATGCATTTTTACACCATGAGGTATAACGTGAAAACCATTCACCACAAAGCGATTTTTATTTCTGATGTCCACCTTGGTAGTACTGATTGTAAAGCGGAATTACTGTTGGAGTTTTTACACCACAACACCTGTGATGTCCTGTATTTAGTCGGAGATATCGTCGATTTATGGGCCATGCAACGTCAGTTTAAATGGCCAGAATCGCACAACGCCATCTTTCATAAAATCATTGAACTTAGCCATCAGTGCAAAGTTATTTATTTACCAGGAAACCATGACGCACCTCTGCAAAAATACGATGGATTAGCCATCGGTGATATTCAGGTCGTGCGTGAAACCATCCATGTTACACAACAACATAAGCGCTTTTTGGTACTGCATGGCGATCAGTTCGATGACGATGTAACGTTGGGCAAGTTTGAAGCCTGGATTGGCGATAAAGGCTATGATTTGTTGTTGTGGGTCAATCGCACTTATAATCGCTATCGCAGCCTAAATAAAGCACCATATCGCTCACTTGCCGGATACATCAAATCTCGCATTAAGGGGGCTCAACGAGCCATCAGCCGGTATCAAATGGCTTCGACCAAGTATGCTGCAGAGAAAAACGTAGACGGCGTTATTTGTGGACATATCCATCACCCTGAACAAGTCACGACCGAGTATGGCATATACATTAATGACGGGGATTGGGTAGAAAACTGTACCGCGTTGTGCGAGTCCATAACTGGAGAACTACACTTAGTCAACTGGGTTGAGACCCGAGCTAATGCCCAGGTCAAATTCAGCTTAAAAGTGGCTTAAAAAGTAGAGCCTAATACTGTTAGTGTATTGGCTTTTTAGACTCTTTTTATTACACTAGCGCCAGTTTATTTATGGAGCATATTTATCATGGCGATGTACGTTGTCGGACACAAAATCCCTGATTCGGATTCAATTTGCGGTGCGTTGGCACTGGCCTATCTCAAAAACCAAATTGGCGAAGAAGCCATTCCCACTCGCTTAGGTGATGTATCGCCGGAAACCCAGTTTATTTTGGACCGTTTTGGTTTTGATGCACCAGAGCTCAAAATGAGCTATGCGGGTGAAGACGTATATATCGTTGACCACACTGAAAAAACGCAAGCACCTGATGATATCGATGAAGCGACAGTTGTCGGTGTTGTTGATCACCACAAATTAGGGGATTTAACCACCTCTACGCCTTTAGAGTGTTGGATTCGCCCGGTAGGTTGTTCAAACACTATTATCAAGATGATGTATGATTTTTACGGCGTAGAAATTCCAAAAGAATACGCAGGTATCATGATGTGCGCAATTTTATCTGATACTGTCATTTTCAAATCACCAACTTGCACCACAGCTGATATCAAATGCGTTGAAGCATTAGCAGAGATTGCAGGCATCGAGGACTTTAAAGAGCTTGGCATGGAAATGTTCCGCGTCAAATCTGCGGTGCAGGGCACGCCAGTACGCGACCTTGTGAAGCGTGACTTTAAAGACTTTGACATGCACGGCAACCTTGTGGGTATCGGTCAGCTAGAAGTCATTGATCTATCGGTATTTGATGACATTAAAGCAGACCTTACCAAAGACATTGTGGCTCTGAAAGAAGAAGGTCAACGACACTCTGTATTGCTATTATTAACCGATATCATGAAAGAAGGTTCATTGATGCTAGTGGCTTCTGATGACGGTACTATTGTAGAGAAAGCCTATGACGTTGTCGTCGATAACGGTGAGGTTTGGCTAGACGGTGTATTGAGCCGTAAGAAGCAGGTTGTTCCACCCTTACAAGATGCGTTTGCTTAGCCTGAAATTTATGACTGAACGAAGCCCAACTTTATGTTGGGCTTTTTTGTATTGGAAAATAAATAGTTCATAAATCTTCAAAAGTATTCTATAGTCGAAATGTACTTACCCAAATAAGGAAGACTGAAGTGGAATCATTGAAAGTGCAAGACTATATGAATAAACATCCTGTTACATTCACTGAGCATATGCCTGTGGCGGAAGCTGTTGAGCGATTATTGCAAAGTCGACAAGGTGCGGGGCCTGTAGTGAATAAAAGCGGTAAAGTGGTCGGATTTTTGTCTGAACAGGATTGTATCAAGAAGATGATTGAATCGACCTACTACCGTGAACAAGTTGCTCATGTCCATGACATAATGAAAGTCGAAGTCATTTCAGTGAAGCCATATCATTCGGTATTAGAATTGGCGCAAGGTCTGAGTATTGAACGTCCTAAGGTGTATCCTGTTATTGATGATGCAGGGCATTTGCTCGGTACAATCAGTCGCACGGATTTGCTCCGAGCAATTGATTTGCATTTACAGGATGGCTATAAGGATCATTAATCCATTGCGATTGGGGCTATGCTATATCCTAGATTGGTGTAGCCGCATAGACCGTGCTTATTCACCCACAATCAGTATTCCATGTGCACCATGGAACAAATTAACTCGCTTTTCTGGGAAACGACAAGCCGTTTGTTGATCGGTAAACCAATCGCGATAGATATTTTGGCGATTGAATACTTGATATCGGGCTTGGAAATCAGACTTTTGTCGACAATCTACCCATAAACTCTTGCTAAAATTATTCTAAATCGCTATATTGTCGACAATGATTTGGTTGAGGTAATTCCATGGCAACAGCAAATGTTACTCCTATCACTAGTGCAGACCGCACGTTTATTCAGTTAAGACAAGATATTGTCGAGGGCGTCATTCCTGCCGGAGCGAAACTCAGCGAAACCGAGTTGTCGACAAAATACCAAGTCAGTCGCGCTGTCATTCGCGAAGCCATCAATCGCTTGACCGCCTGTCATATCGTTGAGCGCAGAGCCAATGTTGGGGCACGCGTGGTTGAATTATCAGAAGCTGGTTTGCAAGAACTATATGAAATTCGCGAGTCCCTTGAAGGGATGGCGGCTCGTCTCGCGGCGCGCAACATGACCATGGCCGAAATAAACAAGTTACTCAACCTTCTCGATACGCATTTCGAGACCGTACGAGAGGGCGAGAGCTATTATCAAGAAGCCGGTGATTATGATTTTCACTATCGCATTATCTTGGGCTCCAAAAACCAACAGCTGATTACCTTATTAACGGAAGGTATTTATCACTTGGTGCGCATGTATCGCGTCCAGCTTGGAATGGCAGGTCCTCGAGTGACGACTGCCTACGCCGAACACAAGCACATTGCGCAAGCCATTTTAAATCGTGACGAGGAACTAGCCGAAATACTTATGCGTCGCCACATCACATATAGCAAGAACACGATTGCCAAGAAACTGGCAAGCCAATCTTAACAAGAGGACTATTTCATGAGTGCAGGAAAAAAATTCAGAGACGCCTTAGCGGCCAACCAGCCATTACAGATCGTCGGTACCATTAACGCGTATGCAGCCATGATGGCAAAGCGAATCGGGCATCAAGCCATTTATTTATCTGGGGGCGGTGTAGCAAATGCTTCTTATGGCCTACCTGATTTGGGCATGACTTCGTTAAACGATGTTCTAGTCGACGTGCAGCGCATTACTGCGGCGTGTGACTTGCCGTTATTAGTTGATATTGATACGGGGTGGGGCGGAGCATTTAACATTGCCAAAACCATTCGCGATATGGAAAAAGCGGGTGCAGCAGCGGTACACATGGAAGACCAAGTGGCGCAAAAACGCTGTGGTCATCGTCCAAACAAAGAAATCGTGTCGACTGAAGAAATGGTTGACCGGATTAAAGCGGCCGTAGATGCGCGTACTGATCCTGATTTCTTCATCATGGCGCGTACAGATGCGTTTGCGCAAGAAGGGTTAGAGGCAGCGATTGAGCGTGCTAAGGCTTACGTTGCTGCCGGTGCTGACGGGATTTTTGCTGAAGCGGTCAAAACTGAAGAGCACTATCGCGCGTTCAGTGAAGCGCTGGATGTCCCGATTTTGGCAAACATCACGGAGTTTGGTCAAACCGAGCTGTGGAATCGTGAACAGTTAGGTGAGTGGGGCGCAGCGATGGTGCTTTACCCATTATCAGCCTTCCGCGCAATGAATAAAGCAGCCGAAAACGTTTATCAGCATATCCTAAATGATGGCGATCAAAAAGCTGTGATCGATACGATGCAGACGCGTATGGACTTATACGATTATCTTGGCTATCACGAGTATGAGCAAAAACTCGATGCTCTATTTGCCGAAGGCAAAAACAAATAAATTTTCAATTTAAAACAAACCACCCTACCCTCACAAGAAAGGAGATGAACATGGTTGATAAGAAATTAGGCGGTGCAGGTTTACGCGGACAATCTGCAGGTGAAACGAAATTATGTACGGTTGGCAAATCTGGCTCAGGTTTGACCTATTGCGGTTATGATGTATCGGATTTGGCTGATAATGCAACATTTGAAGAAGTGGCGTATTTATTGTTTAACGGAGAGTTACCGAATCAAGCGCAACTAGATGAGTATAAAGCGGTTTTAAAAGCGAATCGCGACTTACCTGAGAGCTTAAAAGCCGTATTGAAGCTCATTCCAAAAGACGCGCACCCTATGGATGTCATGCGTACCGGTTGTTCCATGTTAGGTAACTTGGAAGGCGAAGCGGATTTTGGTCAGCAACAACAAGCAGCTAATCGTCTATTAGGTGCATTCCCTGCGATTGTGACATATTGGTATCGCTACACTCATGATGGCGTTGAGATTGACTGCAACTCTGACGAAGACGGTATTGGCGGACATTTTCTGGCCTTATTAACGGGCAAAACCCCATCTGAATTGCATCGTAAAGTGATGGATGTCTCGTTGATTTTATATGCTGAACATGAATTTAACGCCTCGACCTTCACGGCACGTGTTTGTGCGTCAACGTTATCCGATATGTATTCGTGTATCACAGGTGCCATTGGTTCATTGCGCGGTCCACTTCACGGTGGAGCGAACGAGGCAGCGATGGATATGATTGAGCGCTTCAGCGACCCAGAAGATGCCGTAGTACAAATGCGTGGTATGCTTGAGCGAAAAGAAAAGATCATGGGCTTTGGGCATGCGATCTATCGTGAGTCAGATCCTCGCAATGTCATCATCAAAGGCTGGTCTGAGAAATTAGCTGAAGAATTTGGTGACAGCAACTTATACGACATTTCTGTGGCTTGTGAACAATTTATGTGGGATGAAAAGAAATTATTCTGTAACGCTGATTTCTTCCACGCGTCTGCGTACCATTTTATGGGGATTCCCACTAAGTTATTTACGCCAATTTTCGTATGTTCCCGTTTGACAGGCTGGGCAGCACACGTGATGGAACAACGTGATAACAACCGTATCATTCGTCCAAGTGCGGATTATACCGGTTCAGAGCCGCGTGCAGTGACGCCGATTAGTCAGCGCGGTTAATCCCCATATTTAAGGCAAGCATATGAATACCGAGTTTAAACAAACCTTACCAGGCTCAAGCGTTGAATATTTCAACGCTGAGGCGGCGGTCAACGCTATCGAAGCCGATGCGTGGGCCAAATTACCTTACACTTCCAAAGTACTCGCCGAGAATTTGGTGCGTAAATCCGATCCAGCTATGCTAAACGCGTCGTTGGCACAGCTGATTTACCGCACGCGCGAGCAAGATTTTCCATGGTTCCCAGCACGCGTTGTGTGTCACGATATTTTGGGACAAACGGCATTAGTCGATTTGGCTGGTTTGCGTGATGCGATTGCAGATAAAGGTGGCGATCCAGCTAAAGTCAATCCGGTTGTGCCAACGCAGTTAATTGTGGATCATTCGTTGGCTGTTGAGCATGGGGGCTTTGAAGCAGACGCCTTTGAAAAAAATCGGGCGATTGAAGATCGTCGCAACGAAGACCGTTTCCACTTTATCAACTGGACCAAAACCGCGTTTAAAAACGTGGATGTGATCCCACCGGGCAACGGCATCATGAACCAAATTAATTTGGAAAAAATGTCGCCAGTCGTGCAGTTGCGCGAAAACGTCGCTTTCCCAGATACGTGTGTGGGGACTGACGCGCACACGCCGCATACTGATGCGTTGGGTGTTATTTCCATTGGTGTCGGTGGTCTTGAAGCTGAGAATGTCATGTTAGGTCGTGCGTCATATATGCGTCTGCCTGATATTGTCGGTGTCGAGTTTACCGGTAAACCTCAAGCAGGCATTACTTCAACAGATATCGTATTAGCATTGACTCAGTTCTTGCGTCAAGAGCGTGTTGTCGGGGCTTACTTAGAGTTTTATGGTGAGGGTACCAAACACCTGTCATTGGGCGACCGTGCAACCATCTCCAACATGACGCCAGAATACGGCGCGACGGCGGCGATGTTCTACATTGACGAGCAAACCATTGATTACTTGAACCTTACGGGACGTGAGCCTGAGCAAGTCGCATTGGTTGAGCAATACGCCAAAACCACCGGCCTTTGGGCGGATAGTATGGTCGGTGCAGAATACGAGCGTATACTGCGTTTTGATTTGTCTGCGGTTGAACGAAATATGGCTGGCCCTTCTAATCCGCATGCCAAATTACCAGTGAAAGAACTGGGCGAGCGCGGCATTGCTAAAGCCTATGACAAGCCAGACGGCTTGATGCCAGATGGTGCGGTGATCATCGCAGCGATTACTTCATGTACGAATACTTCGAATCCACGCAATGTCATTATGGCAGGCATGTTGGCTAAAAAAGCCAATGAGTTAGGCTTAACTCGTCAGCCATGGGTTAAATCATCACTTGCACCAGGTTCAAAAGTCGTCAAGATGTACTTGGAAGAAGCGGGCCTTTTATCTGAGCTAGAACAGCTAGGCTTTGGTATCGTTGCTTATGCCTGTACGTCGTGTAATGGCATGTCTGGCGCGCTGGATCCTGCCATCCAACAAGAAATCATTGATCGCGATTTGTACGCAACTGCAGTGTTATCCGGTAACCGTAATTTTGATGGCCGTATCCACCCATATGCCTCACAGGCTTTCCTAGCGTCTCCGCCGTTAGTGGTCGCGTATGCGATTGCAGGCTCTATGCGTTTTGATATCGAAAAAGACGCCTTGGGGAATGATCAAGATGGCAATCCGGTTTACCTAAAAGATATTTGGCCAGACGATGCGGAAGTCGATGCGATCATCAAAGCCAGCGTCAAACCCGAGATGTTTAAATCTGTCTACACGCCCATGTTTGATTTAACTGTGGACTACGGCGAGAAAAACAATCCATTGTACGATTGGCGTGAAATGTCGACTTATATTCGTCGTCCGCCGTATTGGGAGGGCGCTTTGGCAGCACCTCGTACCATGCAAGGTATGCGTGCACTGGCTGTTTTAGGCGATAACATTACGACGGACCATTTATCTCCCTCAAATGCGATTTTGGCCTCATCTGCTGCAGGTGAATATTTGGCAAAAATGGGCTTGCCTGAAGAAGACTTTAATTCATATGCCACGCACCGTGGCGACCACTTAACTGCCCAACGTGCAACATTCGCAAACCCGAAATTGCTTAATGAAATGGTACGCGATGATAATGGTGAAATCGTGCAAGGCTCTTTGGCGCGTTTAGAGCCTGAAGGTCAAACCAAACGGATGTGGGAAGTGATTGAAACCTATATGGAGCGCAAGCAGCCGCTGATTATTGTGGCTGGCGCCGATTATGGACAAGGTTCATCGCGTGACTGGGCCGCCAAAGGCGTACGTCTCGCTGGCGTTGAAGTGATTGTGGCTGAAGGGTTTGAGCGTATTCACCGCACCAACCTTGTGGGCATGGGCGTATTACCGGTTGAGTTTATCAACGGCGAAACGCGTCACACGTACCAGATTGACGGTACTGAAACCTTTGCTATCGAAGGTGAAGTGGATGCCGGTGTAGAGTTAACGCTGGTGATTACACGAGCGAACGGTAAAGTGATGCGCGCACCAGTCAAATGTCGCCTAGATACCGCTGAAGAAGTCTCTGTCTACAGTGCTGGCGGTGTGTTACAGCGCTTTGCTCAGGACTTTTTAGAAGGGCAGGTGGCGTAATGTCTACCGCACCTTTGGCGCATGCAGCGCAAATAAAAGTTCCCGCCACCTATATGCGTGGCGGCACCTCTAAGGGCGTATTTTTTGCCCTAGAGGACTTGCCTGAAAAAGCCCAGCAACCAGGCCCGTATCGCGATGCGCTTTTGTTACGTGTCATGGGTAGTCCTGATCCTTATGGCAAACACACTGATGGCATGGGTGGAGCGACGTCAAGCACCTCCAAAACGGTGATTTTGTCCGCTTCAGACCAACCCAATCACGATGTGAACTATTTGTTTGGCCAAGTAGCGATTGATAGAGCCTTTGTCGATTGGTCGGGTAACTGCGGTAACTTAACCGCAGCTGTGGGCTCTTTTGCGATTGAAAAAGGCTTAGTGGGGGCTGAGCGCATTCCAGAAAATGGGGTGTGTGAAGTGCGTATCTGGCAGCAAAATATTGGCAAAACGATCATTGCTTCTGTGCCCATTACCAATGGACAAGTGCAAGAGACAGGTGATTTTATGCTAGATGGGGTCACGTTCCCTTCAGCTGAAGTACCTATTGCTTTTGTGGCGCCCGTTGAGCCAGATGAACTGGTGCTACCGACAGGGAACACTGTGGATCGTCTTAATGTGCCGCTGCTGGGTGAGTTCGATGTGAGTATGGTCAATTCTGGGATCCCAACGCTGTTTTTCAGAGCGTCGGATTTGGGCTATCAAGGCACGGAATTGCAAGAAGCGATTAATGGTGATGAGGACGCATTAGAACGCTTTGAAACAATCCGTCTGCATGGCGCAGTGGCGATGGGCTTAAGTCCTGATATTGAAACGGCAGCCAAATCTCAGCATATTCCAAAGATTGCTTTTGTCTCACCAGCACAAGATTATGTGAGTTCAGCAGGGACGGCAATCAGTGCATCTGAGATTGATTGTCATGTGCGCGCTTTGTCGATGGGCAAACTGCACCATGCTATGATGGGCACTGCTGCTGTTGCGATTGCGACAGCCTCTGCCATTCCTGGCACTTTAGTTAATGAAGTGGCTGGTGGTGGTGAGCGCGATGCGGTGACGTTTGGTCATCCCTCTGGAACATTAAAGGTTGGGGCTTCGGCATCTAATATCGATGGTCAATGGCAAGTAGAGCGAGTGGTAATGAGTCGCAGTGCGCGGATATTGATGGAAGGTTGGGTAAGAGTACCAGAACCTACTGTGTAAATATTGAAGCCATTAAACATATTTAGCGCCAACCTATTGCTTGGCGTTTTTTTTTGCACTAGATTTAGGTAAAAAATTAGGTGAAATACATCCGTGAAATTTCTTATAACTCTCTTATTTTTGGCTTTACCAGTCATCAGTCAAACTCACGCATCTGATGAGTTACCTCAGAATATTGAAAAAACAGTCGC
>OCRG01000158.1_pt1 | contig 10458 bp, 9 predicted proteins | sample 1535071 | NCBI WGS metagenome assembly OCRG01 (sample SAMEA3275605, study PRJEB22092) | marine metagenome | biome: ENVO:00000447; feature: ENVO:00002042; material: seawater | collected 2014-06-22T16:30:00+00 | depth 0 m
GCTAGACCGGCAGCCGTAAGCGCAATGAGTAGGGAGACACCAAACACGCCGACTATGGGAGCCCAACCCGAGATAGGGGTGTCGATACTTGCGTAGCCTGCGAACAGCCAAGGGAAACCCGTCAGTAGCCAGGTTCTTACCCATTCGAAAACCACCCATAGGCCACTAAAAAAAAGCATTCGTGCGAACACTGTATTGGGTTGGAATCGACAGAAAAGGGCAGCTTGAGCAGCGGGCAGGAGAGCCAGCCCGCCGCAGAAAATCAGGGTGAGGAGTAGTGCAAGTGGTGTCGGCGCGTTACCGTAAACGTTTATGCTGACATAGACCCAGGATACGCCAGCGCCGAAGAACCCCGCACCATAGAGCCAACCGAAGGTGGCGCCACGTTTTGGTGTCTGGCCTTCGAGCGCCAGATACAACAGTGCAAGGCTGAGGAGCGACGCAATCTTAAGGTCGAAGGGCGCAAGCGCCAGTGTAAAAATCAGCCCCGCTGTTAGGCTGCAAAATGCGCGCTGTGCTTGGCTCCAGCGCAGCATCATTTAGCCCTCGTTCATTATGGTGACGCGCAAACTATTGAGCTTTCTTTGATCCGCGTTGATGACACGAAATTCAAAGCCGTCAAACGTCACCGTTTCGTTGCGGGTCGGCAGTCTACCGAAGGCCTGTAGCACTAGACCGCCGATCGTGTCGAATTCTTCGTCGCTGAACTCGACGCCAAATGCTTCGTTGAAGTCCTCGACGGGCGTCAAGGCCTGAACAAAGAAGCTGTCCTCGGTGAGCTTTCGGATTTGAACCTCTTCATCCGAGTCAGTCTCGTCCTCGATTTCACCGACAATCTCTTCTAATACGTCTTCTATCGTTACAAGACCTGCAACGCCACCGTACTCGTCGATCACGACCGCCATGTGATTACGCGCTTGTCGGAACTCTCTCAAAAGAACGTTCAAACGTTTGCTCTCGGGGACAATCACGGCCGGGCGAAGCAGGGCCGAGATATCAAAATCAGCGTTGGGGTTCAGTACAAATGGCAGTAGGTCCTTAGCCAGCAGGATGCCTTGAATATCATCCGTTCCCTCACCGACTACCGGGTATCGAGAGTGTCCTGTGTGAATGATTTGCGGCAACACCTCGTCCAAGGTGGCACCTGAACGAATGACAACCATTTGTGCGCGTGGGATCATCGCATCGCGCGCTTGCATCTCCCCAACGGTGAGAGCGCCTTCCATGATATTCCGCGCGTCCTCATCGATGACCTCGTTATCCACAGCCAGCTGCAGCAAGCCTTCGAGATCCGCTCGGGTATAAGGCGTACCCGTCACCATCTGTGTCAGGCGATCCAGCCAGGATCGTTCTTCAGGTTCGTTGTTGCGCGTGTCGTTCGTGTTCATTACGTGAAGTTTTCAGTTTGGGTGTAAGGGTTCGGAATCGATAGCTGTGCGAGTCGCGAGATTTCAATCGCCTCCATTATGTCTGCGTCTGCGTCTGTGATGTGGTCGTAGCCCAGTAAATGGAGTGTGCCGTGGATGGTCATATGTGCCCAGTGGTGCTCGGGTGTCTTTGATTGCTCATTTGCTTCACGTTGCACAACATCGCTGCAAATAATGAGGTCGCCAAGTAGGCCGGTTTGTTTCTGTAACTCAGGATCGATGGGAAAAGAAAGCACGTTGGTGTCCGCATCTTTGCCACGATATTGATGGTTAAACCTTGTCATTGCTTCACTGTCGACTACTTGAATACTCACCTCTGCGACTTCGCTCGGACACCACCGAGAGTGGTTACCTGAAAGGGCGGTTGCTACCCATGTTTCGAACGCTTCGGGTTTCGGTGACTCTGGATGATTGCAGTCGACGTAAACGGAGAGGTTCACGACCGGCCAGCCTCGTTTGACCCCATGATTGCATCGTGTTCCTCGTAAGCATTGACTACGCGCTGAACGAGCGGGTGACGCACAACATCCTTTTTCCCAAACCATGTGAAGGAGACGCCATCAACCCCATCTAGCACCTGAGTCGCGTGGACTAGCCCCGAGGGTTGGCCGCGAGGGAGATCAATTTGCGTCGCGTCACCCGTAATGACAGCTGTCGAGCCAAAGCCTAATCGCGTCAGGAACATCTTCATTTGCTCGCGGGTTGTATTCTGAGCCTCGTCGAGGATGATGAATGCGTTGTTCAGCGTACGACCGCGCATAAAGGCAAGCGGTGCGACTTCAATAATGTTGCGCTCAATGTATTTACCTACCGTCTCGAACCCGAGCATTTCATAGAGGGCGTCGTAAAGCGGCCGGAGATAAGGGTCGACCTTTTGCGTTAGGTCGCCGGGCAAAAAACCCAGCCGCTCTCCCGCCTCGACAGCGGGGCGAACGAGTAGGATGCGCTTTACGTCTTCCTCGAGCAGCGCTTGCACCGCACAGGCAACCGCCAGATAGGTTTTGCCCGTGCCGGCAGGACCTACACCGAAATTGAGGTCATATCGTTGAATGTCTTTGACATAACTAATCTGACTGTGTCCGCGCGGCTTTACGGTACCGCGCTTCGTCTTAATCGCTTTGACCAGAACGGACTCATCGGTCGCTCCTTGGTCCTGTAATAACTCCAGGTCGGCCTGTTGCAATTGCAGGTGAATCATCTCTGGGCTGAGGCGAATGCCTTTAGTGACGTCGCTATATAGTTTCTTTAGGAGTCGTTCCGCAGACTGGCAGGCAGCAGAGGGACCACCAATCTTGATTTGGTTACCTCGATTGCTGACCGAGACTCGGAGTCGATCCTCGATAAGTTTCAGATGGGTATTCAAATGCCCGCAAAGCAGCGCAACGTGCTTCGCGTTTTCAGGTTCAAGCGTAAAGGAGGAGGATACTATGTCCTCCCGACAGTCGGGCTCGGGAGGTATCGGGTCAATGTCCAAGGACTGTTTGGCCGCTCATGTCATGTATGGGGGGGTGACGATACCGTGCTTGTGCCGCATGTCAACCAACAAGTACGCCGCGCAGTGAGTTGGGTAATGCGTCAACAATATCCACGGTCGCGAATTCACCGATCAGATCATGGTCCAGGCAAGTGAAATTGACCACCCGGTTGTTTTCCGTTCGACCTGCCAGTTGCCCGGGGTCTTTCTTGGACACACCAGTAACGAGAATACGTTGGGTCGTTCCGACCATGCGGCGACTTATCTCCATCGCCTGCTGATTGATGCGACTCTGCAAGAGGTGGAGTCGCTTCTTCTTCACGTCTTCGGGCGTGTCATCCTGCAGATCGGACGCGGGGGTGCCGGGTCGAGCGCTGTAAATAAAGCTAAACGAGGTATCAAATCCAATTTCCTCAATTAGCTTCATCGTCGCGAGGAAGTCCTGCTCGGTTTCGCCTGGAAAGCCAATGATGAAATCAGATGACAACGAGATGTTGGGGCGAATTTTTCTGAGAGCACGAATCTTAGATTTGTATTCGATCGCAGTATGACCGCGCTTCATCGCCATCAATATGCGGTCAGAGCCACTTTGTACGGGTAGATGCAAATGGTCCACAAGCGCTGGGATATCCCGATAGGCCTCAATGAGCGCATCACTAAACTCGACTGGATGCGATGTTGTGTAGCGTATGCGCTCGACGCCAGGTACTAAATTGACGAGTCCCAGAAGCTCGGCGAAGTCGACAATCTCCCCCAAGTGATTTTCACCGCGATAAGCGTTGACATTTTGACCCAGAAGATTGACCTCTTTGACGCCTTCAGAGGCTAAGTGCGCAATCTCGGCAATCACATCATCAACGGGGCGAGATACCTCCTCACCTCGCGTGTAGGGAACAACGCAGAACGTGCAGTACTTACTGCACCCTTCCATGATGGAGACAAACGCGGTTGCGCTGTCGCTCGACGGTTGGGGAAGGCGATCAAATTTTTCGATCTCGGGAAACGAGATGTCGACAACAGCGCTGTCTCGCTCATTGCGAGTCTCGAGCATCTCGGGCAAACGATGGAGCGTTTGAGGACCAAATATCAGGTCGACATAGGGAGCGCGCTCGCTAATGGCCTCACCTTCTTGACTGGCGACGCAACCGCCGACACCAATCACTACATCGGGGCGCTTTGCTTTGATGGATTTCCAACGTCCCAACTGATGGAATACTTTTTCCTGAGCCTTTTCCCGAATACTGCAGGTGTTTAGCAACAGCACATCCGCGTCTTCCGCGTTATCCGTTCGCTCAAGCCCATGGCTTTCGCGCAGCAAGTCGCCCATGCGCGCAGAGTCGTATTCATTCATCTGGCAACCGTGGGTCTGGATGAAGACTTTGGAAGGTGTTGTTGTGCTCACTTGTTGGCGCCTAATCTTTCGATAATCGGCTATTATACCCGTGTCATTTAGAAATAGGTTTGCGCCAACCCTTTCGAATTTTGGCAAAAGTGGTAGGATCGCGCGCCTCGAAACGAACACGCGAAAAAGCATGTCCAATCAACCTGTCTACAAAATCATTTTTCACAACGGTAAGCAGATCTTTGAGGTCTTCGCTAAGCACATCTACCAGAGCGATATGTGGGGCTTTGTAGAGATTGAAGAAATGCTTTTCGGTGAGCGCTCCGCGATTTTGGTAGATCCTGGCGAGGAAAAGCTCAAGTCCGAATTCGCAGGCGTAAAGCGTAGCTATATTCCGATGCAATCTATCATTCGTATCGACGAGGTTGAGAAACAAGGTGCTGCGAAAATCAGCGAGGGTGGTGATGCGGGGAAGATAGCGACTTTTCCCATGAGTCCTGCCGTCAGTTCGGGCGTAACGTCAGACGACTAATTTACCCCTCAAACCAGCGGCAGCTGTGCAGTAAGAATTGCACGGCGTGGCGCCGGGTGGCCCTCAATAGTCTTGTTCGGATCTTCAGGGTCCAAGAAATTTTCGAGTGAGTGGAAAGTCATCCAGTCCGTTGAACGCTGCTCCTTAGGCGATGTCTGACTTACGTCAACCAGTTGGATATCTTGAAAGCCTACTTTCGAGAGCCAGAGTTTGAGTGCGTCAGGGCTGGGTAGGAACCATACGTTCCCCATTCTGGCGTAGCGTGCGGGCGGCACGAAGACCGTCTGCTCGTCCCCTTCAACCACCAGTGTTTCGAGCACAAGCTCGCCACCCGGGGCAAGAGTATTGCGGAGGTCGGTGAGGTGATCGATGGGGGATCGGCGATGGTAGAGCACCCCCATCGAAAACACGGTATCGAAGGCCTGCAACTTCGGTGGCAGCTGCTCAAGTGTCAGTGGGAGAACGTGGACTGCCGGCTCAATGAGATATTTCTGAATCGCTTTGAATTGCAGTACGAAGAGGGGGGTTGGATCGATACCAACGACTTCTTCGGCGCCCGCGCCTCGCATCCGCCAGCAGTGGTAGCCGCTACCGCAACCGACGTCGAGTACCCGCCGACCCTGCAGTGGTGATATCGCATCCACGAGGCGCTCCCATTTAAAGTCCGAGCGCCACTCGGTCTCGATATCGACGCCAAAAAGAGAGAACGGCCCTTTTCTCCAAGGATGCAAACCGCGCAGCGCTTGCTCCAAATCGTTGCGCGCGGCGTTGGTGATATCACCGGTCGCGCCCACATAGGCACTGTTAAGATTGACTTTGCTGGCTGAGAGGTCGGGAAGCGAATTCATCGATTCCCGCCACCGCTTTAGGTCTCCGTAGCGCTTTTCGGACATCGATTGCGAAAGTTGCTCTGGCAACGCCTCCAGCCACTTGCAAAGCCTTGGCTCTTGCCATCGCGCTGCAAAGGCTTCGAGATCGGTTGTCAGCTCTATAGGTATGTCCATGGACGATCAGGCGATTGCAATGAAGGATGCGAAATTCAAGCATTGAAACCATATGCTCGACCGAGAAAATCCCGCTTCCGACAGGCGATCGCTGTGTGATTGGGCTGTTTCGGGGATGAGCACGTTCTCAATCGCATCGCGCTTTTGAGCAATCTCGAGGTCGCTGTAACCTTGGCTGCGCTTAAAGTCGTGATGCAGATCAATCATCAATGCATCCATGGCAGGGTCATCCATAGTGAGTTTCTCTGAAAGGATCAACAGCCCACCCGGAACCATCGCCGATTGGATGGCTTTGAGCAGACGGAGCCTCTGAGGGACAGGAATAAATTGCAGTGTGAAGTTCAATACCACGACGCTGCAAGGGGCGAAGTTGACCTCGAGTGCATCAGCTTCTACCCATTCGATACGAGACTTTGATGCCACTTGCTCCTGTGCTCGGCGAACCATGGCCGAAGAGTTATCTATCCCTATAAGTCGGCAATCTCTTTGCGACACCGTACTGTCACCGAGCGCGAGTTCTACAGAGCGTATGGACTCACCTAACGAACAGCCAATGTCGTAAATACAGGTCCCCGGTTGTGCATATTGCTCAGCGAGTACGCCGGTCATGCGTACGACTGTCGAGTAACCCGGTACTGACCGCTGGATCATGTCAGGGAAAACGTCGACCACTGAATCGTTGAAGCTAAATAATGACGTATCAGTAAGTAATTCGGCAAAGAGATTGTCGCGTCGATTGGAAGACATGGCAGTGGGTTCGTGATCGATTAGAAACTTGGCTACGAATAATATCAGGCATTTATGCAACAAGACCCATACCGTATAATCACTCCCTGTTTTTTTACGTAAGAGTTTTCGATGTTAGAGCACCTGTCTGTTTTATCTCCTGATCCGATCCTTGGTCTTGCTGCTGAGTGCCGCGCGGATCCAAATTCAAATAAAATTGATTTGACGGTCGGTATTTACATGAACGAGTCGGGCGTTTGTCCCGTATTCCATGCCGTCCGTGAGGCGCAGCAACAGCTTGTGGCGGACGAAATCACCAAGGCCTACCTCCCAGCGGCAGGAGACGCTGTTTACCTGCAGTCCATGAAGTCGCTTGTTTTCGGAGACGAGCTTGTCGGAGATGGCTCCAAGATTACGGCTATACAAACGCCGGGCGGGTGCGGTGCGCTTCGAATTGCTTCCGAGGTATTGGCTGCCGCGGCTCCTGACGCCACTGTTTGGATCAGTAATCCTACGTGGCCTGTTCATATCCCTCTCATGGGCTCTGTCGGTCTGAAGTTTGAAACATACAGCTATTACGATCCGGCATCGCATGGCGTTGATTTTGGCAACATGACCAACGACTTAAAGGGGGCCAAAAAGGGTGACGTGGTCCTCCTTCACGGTTGCTGCCACAACCCGTCGGGTGCAGATTTGACGTTGGAGCAATGGGCGCAGATCGCTGATATGGCTGAGGCTCAAGGCTTTACGGTTCTTGTAGACCTTGCTTATCAGGGGATGGGTACGAATCTCGAGGCTGACGTGGCTGGACTTCGGTTGCTCGCGGGCCGTTTGGGTGAGCTGATCGTCGCAGCTTCGTGCTCAAAGAATCTTGGCTTGTACCGTGAACGAACGGGCGTGGCATTGTTCTTTGGCAAAGATACGCAAACTGCGGCTGCGACCCATAGTCACGGACTGGGTGCGGCGCGACGCGTTTATTCCATGCCACCAGCGCATGGCGCCTTGCTTGCGGGTCGCGTGCTGAGTGACCCTGCATTGCGCGCGTCTTGGGAAAGCGAGCTTTCGGAGATTTGTGCGCGAATGATCGAACTGCGTACCCAGTTGTCCGAGAAGCTCTCCGAGAAAACAAATCAAGACTTTTCCTTTATCTCACGCGAGAAGGGAATGTTCTCTTTCTTGGGGCTGTCCGTTGATCAAGCACGGGGGCTTCGTAAAGACCGCGGCCTTTATATGCTCGATTCATCACGTATTAACGTGGCGGCACTGAATGAGCAGAATATGGACAAGGTCGTCGAGGCCGTTGCCTCTGTTCTTTAGTGAGCTGGCATCGCTCAAATGCGCTTAGTAAGCGCGCACTGTGTTGCTTACACGTGGTTCAGTGATGATTGTTCACCGTGAGTGTGCACCAAGCATAGCGCAGACCCTCGCGGTAGAGTTGGTCAATAGCGATTAGGTATTGAAGAGATAGCCGCTGAAAGAGTCTCAGTCGGCTTACTCAAATGAGAGCCTAGCTCTGTGCCTTGATAATAATGCGCTGAGAGCACTTCATGAATTTGTATAGGCCCGAGTCTAAACCCCCTAAGTGTGCTCAATTTTGAGTTTAGGGGGAATCAGGGGGAGGCGGGCGTAGAGTGAACGAAGACGACAACAAGGTCCGAGGCTAGGCGAAAGTCATTTAGACAGGGCGGATATCATCTAACCTTCGAGCTCTATCAGGCGCTCTAAAGCGTCATCTAGTGACGCGGTTACTTCCGCGAGTCGCTCCAGTGTTTTAGCAACCTCGTCGCCATCACCTGTGAAAAACGAGGGGTCTGCGGTCTTGGTCTCGAGCGTGGCCTGCTCCTCCTCGAGTTGGGCTATTTTATCGGGCAGGTTTTCGAGCTCCCGTGTTTCTTTGTAACTCAGCTTTCGCGCAGCCGTTTGCTTCGGCTGAGTTGTATCGGGCTTGGACTTCTCAATGTTCGTCGAGGTTAATGGCTTTTGTGTCAGATTGGCTTTCCGATCAAGCCGCGCATCGACACTCTGCAGTGTTCCGCCCCGGCTTTCCCAGTCAGAGAAGTTACCTGCCTGCTCCTCAATCTCACCCAACTCATTGATTACCAATAAGCTCGTTACCACACGATCCATAAAGTCTCTATCGTGACTGACCAGGAGAATGGTGCCTTTGAAATCGAGTAGCACCTCTTCCAAGAGTTCCAAAGTTTCGATGTCGAGGTCATTGGTCGGTTCGTCGAGTACTAATAAGTTGGCGGGCTGTGTAAAAAGCTTCGCTAGAATTGCACGGTTGCGCTCTCCGCCAGACAATACTTTGGTCGGCGCTCGGACTCTGTCGGGGGAGAATAAAAAGTCGCCCAGATAGCCAATGGCGTGACGTTTCTTGCCGTCTATTTCGATAAACTCCTGTCCACCACAGATGTTGTCGATCAATGTGCCCTCAGGGTCTAAATGACCCCGGAGCTGATCCGAGTAGGCAATTTCTAATTTCGAGCCGATCTTGACTGTTCCGTTATTGGGCGCCAGCTCGCCAAGAAGCATCTTAATAAGCGTGGTCTTGCCCGCACCGTTTCGCCCGACAATACCGATGCGATCACCACGTTGAATGATGGTATTGACGCGTTTAATAACAGTTTGATCACCATAGTTAACGCTCGCGTCCTTAGCTTCGGCCACGAGTTTTCCGGAGACTGAACTTGCTCCCACATTGATATTGGCCTTGCCCGTCTGTTGCCGGCGAGCTGCTCGCTCCTCCCTCATCGCTTCGAGACGACGAACGCGTCCTTCGTTTCGTGTTCGTCGGGCTTTGATACCTTGGCGAATCCAAACTTCCTCTTGCGCAAGCTTTTTGTCGAACAGCGCGTTGGCTGTTTCCTCAGCGGCCAGCTGCTCTGCACGGTGTTTTAGGAAATCTTGATAGCTGCCCTCCCATACACTCAACATGCCACGGTCAAGCTCGCCGATACGATTGGCAATCGCCTGCAGAAAACGTCGGTCGTGGGTGATAAGAACAATGGCGCCGCGGAAAGACTGAAGCTGCTGCTCCAGCCAGACGATAGTGGGGATGTCTAAATGGTTGGTCGGCTCATCAAGCAGCAGTAAATCGGGTTCTGAGACAAGTGCGCGCGCGAGCGCAACACGGCGTCGCCAGCCACCGGATAAGTCAGCCAAATACTCGTCACCATCCAGTCCAAGCTGAGTGAGTGTCGTCTCGACACGATTTTGACTGCTCCAACCGTCGTTTGTTTCTAAGGCAAGTTGCACGGACGACAGTTCGTCGAGCGCGTTGGCATCACTTGAGGATAGCAGGGCTCTGTACTTAACGAGCAGTTCGCCCACCTTTGGTAAACCGCCTGCGACCCAGTCAAAGACAGATGTCTGACCGTCGAGTGGCAGTTCTTGCTCGAGTCTGGATAGTTTTACGCCGGGGTCGATCCATCGCTCCCCGTCGTCGAGTTGTTGTTCACCGGTGAGGACTTTGAACAGCGTTGTTTTACCGACACCATTTCGCCCAAGCAGCCCTAAACGCTCACCTTTGGAGATGGTGAGATTTAATTTATCGAGGAGTACCTGTGTGCCGAAATGTAACTCGGCATCGCTTAAACGTAAGAGCGCCATCAAACATCATCCTTGCTGAGGCCGTGAGTCTACTTTAGTACCCGATTCGCGTCTTGACTTTGTTAAACTATGCGCGCTGTTTTGGGGGGCTAGATGACTGCAGTAACTTCATATCGCGACGACGTGATAATCGGGCGCTGGTTGGCAATGTGTGCGGCCACAATTTTTGGCATGATTTTATTGGGCGGTGTCACTCGCCTCTCTGAGTCTGGCCTGTCTATGGTGGACTGGCGACCTATCATGGGTGTTATGCCGCCGCTGTCCACCGCTGATTGGGTTTATTTATTTGACCAGTACAAATTGTTTCCCGAGTACCAGCTCGTAAACAAAGGCATGTCGCT
>OCRG01000160.1_pt1 | contig 10334 bp, 9 predicted proteins | sample 1535071 | NCBI WGS metagenome assembly OCRG01 (sample SAMEA3275605, study PRJEB22092) | marine metagenome | biome: ENVO:00000447; feature: ENVO:00002042; material: seawater | collected 2014-06-22T16:30:00+00 | depth 0 m
AAATACAGGCTTTCATCCACACGTAGGGTGACCAAGTTGGGATAGGTTTCAACCTTCAAGAAGAAACGCCTCCAAAAACCATTAAAGAGGAGAGCACCCTTATTCCAGATACAACTCCTAATGTAGCTATCCGCATTGAAAAACCTTCTTTAGGAAATTCTGTTTCGGGATTATCTCTAGCTGCAATACAGAAAAAGAAAGAGATTAAACAAAAGCAAGAAGAAGCCAATAAAGTAACTGGCCCGGAGTCTATCGAGCCATTTACATTAGAAGATGTTCAAGTTTACTACGACCAATATGTTCTCAGTCTTGAACAAAAAGGCAAAAAAATACTGGCTTCTAATCTTCAAATCGCAACTATTGACTTAATTGATTCTGAGACACTACGAAGTATTGTTCCTAACGATACCATTCGAAGAGAAATCGAACAAGAAAAGGAGGCGCTTTTAGTATTCCTAAGAAAACGAACGAAGAACGACCGTATCCAGTTACAGGTAGAAGTTATAGAAACAGAGCGCTCTGAAAACTTCATTTATACCCCAGAGGAAAAACTAGAGCATCTCATCTCTAAATACCCGGCCGTTGCAGAATTAAAACAAAAATTCTCCTTAGACCTATAATTATGCTTGGATTAAAATTACCCACCGACCCAAGATGGGTGAATATCGTTGAAAAAAATATTGAAGAGATCCTTACCGATCACGCCTATTGCGAGCAAAAGGCTGCGAGCACTGCTATCTCAATTATTATAGGTTTTCCTGACCGTTCTGAACTAGTCAAAGAAATGACTGCATTAGTTCGAGAAGAGATGGGGCACTTTAATATGGTTCATGAAAAAATCATCGAAAGGGGATGGAAACTCGGAAGAGAACGTAAAGATGAATATGTTATTGAGCTAATGAAATTCTTCCCAAAAGGAGGAAGCAAGACTACTCACCTTGTGCACAAATTGTTGTATGCTGCCCTTATTGAAGCAAGAAGTTGTGAGAGATTTAGGCTACTTTCTGAAAATATTGAAGACAAAGAATTAGCCGAATTCTATCGCAATTTAATGGTTAGTGAAGCGAATCATTATACTATGTTTCTCGGTTTTGCAAGAAAATATGGTGACCGCGAAGAGGTTGATCAAAAATGGCAAGATTTATTAGCCTACGAGGCAGAAATCATGGCTAATCTTGGCAAGAAAGAAACGATGCACGGTTAATGGTCTAACTTCTTACGGTAGTAGTCGTACATATCAAACTGAGATCGGATAACAGCGTTTCTGTTCTTACGATAAGCATTATCTTGTTTAGCGGTAAAACGTCTACCCTTAACATTGTCATTCCAACTCATCTCAAAACCATCGATCACTTCTTGCTTGAGGTCTTTCTGGTAAATCGGCACTCCGACCTCCACCCTATTTTCAATGTTTCGGGTCATCCAATCAGCAGAGGATATATATACTTTTGTATCGCCTCCATTTTCGAAAATAAAAACACGCGGATGTTCCAAAAACTTATCGACCACACTGATGGCTTCAATATTCTCACTTTGTCCCTTAACTCCAGGCACTAAACAATTAATTCCTCGAATAACCATTTTTATTTTCACCCCAGCTTGACTCGCTTGATAAAGGCGATCAATCATCTTGTAAGAGGTAAAACTATTCATTTTAATTCTTATCGAGGCCGGCTTCCCTGCTTTAGCATTTAGAATCTCTTGTTGAATTAAACGCGTAAAGGTGCTTTCTGTATAATGAGGAGAAACAATTAGATGCTTATATTTTCTAACTCTATAGGTAGTGGTTAGAAAATCAAACACCTTTTCGACTTCAGTGAGTATTCCCTTATGGGAGGTAAATAGAGTGTAATCGGTATAGATTTTTGCTGTCGACTCGTTGAAATTGCCAGTGCTAATAAATCCAAAATATTCTAAAGATCTCGGCTTGGTTTCTCGGGTGATCATGCAAATCTTGGAGTGCACCTTTAGACCACGAATACCAAAGATTAGATTAATCCCAGCCTCTTTAAATTTATTCGCATAATCAATATTTGATTGCTCGTCAAAACGCGCCTGAAGCTCAATCTGAACTGTTACTTTTTTGCCGTTTTTAGCGGCATTAATTAAAGCAGCCGCTATCTGAGAGGTTTTAGCTAGACGGTAAATGGTAATCTTGATTTCCTTAACCTTAGGATCTAGCGCTGCTTCTTTCAAGAATCGAACAACGTATCCATAATTCTGAAATGGGGTATACATGAGATAGTCTCTCTTTCGAATCTGATTGAAGAGACTACCCTCCATCTCAAATCCCGCTATAGGTAAAGGTTCAATTCGCTCATACTGTAATTCAGATCTTCCAAAATTGGGAAAGCTCATGTAATCACGTCGATTGTGATAACGACCTCCAGGAATCACACTATCGGTATTCTCTATATCTATTTTCTTCTTTAGAAAAGTAAGTGTATCGAGTTTGATCCGTTTATCATAAACAAAACGAACAGGATCGCTAATTTTTCGATTACTAACTGAGGTAGATATCTTTTCTAAAAAACTTTTTTCGAGATCATCGTCAATATCAAGCTCGGCATCACGAGTAATCTTTATCATGTGTGCCTCGATTTCATCATAATCAAACATGAAGAAAATTCGATCCAAACAATATCGGATAATATCATCAAGTACCATTACATAGTTTTTACCTTCCTTTTTGGGTAGAACTACGAAACGATCTAAGCTATTTGGAATTTCAATTAGGGCGTATCTAATCGATGCCTCTTTATTGTTCTTAGAACCTCCGGTGTTGTTGTATTTCGCTAAGCGAACCGCTAAGTATGCAGCAGTTTCTTTCAGCATAGGAAAACCGTCAATACTGTGAAGGTCAATGGTGATTAATTCAGGATTTACTTTAGACAAAAAGTAGTCTTCAACAAATGACTTCTGGTCTTCGTGAAGTTCTGATTCGTTAATCAAATAAATCTCGTGATCCTTTAATTCCTCGGTAATATCCTTTAGAATTTTCATACTACGAGACTGGGATTTAATCGTCAAGGCAGTAATCTGTGCTAATAAATCAGTGGCTTTGGTCCCACCGAGCAATTGCTTCCCAGTCGGATCACTATCAACTACCCGTTTAACCGTGGCATATCTAACCCTGAAAAACTCATCTAGGTTGTTACTAAAAATTCCCAGAAAACGGATGCGATCAATAATAGGAACTCGTTTATCAGCACTTTCCTGTAGAACTCGCTCATTAAACTGAAGCCAGCTAATTTCACGATTAATATATTGATACTTAGATGAAGACATAAATCAAGTATTAAAGAAGTAATATACGCTTTAAGGGGCTAATCGTACCGAAGACCAAGACTTATTCTCAAAATCATAGCGAATTCGATCATGAAGCCGGTTTTCTCTACCTTGCCAAAATTCAAAATGATCGGGAATAAGCAGATATCCGCCCCAATGATCGGGACGTTTTGGCGTTTCAAATTTAAATTGTTCTTGAATCTTTTTTAACTCATCCTCTAAAAAAGCTCTATCTGAAATCACCTCGCTTTGAGGTGAAGCCAAAGCCCCAAGGCGACTACCTAAGGGCCTAGAATTAAAGTAAGTATCAGAATCTTCAGCCGAAATTTTTTCAACTTTTCCTTCAATAATTACTTGACGCTCCTGAGAAGCCCAAAAGAAAGAAATACAAGCGAACGGGTTTTCGGCCAGTGCCTGGCCTTTTTTGCTCTTATAATTAGTGAAAAACACAAATCCTTGAGTGTTGAATTCTTTGAGGAGCACTACCCGAGTCCGAGGTTTCATATCATTACCCACAGTAGAAAGAGACATCGCGTTAGCCTCCTCTATTTCAGTATCATTATCAGCCTCTTCAAACCAGTTTTTAAAAAGTTCAAAAGGTGACGATTCTAGATGTGACTCATCGAGTGATGATTTACTGTAGTTTTTGCGATAGTTCGCTAAATCTTTTGCGGCCATGGAAATTCAAATAACTCATGATCATCAGAGAGAAGTATTTCGCCATTACTAAAATGGTTTAAAGCTTCTAACCTAAAGAGATCAAGATTTTTATATCGGGTTGAATAATGACCTAAAATTAAGAATTTTGATTGAGCTAACTGTGCAATTTTACCAGCCTCGGAAGCGGTCGAATGCCTTGTTTTCTCACAGAGATGTTCTTCAGTTTCTAAAAAGGTAGATTCATGGTATAAAACATGAACCTTTTCGATAATAGAGATGATCTGAGGTAAAAAAGCGGTGTCACTGCAATAAGCATAAAGCTTGTTCCAAGCTCCATGATTAAACACCTCGAACAAGAAGCCATTCGTATATATACGGTGTTTCAAAGGAATGGTAACCACCCGTACTTTATCCGATTCAAAAACAACCTCAGAATTGGTTGATTCTATTTCAATAAAACGTAGCGGATAACGAGTCCAAGAATCAGAGGCCTTCAACAATGTAGTTAGAAGTTCTTTGATCCCTTTAGGACCATAAATTTCTAGTTCATCAGTGCGTTTAAGCGCATTCATGGTTGCTATTAAACCCGGGAGGCCATAAAAGTGATCTCCATGTAAATGCGAAATAAAAACCTTCTGTATACCAAGAAGATTTACACCACAAGCTCTTAAGGAACGTTGAGTTCCCTCACCGCAATCAATAAGAAAATGATTTCGATTAAAACTGATATACTGGGCACTGGGATTAGCCAGTTTTCTTGGAGTAGCGGCGTAAGCACCAAGAGTACGCACACTAAACATCATAGCCCTAAATCCCTTTGTATTTCTTCAAATTCAATGAGATCGATCGCCTCTTCTAGGGTAGGACAAAGGTTTACAGTTTCAGGCAAGACCTCGTAGGTTAATTGCTCAGATAAAATCACAAAGGATAGTGATCTATCATTAAGGTCAGAAGCAACGTTTTGAATCCATTGAAAATCTCTTTCACTAACTTCAGAATCGCTTAAGGCTACGATTAAATGCTCCTGAAGCTCATCAATTGCATACCCACGAAGTTTATCAATATTGTAATTCTCTAATAACTTATATACCATACCACTTCATTGGATTATTGCTTGCCAGCCAATAAATACATTACCGCCATACGAACTGCCACTCCATTAGAGACTTGGTCTAAAATAATCGCATGATCTGAATCGGCAATCGATGAAGTGATCTCTACCCCACGGTTAATTGGACCCGGATGCATAATCAGGGGAACACGTTCAAGACGGGATAAACGGTCATCGGTTAAACCAAACTGCATCACATATTCTCGAGTCGATGGAAAATAGGATTGATCTAATCGTTCATTTTGAATTCTAAGCATATTTGCCACATCAGCATTGACAAGCGCACGATCTAAATCGTGCTCAACTTCAACACCCAGAGATGCTATATATTTAGGTATTAAGGTCTGAGGACCACACACCGTAACCTTCGCTCCTAACTTTTGCAGTAAGAAAATATTAGAGAGCGCTACCCGCGAGTGTAAAATATCACCTACGATAAGCACCTTCTTGCCGTTTAAATCCCCTAATCGCTCTCGCATTGAAAATGCATCTAGCAGGGCTTGAGTTGGGTGTTCGTGTGCACCATCTCCCGCATTTACGATACTGGCATCAATATGTTTCGATAGAAATACTCCAGCTCCTGGGTTTGGATGGCGCATGACCACCATATCTACCTTCATGGCTAGAATATTATTTACGGTATCTACAAGAGTTTCTCCTTTCTTCACCGAAGATTGGCCGGCAGAAAAATTCACCACGTCGGCAGATAATCGCTTTTGGGCAAGCTCAAAAGAAAGCTTAGTGCGAGTGCTATTTTCAAAAAAGATGTTGGCTATAGTAACGTCTCTAAGACTGGGTACTTTTTTAATCGGCCTTGAAAGAACCTCTTTGAAATGGTCAGCGGTTTCAAAAATAAGTTGAATATCATCCTCAGTGAGGTATTTGATTCCCAACAAGTGCTTTACGCTTAGTTCACTCATTTCAAATTCTTGTTTTCGATATATACAGCGTCTTCTCCGTCCTTTTCTTTCCAAAGAACACGAACTCGCTCTTCATTAATTGCATCTACCTGTCGACCTCTATAATTGGGCTGTATTGGTAAATGACGAGAAAATCTTCGATCAATAAGCACCATAAGTTCTACAGATGAAGGTCTTCCAAAAGACTGTATGGCTGATAATGCAGACTGAATGCTTCTTCCTGTATAGAGCACATCATCAATAAAAACTACCTTTTGATTTTCAACGAGAAAGTCAATTTTTGTCTTACTCGCGCTCAATGGTTTTTCAGATCTCCTAAAATCGTCCCTAAAGAAAGTGATATCGAGATAGCCTAGACGCAAATCGCTAACTGTATATTCTTCTTTTAAAAGTTTAGCTAATCGTTCAGCTAAATAAACCCCTCGAGGCTGTAAACCAATAAGAACGGTATTTTTAAAATCAAGGTGAGTTTCTAAAAGCTGATTAGCTAGTCGATGAAGGATTACTCCAATAGATTTTGAATCGAGAAGCAGATTAGAAGACATATATAAGTCAGCTTTAGCGCAAAAGTAACAAAAAAAGCCCGGGTAACACCCCGGGCTTTATTATTCTAGAAAGAAAAATGAATTACTCTCCTTTAGACTCCATTTTATCTTTAAGAGCCTTTAGTTGTGCATTAGCATCTCCTAGAGTAGTCTTAGACTCCTCAGCTTGAGCTTCCATTTTCTTCTTAGTAGCGGTTAGGTTTTTAGCCTCCTGCTCTCTGAAGATGGCAGTATGACTTGCAACTACCCGCTTGAAGTCTTTGTTAAACTCAATCACCTTGAATTCAGCTTCATCACCTTTTCCAAGTTTGCTTCCGTCTTCTTTTTCAAGATGACGAGCAGGGATAAAGGCAACGATATCTTCATTAAATGTAATGGTAGCACCTTTATCAACTAAATCTGTGATTTTAGCTGTATGAACTGTACCTTCTCCAAACTCAGCCTCATACTTATCCCATGGGTTTTCCATAGTTTGTTTATGACCTAAGCTTAGTTTACGACCATCAACATCTAACTCAAGAACCTCAACTTCAAGAGTGTCACCAACAGTAACAAACTCAGAAGGATGCTTGATTTTCTTAGTCCAAGAAAGATCTGAGATATAGATAAGACCGTCAATACCTTCTTCTAATTCAAGGAAAACACCAAAGTTGGTGAAGTTTCTAACGATTCCTTTGTGGCGTGAACCAACAGGATACTTAGAAGTAATATCAGTCCATGGATCTGGTGTAAGTTGTTTTACACCAAGAGACATTTTACGCTCTTCGCGATCAAGAGTAAGAACTACTGCCTCAACCTCATCACCAACATTTACAAAATCTTGTGCAGATCTTAAGTGAGTTGACCATGACATTTCTGAAACGTGTACAAGACCTTCAACTCCTTCAGCAACCTCAACAAACGCACCGTAATCAGCAATAACCACGACTTTACCTTTGATTTTAGAACCAATTTGGATATCGTCGCTGAGTGCTTCCCATGGGTGCTTCTCAAGTTGCTTAAGACCTAATTGAATACGTGACTTGTTATCATCAAAGTCAAGAATTACAACGTTTAATTTCTGGTCAAGCTCAACGATTTCTGATGGATGGTTGATACGACTCCAAGAAAGATCGGTAATATGGATAAGACCATCAACACCTCCAAGATCAATAAATACACCGTACGAAGTAACGTTTTTGACCACTCCTTCAAGTACCTGACCTTTTTCAAGCTGCCCGATAATTTCTTTTTTCTGCTCCTCAATATCTGCTTCAATAAGTGCTTTGTGAGAAACAACAACGTTTTTGAATTCATGGTTGATTTTAACCACTTTGAACTCCATATTCTTACCAACGTACTGATCGTAATCACGAATTGGTTTCACATCGATTTGAGAACCTGGAAGGAAAGCCTCGATACCAAATACATCTACAATCATACCACCTTTGGTACGGCACTTCACAAAACCTTGTACGACTTCTTCTTTGTCATGAGCATCATTAACACGATCCCAAGCCTTGATTGTTCTTGCCTTTCTATGAGAAAGAACTAACTGTCCTGACTTATCCTCTCGAACATCGATAAGAACTTCAACCTCATCACCTATTTTTAGATCAGGGTTGTAGCGAAATTCGTTTAAAGAGATCACTCCTTCACTCTTCGCGTTGATATCGATGATTGCTTCACGATCGGTAATATTGATCACTTTACCGATAACTACTTCTTCGTGAGCAGTATCAACAAAGTTTTTCGCTACTAAATCTTCGAATTCTTTTAATTTTTCATCATCAACACGCTCGATACCTTCTTGGTATTTATCCCAGTCAAAGCTATCCAAGAAAGCCTGTGGGTTTGGGTTAGAGTTTGTTGATTCTGTAGAAGCAGTTTGCTCGTTTTGAGTCTCTTCTGCCATTTTTTCTTCAGCCATAATGCTGTTTCATTTGTATTTCAGCGACTTCTGTGAAGGTTAGCTAAAGCCCTGAAAGTTGTTAAAGTTGACAACTACGCCTTTTCACCCTCACACCTATTGGTAGCTTGAAAAGGAGCGCAAAAATAACGATAAAATATTGATTAACAAATAAAAAGGAAGGAGTTTCAGACTCGTTCTTGATACAATTGAATGGCCTTTTCGAGCTGTTGGTCTAAATTAAGATCTGAGTTGTCAAAATAGACCGCATCCGCTGCAGCACGTAGCGGGTCAGTAGCTCGATTTTCATCTTGAAAATCTCTCGATTTAAGATTCTCAAGCACTTCTTCTAGACTAACCTTATCTCCTTTAGCGATCAGCTCATTATATCTTCTTTGTGCCCTAATCTCTGGGCGAGCAGTCATGAATAACTTTAATCGAGCTAAGGGAAATACTACAGTACCAATATCTCTACCATCCATAACTACCGACTGGGGTACTTTTTGCTGAAGCTCTACAAGCTTTCTTCGAACTTCGGGTATCTCAGCCACTCCGCTCACCTTATTAGACACCTCCATCTTGCGTATTTCGTTTTCAACAACCGCTCCATTAAGGCAGATTTCGTTTTGAGCATTAAAACTAACCTCGATCCTATCTAGTTGATCAATAAGTTCCTGATCATTTAGATTATACCTCATTTGATACAAGGCTACTGCTCTATACATTGCACCTGAATCTAAATATAAAATACCGAGATGCTTTGCAAGAGCTTTAGCAAGAGTAGATTTACCGGTCGAAGAATGACCATCAATAGCTATTTGAATTCTTTCTGACATGCGTTTAGAGCGTGTTGCTTCCCTTTTGTTTGAGAAGTGATTCGTCAATCACCTGACTCATTCGTGATACGTAGGTAAATTTAACACCCTTTAAATATTCTGGCTCAATGGCTTCAACATCTTTTTTATTCTGTTCTGAAAGAATGATTTGTTTAATACCTGAACGTTTAGCAGCCAACAGCTTCTCTTTAATACCTCCGACTGGCAATACCTTACCGCGTAATGTAATTTCTCCACTCATCGCAATATTTGCCCTAACCTTTCGAGAAGTAAACGCAGAAACAAGTGCAGTTAGCATCGTTACCCCAGCTGAAGGTCCATCCTTTGGGGTAGCACCTTCAGGCACGTGTATATGAATATTGGTACCCTCGATTTTTTCCATGGGGATTCCAAGTTCATCATGATGAGATCGAATAAACGCAAGAGCGATGCTTGCTGACTCTTTCATTACATTGCCTAGATTACCGGTAATGGTAAGTGCCCCCTTACCTTTTGAAAGACTAGCTTCAATAAAAAGAATGGCTCCTCCTACTGAAGTCCAAGCTAGACCGGTAACTACACCTGGAATAGCATTAGACTCGCTCAAATCATTCGTAAATCTTTTAGAACCCATAATCTCATAAAGTTCTTCAATAGTAGGACTTACAGCATATTCGACCTCCATAGCAACTGATTTTGCAATATATCTTACCAGTTTGGCGATCTGTTTTTCTAAGCCTCGTACTCCTGATTCTCGAGTATACTCTTCAACAATAACTCGAACGAGCTTGTCGCTTAATTTCAAATGCTTTTTCTCTAGGCCGTGCTCCTTCAACTGCTTAGGGAGCAGATACTTCTTCGCAATTTGAATCTTCTCCTCAGTAGTGTAACCACTAACCTCAATAAGTTCCATTCGGTCACGCAATGCCGGCTGAATTTCTCCGATATTATTTGCTGTAGCGATAAACATCACTTTGGAGAGATCATAACCTATTTCTAAAAAGTTGTCATAAAAGCTATCATTTTGTTCAGGATCTAAAACCTCTAAAAGAGCTGATGAAGGATCACCTTGAGAACTGTAGCTCACTTTATCAATCTCGTCTAAAA
>OCRG01000161.1_pt1 | contig 10316 bp, 11 predicted proteins | sample 1535071 | NCBI WGS metagenome assembly OCRG01 (sample SAMEA3275605, study PRJEB22092) | marine metagenome | biome: ENVO:00000447; feature: ENVO:00002042; material: seawater | collected 2014-06-22T16:30:00+00 | depth 0 m
TAATCGCGTAGATAACCAAGATCGCCGAAGGGGGTATCAAGGACGCTAGTGTTCCACCCGCTGCGACAACACCTGCAGCAAAACGCTTGTTGTACCCAAGCTTGAGCATCTCTGGCACGGCTATGCGCGCAAATACAGCTGAGGTCGCAACTGAAGCACCTGATACGGCAGCAAAGCCAGCTGTTGAGAAAACCGTCGCAACTCCCATACCACCGGGCAACCAACCCACCCAGCGCTTAGCCGCTTCAAAGAGCGCTTTAGTCAAACCTGCGTGATAAGCCAAAAAGCCAATCAAGATAAACGTCGGTATCAATGACAATGCCACTGAAGAGACTTTGGAATGTGGAATGGTGCCCGCCATTTTGGCGGCAACAATGAAGCCCTTCTCAAAGCCAAGCTTCGCTGAGAAAATCCAAACCAAGCCCATGAAGCCGGCGACTGCTGCTGCAAACGCAACGCGTAAACCTAAAATCACCAATACCAGCATCAAGCCGGTAATCCACAGACCAATGGTCATATTGTCCATCTGACCCATCGCTTGGAAGAGTTCGGTCATTTATCACTCCCGAGCGCTTCTGCTTCACGTGCCGCAATGGTCGCTGCATCTTCAACGAGCGGTACTGCGACAGGACGATCTTGATTGCGTTTGAAAGCCCGAGCAAATCCCCACAGCTGCAACATTAAGCGTAGCGCCAACACACTCAGAGCAAAAGGCACAATCAGCTTAGCTGGCCAGGTCGGTAGATCAATATCCACCGATGAGTCCCCTATCTGATAAGCACGTAAAAAATGGAGATATGAACCATAAACAAGGACCAAGGTGACTAACAACATCACACTGGTCGAAATAAATTCAGTCAGCCACAACCAACGACCACGCAAAGCACCAACAAAAATATCCATTCGAATATGTCCGCCTAGCCGCTGCGTGTAAGCAATACCTAAAAAGGCAATTCCCGCCATCGCTTGCTCCACCCAATCGATATAGCCACTGACAGGCATACTGAAAAGCCAGCGTCCTAAAACGTTCATACTGGCCAGAATGACCAACAAAAAAATCACGATGCCACCAGCAAGTGACAACCATGATTCAGCATGGTGATAAAAACGATCGAGACGACTCAGACGTGAGTCATCCGACAAGATGGTGGGATCTAAAGCCATAAAGAGAAAGCGCGGGCAACGCCCGCGCCATAATGGTTATTGGTTAAATAAACCTTTGGTGAAATCAAACAACGCTTTCGAATCAAAATCTTTTGCGTTTGATGTTACCCATTCCGCACGAACTGACTCAGCCATGTCTAATAGCTGTGCCGTTTGCTCAGGCGTAAAGGTCACCATAGTCAAACCGGCTTTCTTTTCTTCAGCCGCATAAGCACCTGTCGTTTTATTGTTGTAATTATCAACATAGAAAGCTAACGCTTCATCAACTGAACTTAACAAAGCATCACGATGCGCCGGTTTCAAGGCATTAAGTGCATCAGTGTTCACAACCACAGGACAGTTTGCAGTACCCAAGTTCAGGTTAGTGGTTGACCAATTTGCTACCGCATACGTCTTGGTTGCTAAATGTGCGTGGGGTGCAAATGCAGCTGCATCGATAACACCGCTATCCATTGCTTGGCGCACTTCTGAGAAAGGAACACTGGTTTTCTTAGCACCAAGCTTGCTCAACACGCCCAAGATACCGCCTGGACCACGAACACGAACACCATCAAAGTCTTCGAGCTTTTCAATCGCTTTACCTTTACCCGAGATGCTGTACTGAGGTAACGGTGTTGGCATCAACAAGGTTGCATTCCAACGCGCTAAATCTTTTTTAACGATTGGATGCTCATGCACCTCTTGTAAAATCTTGGTCATGCGGTCGAGTGACACATCCTTAGAAAATGGCAATTCAGTGACTGTAATCGTTGGGTTCTTGTCCTTGTGATAAAAGGAACAGAACTGCGCCATTTCAAACGCGCCAATCGAAATGCCATCAAGATTTTCTTTTGACTTTGAAAGACCGCCATAAGAAATATTCAATTTAAAGTCACCGTTAGTTTTCTTCTCAACCAACTCCGCTAACTTTTCAACGTTTTCGGTAAACGCACGACGCTTACCCCATAACGATACATTCCACTCAGTTGCCGCCATGACATCGCCGACAACAAAGCTTCCAATGATTGCACCTGCAATCAAGCTCTTCTTCAACATGGGTGAACTCTCCTTTGGTGTAGACAACTCATTGTTTGCCCGTAATTATGAATTAGGTGACCACTATATAGCACGGAATCAGCACTTCTTCGCGATTATGCTAAGCCAATGACCCTACCAACATTAGGTCAACTGCCTGCCAATTTCAGTCAGCTCAGAAACGACATTTCTAAGACAGTTTTTGGCGTAGACTTCCCAATCATTTCGTTAATTTTTCATCACTATGATTCTCGACGGCGTCATTAAATACTCACTCCATCACGTCACCGCTCCTCTGATTGAAGTCGACTCAACTGAACTTAAGCAGTGGTTCAAAGTGTGCCGTGAATACAATCTGCTTGGCCAAGATCCTGACCGATATGACGGCGCCGCTTACGGCAACATCAGCCAAAAGCTTGATCAAGGTTTCATCATTACAGGTACACAAGTTTCGGGGTTGGATGAGATCCACGATGAACAGCTGTGCTGGGTTACTCAAGTTGATGCAGCCAACAATCAGGTGTATTCAGAAGGACCGATCAAACCGTCCTCTGAGTCGATGACTCATTCGACGCTATATGACGCAGATTCCGCGATTAAGGCCATCATCCATGTCCATAGTCCAGAGCTGTGGGCACGAGACCTTCCCTCAACTTCTCCAGATATCGCATACGGTACACCCGAGATGGCGGAGGCTGTCGCAGAGCTTCTAAAAGACCCCCAAGTGCGCGATTTAGGCTGCATTCGAATGGGCGGCCACGAAGATGGAATTTTGTTTTTTTCCGAAAATATGGCAAAAACCGGCGAAAAAGTTGTACAAATCATGGAAAAAAGCTGATCAATCAGGGTATTAACCCCTCTTGAAACTCCCTTGATGTGCCTTATAAATAAAGTACGTCTTTACGTAGAGGGGAATTTAAAGATGGCAACTACTCAACCACCGGTCGTTCATTACGACCCTATCCACGTAGTGCATAGCAAAAAGGTCTCAGCGACCGCGCCTTTTCAGTGGCTTGCTCATGGCTTACAAACCTATTTAAAGATTCCAGTCCAAGCGACCATTTTTGGATTGATCTTTGCCTCCATTGGTTTAGCGATTACCAATGCAGCGATTCAAACACCACAGTTTGTCTTTGCCTTTTGGAGTGGCTTCCTCTTAGTCGGACCCATGTTTGCAACCGTGCTTTATCGCATGGCTAAGCGTGTTGAAGATGGCTCAGCACCTAGCATGCAATCGTGTAGCCGATTGTTATTTAACAACATCAAAATGACGTTGATCTTCAGCGTGCTACTCGCTGTGGTGATGATTGCTTGGATTCGCATCTCAGGCATTGTTGTTGCACTTTACTCATCAGAAGTATTGAGCAGCACATCATTTGTTGGCACCTTGCAATCTTTGAGCTCTGCGATGGCGACCGAAGGTGGTCGAGGCTTTGTGCTTACCCTGCTAGGCGTTGGCGGCGTCTTCGCTTTGATCATGTTTGCAGTTAGCGCATGGTCATTACCGATGATTGTCGATGACCGCACTGATATTGCTACTGCCGTAGTTAGCAGCGTAAAGGCGGTTATGGAACGCTTAGGTACCACACTCATCTGGGGCGGCATTGTCGCGGCGTTAACGATCGTGGGAATGGCAACCTATTTCGTCGCCTTTATCGTGATATTCCCAATCTTGGGATTCGCTACCTGGCATGGCTATAAAGAGATGTTTAAGTAACATCTGTTACAAAAACAAAAGGGGCTTAACAGCCCCTTTTTTTCATTTCACAAAACCGGCTTCCATAAGTTTTTGCATATTCAACCCGCTCTCTGCATAAGCATCCGCGGCTTTATCACCTAACAACAGTCGCTCTAAATAACGCGCAACTAAATCGACTTCTAAATTCACTTTTCGACCAACTTCATATTCCGACATGATGGTCTCTTGAGCGGTATGCGGCACAATATTGAGTTCAAACTCAGCACCCTTTACTGCATTCACGGTTAGGCTCGTACCATCAACCGTAACAGACCCTTTATGCGCGATGTACTTTGCGAGCTCATCGGGTGCTTTTACGGTGAAACGGATCGAACGTGCATCTTCTGACTTAGCGATCACCTCACCCAAACCATCAACGTGACCTGAAACAAGATGGCCACCTAAACGTGTACTCATGGTGAGTGCTTTTTCAAGATTCACCGGACTGCCGGTACTTAACTGACCCAGGCTTGTGAGCGACAAGGTTTCATTCGACACATCTGCCACAAAACCATCACCAGGCAAAACAACAGCGGTCAGGCATACGCCATTCACAGCAATGCTATCGCCCAAGGCCACATCAGAAAGATCGAGTTTTCCGGTCGCGATATGCAGACGTACATCACCACCACGCTGCTCCATCTTTGCGATCTTACCGATCGACTCAATAATGCCTGTAAACATGCTTACCTCGTTAATGTCAGGCGTAAATCATTGCCGACTTGACGCACATCTCGCCACTGCCATTGTTCTCGATCGGCTAGGACATCCAAGCCCGGAAGACTCATCAAACCACGCGCTTGATCACCTAATAGACTTGGCGCCATGTAAATAACCAATTCATCCACCAATTGCTGTTGAACAAAAGCGCCCGCTAACGTTGGACCAGACTCGATTAATACTTCATTGATTTGCTCACTCGCCAACACAGCTAGGGCTGCTTCAAGATCAACTCGATCATTCTTCAAACCCACTGCATGCACAGTCGCATCTGACTCTTTTAGTGCAGCTACTGCATCAGCCGATGCACCCTCACCAACGATAATGATCGGTGAATTACCCAAACCAAGCAGCTTTGCTTTAAGCGGCATACGCGCATGCGTATCTAAAACAACGGGGCGTGGTTGGCGTACAGGCGATTCAGCCAAATCAAGCTCTTGCTCTGTTAATCGAACATTCAAGCTTGGGTCATCGGCAAACACGGTACTCACACCTGTCAGCACACAAGAACTTCTCGCCCGTAGCTTTTGCACGTCACGTCGTGCAGCATCACCGGTTATCCATTGGCTTTCACCGCTCGCCATAGCAGTGCGCGCATCTAAACTCATGCCAAGCTTTAAACGTACATAAGGCTTTTGCTCGGCCATACGTTTAAAAAAACCGGGATTGATCGCACGAGCATCGGTACTAAGAACATCCTCAATCACATTGATGCCGGCAGCACGTAATTGTGCAATACCCTTACCTGCGACCAATGGATTAGGATCGCTCATCGCAACAACCACCTCAACAACACCGGCTTCTATCAAGCCTTCGCTACAAGGGGGTGTTTTACCTGTGTGACAACAAGGCTCGAGGGTGACATACGCCGTTGAACCTTTAGCCTTATCGCCAGCATCGGCGAGCGCCATACGCTCTGCATGCGGTTCACCATAACGATGATGAAAGCCTTGTCCCACTAACTGGCCATCTTTAACCAACACACAACCGACACGTGGGTTAGGGTCAGTGGTATATAAACCCCGACGGGCAAGCTGCAGAGCTTTAGCCATCCATTGGTAATGTTGGCTAGACATAGACTAGTCGTCGAGTAGGTTCATTTGATTGCGACGCGACTCTTCCGTAGGTTCGAGTCGAAGCTTTTCGATCTCTTCACTAAAGGCATGTACATCTTGGAACTGACGATAGACGGATGCGAAACGCACATAAGCCACCTGATCTAAGCTCTTAAGCTCTTCCATCACCAGGTCACCAATGACACGCGCCGAAACCTCACCCTCACCCCGCGCCATTAATTTACGCGTGATGTGATTAATTGCTGCATCAATAGCTTCGGTAGGAACAGGACGTTTTTCTGCAGCTCGCTCGATACCCGCACGTAAATTACGCCCATCAAACGGCACGCGACGGCCATCACTTTTAATCACCCGCGGCAAGTTAAGCTCCGCGCCTTCGTAGGTTGTGAATCGTTCGTGACAAACCGTGCACTCACGGCGACGGCGAACCTGATCGCCATCACCATGCAGTCGTGAATCCACGACTTTTGTATCTTGAGCGCCGCAGAACGGACAACGCATTAGTTATCCCGATTAACCCTTGTACACAGGGAACTTAGCGCACACATCAAGCACCTTAGCTTTCGCTGCATCAACTGCTGCTTGATCGCCTTTAGCGTCGATAACATCACACATCCAACCCGCAAGCTCGACACACTCTTTTTCGCCAAAGCCACGCGTAGTAACTGCGGGTGTGCCAACACGAATACCTGAGGTAATAAACGGTGATTGCGGATCATTCGGTACTGCATTCATGTTTACAGTGATATTTGCTGCACCTAACCAAGCATCAACATCTTTACCGGTTAAGCCCGCTTCAATGAAGCTCACCAAGAACAAGTGATCATCAGTACCTTTAGACACAACATCGTAACCGCGATCCATAAACACCTTGGCCATCGCTTGTGCGTTCTTGATCACCTGCTTTTGATACTCAACAAACTCAGGCTCCATCGCTTCTTTAAAAGCAACCGCTTTCGCTGCAATTACATGCATCAGGGGACCACCCTGATTACCTGGGAATACCGCAGAGTTCAGTTTCTTTTCAATCTCTGGATTCGCTTTCGCCAAGATCAAACCTGAACGAGGGCCACGCAAGGTTTTGTGCGTGGTGGTAGTAGTTACGTCTGCAATACCAACAGGACTTGGGTAAACACCTGCGGCAACCAAACCTGCAATATGCGCCATATCAACTAATAGGTAAGCACCAACCTCATCCGCGATATCGCGGAAACGCTGCCAATCAACCACACGAGAGTAAGCAGAGAAGCCTGCAACAATCATCTTTGGTTTATGTTCACGCGCTAGACGGTCAACTTCGTCGTAATCAATCTCACCTGTCTCAGGGTTCAAACCATATTGAACGGCGTTATAAATCTTGCCCGAGAAGTTAGGCTTTGCACCGTGGGTTAAGTGACCACCGTGCGCCAATGCCATACCCAAAACGGTATCACCTGGCTGAACCAATGCTGCATAGACCGCAGTATTCGCTTGAGAACCCGCGTGTGGCTGCACGTTTGCATAGTCCGCCTTGAACAAGGCTTTAGCGCGATCAATCGCCAACTGCTCGACCACGTCAACATGCTCACAACCACCGTAGTAACGCTTACCTGGGTAACCTTCCGCATACTTATTAGTAAGCGCAGATCCCTGAGCCTGCATAACACGCGGACTGGTGTAGTTTTCTGATGCGATTAGCTCGATGTGTTCTTCCTGACGATGCTCTTCTGCGGTAATTGCCGCCATCACATCATCGTCATAACCGGCGATATTCATCGACTTATCAAACATGGTTCACTGCCTCAAAAAATCAAAAAGAGTAAGAATTGCCCTAATTCTACACCGAGCACGGGCTGAAACGAAAAAGGGACGCCCTAGGGCATCCCTTACATCGTGGATATTGGGGTGGATGATGGGACTCGAACCCACGACGACCGGAATCACAATCCGGGGCTCTACCAACTGAGCTACACCCACCATTAACCGTTTGCCAAATATGGCGCGCCCGGCAGGATTCGAACCTGCGACCCACGGCTTAGAAGGCCGTTGCTCTATCCAACTGAGCTACGGGCGCATAACTTGCTGCCCAGGCTTAAAACTGGTCGGGGTAGAGGGATTCGAACCCCCGACATCCTGCTCCCAAAGCAGGCGCGCTACCAGACTGCGCTATACCCCGATGACTCTGCCAATATGGCTAGAGGGCGCGAAGTTTAAGCCCCTCGGACAATGAGGTCAACACTCCCCCACGAATATGCCTGATTTTTTCTGCGAGCGGGTGAAAACCTGAAGAACTTGCCTCAAGCTCCAAGCAACTCACTCTCTTTGGTATGATCGCACCCCTCTTAAAATCAGCTTAGGACACGCACATGAGCGCCCAGATCCTCGATGGCAAAGCCATTGCAGAAGACATCCGCGAAACCATCAAAACTAAGGTTGATGAGCGCCTTGCCAAAGGTCAGCGCGCACCCGGCTTAGTAGTTGTCTTAGTCGGAGAAAATCCTGCCTCTCAGGTCTATGTGCGCAATAAACAGATCGCCTGTGAAAAGGTCGGTTTCATGTCTGAGCTTATTCGTTTACCGGACACCACCTCGCAAGATGAACTGCTTGAGCTGATCGACACACTAAATAAACGCGATGATGTCGATGGCATCTTGGTGCAACTACCTCTGCCAAAGCAGATCGATGAAGACACCGTAACCGAACGCATCCTACCGACTAAGGATGTAGATGGATTTCATCCTTATAATATTGGTCGCTTAACACTGCGTATGCCACTACTGCGCCCTTGCACCCCTGCAGGCGTGATGACCATGTTGGAACGCACTGGTATGGAGCTCGCTGGCAAAGATGCGGTCATCATTGGCCAATCAAACATTGTTGGTCGTCCCATGTTTCTCGAGCTGTTAATGGCTCGATGCACACCCATGGTGTGTCACAGCAAAACTAAAGACCTTGAAGAAAAGATTCGTAACGCTGACATCGTGGTGGCTGCGGTTGGCGTTCCCAAGTTTGTTAAAGGCGAATGGATCAAACCTGGTGCAGTCGTTATCGATGTGGGAATTAATCGTCTCGACGATGGGTCACTGTGTGGCGATGTCGATTACGACTCAGCCAAAGAAGTCGCAAGCTTCATCACGCCGGTGCCAGGTGGCGTTGGCCCCATGACCATTGCGACGCTGCTTGAGAACACATTGCAAGCTGCAAGCCTGCACACTCAAAACTAATTTTTAACCGTTTTTTAGAGAACACCATGGCTCAATATATTTACACGAGAATGGCGCCTGTAAACATATGTTTAGTTTAATTTTTTTCAATCAAGGAAATTGAATACGCCCAAAGGCGTCTAATTAAATTCAATGACTTAGCATCAAGAGTCAGGTAAGAAGTTAGGTAATATTTTTTGATTCATACCTACACATTAAACACAGGGCACAAGAAGTACTATCTCACTAACAACCTTGGCGAAATTTCAGAATAAACACTCCCCTCTTTTCCGCTAAAAGTGATTTCGACTGAATCCCTTCTATTCAACTCTTTACTAAATTGAAGGTATGGTTTTTTAGATACGAAAACCGCTGTTGCCAAAACCTCAACAAGTTTTCTTGAGTCACTTGAGACTCTAAATGTTGTTTCCTTAGCGGGCAGGTCAAGACTAAGCATCATATTAATTCCACGAAGTTCACGATCAAAAAACCCTAGTGAAGGAGTCGCTTTAATTGAAACCAAGTTTGATCCTTTATCACTGGTAACTTCAAGTACCGCTAAACGAGTGTTAGTTTTTAGGAATTTCTGGATGCTGTTGGCATCACCCAATGGCAATTTCGTGTCAATTACCAAGCGTTCGCCCATAATTGCCTTTGATCGTGAAAAGGACGAATCAGTTGAGAGATACTTTTTAGACGCTTGAGTAACACGATCAAGCGTTCCATCTTTATCATCACCTAACAGACTGAAAGAGACCTTAACAGGCACCTCGAACACTTCGCCATTACTCGCAAGGTCTATATCCGTTGTATATAACTCAACATTCATTGCGTCTGGTTTACACCCAACTAAAAGCAATGAAAAAAGAAATATCGCAAATAACTTCATAATTTACCTACTACAACTTTGGTTCGATTCTTTCTTTCGATTCAAAGGAACTTGATCGCTCAAGTTTGGAGAGTTTTTCGTTCATTTCAGCAAGGTTTTCTCGAATAGAAACAATTGTTGTTAGAAATCCCATCGTCACAATGTAGACAATAAAAATAATCACACCAGAAAGAATCACATCACCAGTGAACGCATATTGCTGACCTATGCCTTGGAAAAACCAAAGGAACATAAAAAGAACAAACAGAATATGAACAATATTCAGTATGAAACCGAATAACTTTGCAAAAACGTTATTCATAATATAGTGACCTCAATAGCAATCTTTTGTGTATTTTAAACGCAAAAAAAAAACCGCCAAGATACAACTTATGGCGGTTGAGGGAGTGCTGGGGACTCACTTCCAGCAGTCGGTGAACTTTATCTATCTGTGCGATATTTTCAACCTATTTGAGTGATATTTCTATTTATTGAATCAATCTGTAAACCCAAATCTATAGACAAAAAAATAACACTAAAGTGGTTATATATAA
>OCRG01000164.1_pt1 | contig 10241 bp, 12 predicted proteins | sample 1535071 | NCBI WGS metagenome assembly OCRG01 (sample SAMEA3275605, study PRJEB22092) | marine metagenome | biome: ENVO:00000447; feature: ENVO:00002042; material: seawater | collected 2014-06-22T16:30:00+00 | depth 0 m
GCAAGGGATTGTTTTTACGGCGACGACAAAGGATTTGAACCGTACGTTCAACCTCAGCTTGGCGACCAATCAATGGATCGATCTTACCTGCCGATGCTCGTTCATTAAGATTGGTCGAGTACTTACCTAACGCTGACTGAGAACGAGACTCACCGTGTTCTTCTGCTTCGTCTTCACTCAGTGGCACACGCTCACCCATCTCAGACTCGGCCAATTTAGAAATGCCGTGTGAGATGAAATTCACAACATCTAAACGAGAGATGTCGTGTTGATCTAAAAAGTAAACGGCTTGGGAGTCTTGCTCACTAAAGATAGCGACCAGCACATTAGCACCCGTCACCTCGTTACTCTCTGATGATTGCACGTGGAAAACCGCACGTTGTAACACGCGCTGGAAGCCAAGAGTTGGCTGAGTCTCACGCTCATCCTCTTCTGGAATAAGCGGTGTGCTCTCTTCGATGAACTGGGTGAGATCGGTACGTAAGCCGCCCACATCTGCAGCACAGGCATTGAGCACCTGTAACGCACTGTCGTTATCTAAAAGCGCCAAAAGCAGGTGCTCGACGGTCATAAATTCATGACGACGATCACGCGCATCTTGAAACGCTTGATGCAAGGTAACTTCTAATTCTGAGCTGAGCATTACTTATTCTCCATCATCAGCTTCTTCCATTTCACACAATAGCGGATGCTGATGTTGTCGTGAAAAGGTATTGACCTGTTCAACCTTAGTTTCGGCGACATCTTTAGTATAGACACCACAAACACCCACGCCTTTTGTGTGTACATGCAACATGACACGCGTCGCCTGCTCCCGATCCATTCGGAAGAACTGCTCAAGCACCAAGATGACGAACTCCATTGGTGTGTAGTCATCATTTAAAAGTACAACGCGGTAGCGCGGCGGTCGCTTTAATTTTGGACGTGCTGGTGCGACTGCGAGGTCGCCATCATCACGATCTGGATCGTAATCGCTCATTACTGCTTCCAATTACTGTTATGGCTTTATTGTGACGAAACACTGCCCATCTGCAAACACGTGGATGTCAGGGGCATCCGCTCTCAAGCCTAATTCAGTATTAGTAAATAATAATTTATAGTTATTTTAAATCAACAACTTACGGTTCCACTACTCAATAGTTTTAGTTATAGTCATTCCAACTGTTAAGACACCAAGAACAAAAACAACGTCATAGCAGCTGTAGTAAAACCAAAGGAGGCAAATATGATCACTGGAGTAGTTAAGTGGTTTAACAACGCCAAAGGTTATGGCTTTGTAACCCCAGATCAAGGTGATCAGGATATCTTCGTACACTTCAGCGCAATCGAAATGGATGGGTATCGCACCCTGAAAGAAGGAATGCGTGTTGAGTTCGATGTGGAGGAAGGCCCAAAAGGCTTACACGCTATGAAGTTGCATGAGGCGCCTACCCCGGCCTAAATTCGCTTCGCACGATATCCCAATAAAAAAGCCCCGCATAACGGGGCTTTTTCGTTTCGTATGAATATGAGTTACATCTTCGCAATCATCGCGTCGCCGAATTCAGAACAGCTCAATAGCTGTGCATCATCCATCAAACGTTCAAAGTCATAGGTGACTGTTTTCGCACTGATAGCATCTTCCATTGCCTTGATGATCAGATCAGCTGCTTCTGTCCAACCCATATGACGCAGCATCATTTCTGCTGACAAAATCAATGAACCTGGGTTCACTTTATCTTGACCGGCGTACTTAGGTGCTGTGCCGTGAGTCGCTTCGAACATCGCTACGGTATCTGATAGGTTTGCACCTGGTGCAATACCAATGCCACCCACTTGCGCAGCTAATGCATCAGATACGTAGTCACCGTTAAGGTTCAAGGTTGCGATGACATCGTATTCACGAGGACGCAATAGAATCTGTTGCAAGAAGGCATCTGCGATCACATCTTTCACAACAATCTCATTACCGGTCTTAGGATTCTTGAAGGTACACCATGGGCCACCATCCAGTTCAGTTGCACCAAACTCAGATTTCGCAAGCTCATAGCCCCACTCTTTAAAGGCACCTTCGGTGAACTTCATGATGTTGCCTTTGTGAACCAAGGTCACAGAAGCGCGATCATTATCAATCGCATATTGAATCGCTTTACGAACCAAGCGCTCAGTACCATCTTTAGAGACTGGCTTAACACCAATACCTGAAGTCTCTGGGAAACGGATCTTGGTAGCACCCATTTCTTTGATCAAGAAGTCGATAACCTTTTTCGCTTCTGGCGTGCCTTCTTGATACTCAACACCTGCATAGATATCTTCTGAGTTTTCACGGAAGATCACCATGTCGGTATCTTGTGGACGCAACAGTGGCGATGGCGTGCCGTTGAAGTAACGCACAGGACGTAAGCACACATACAGATCAAGCTCTTGGCGCAAGCTGACGTTCAATGAGCGGATACCACCGCCAACTGGGGTCGTTAGTGGGCCTTTGATTGAAACGACAAAATCCTTAACCGCTTCTAAAGTCTCCTCAGGTAACCAAACACCTTCGCCATACACTTGAGTTGATTTCTCACCCGCGTAGATTTCCATCCACGAGATCTTGCGCTCGCCGTTGTATGACTTCTCAACCGCTGCATCGACAACTTTGATCATCACAGGAGAGATATCAACACCAATACCGTCACCTTCGATATAAGGAATGATTGGGTTGTTAGGTACGTTGATAGAGTTGTCTGCGTTTACGGTGATTTTTTCCGCGCCGGCTGGAATTTCGATTTTGTCAAAAGCCATTTGGGTCCCACTTTCTGAGTGTTGTAAAAATTATGACCGTGATTTTAGCACTCAGACCGTACAATGTCCGGATGGCAAAGCTCGTTCTTTTTAATAAACCTTTCGATGTTCTGACTCAATTTACAGATAAAGAGGGTCGTAAGACATTAGCTGAATTTATTGATATTTCAGGGGTTTACCCTGCCGGTCGACTAGACCGTGATAGCGAAGGCCTGTTATTGCTAACCGATGATGGTGGCTTTGCGCATCAGCTCACCCACCCTAAAAAGAACACCTGGAAGACTTACTGGGTGCAAGTAGAGGGGGAACCCTCAGAGCAGGCACTAAAGCAATTCAGAAAAGGTCTCGAGCTGAAAGATGGCCCTACTAAACCAGCACAGATCAAACGCATCGATGAGCCTCACAATCTGTGGCAGCGTGACCCACCGATTCGGGTGCGCAAATCCATTCCTGATACCTGGCTTGAGGTAAAAATCACGGAAGGCCGAAATCGACAAGTGCGACGTATGACGGCGGCGATTGGGCACCCAACATTGCGATTAATTCGCTCAGCGATCGGTGAATGGCAATTAGGTGATCTAGCGCTTGGCGAATATCGTGTCGAAACAGTACCGGACATGCCCAAAACGCCGGCAAAGAAAAAGGTGTTTCGTAAACGCCAACGCTGAAACTCAGCGCTAGCTTGGGTATCCTTCTGTTTTATTCTTTCTAGAGATTTTTTGTGAGCTTAGGTCGCGTCATTGTCGGTTTATCAGGTGGTGTTGATTCATCGGTTGCCGCTTTCCGTCTCATCGAACAAGGCTATCAAGTTGAAGGCTTGTTCATGAAGAACTGGGAAGAAGATGACGATGCTGAGTATTGCTCTGCCGCAGAAGACCTTGCCGACGCGCAGCAAGTTGCTGACACATTAGGTATTCATTTACACACCGTAAACTTCTCATCGGAATATTGGGATAACGTGTTTGCGCATTTCTTGGCTGAATACCAAGCAGGCCGCACTCCTAACCCGGATGTGTTATGCAACCGCGAGATTAAGTTCAAAGCCTTTTTAGATTACGCGCTTGAGCTTGGCGCTGATTACATTGCTACTGGTCACTATGCCGGCATTGATCATCAGTCGGATATCTCACGACTGGTCAAAGCAGTCGATCACGATAAAGATCAAACCTACTTTCTTTATATGCTTGGACAGAGAGCATTAACCAAAGCCCTTTTTCCGCTACAAGATATGCCCAAGCCCGAGGTCCGCGCACTGGCTGAGAAAGCCGGCTTTGCTAATTTTAAAAAGAAGGATTCAACCGGCATTTGTTTTATTGGTGAGCGTCGCTTTAAAGACTTTTTATCAAACTACTTGCCTGCTAATCCAGGTGAGATTCATTCACTGGATGGTGAATGTCTCGGTGAGCATCAGGGCTTGATGTACTACACCATTGGTCAACGCCAAGGTCTTGGTATTGGCGGGACTCACGAGCATGACAATGATCCGTGGTTTGTCGCACGCAAAGATCTTGAAAAAAACATCCTATATGTCGTGCAAGGCCATCAACACGAGTCACTGATGCGCGATAGCTTAATCGCTGAACAGTTGCACTGGACTCGAGATGCAGCGCCTGCAACATCGTTTAGTTGTCAAGCACGCTGCCGTCATCGCCAAGCCTTACAAGACTGCGCGGTGGTTATCAAAGATGGTTTAGCCAAGGTGCGCTTCACAGATCCACAACGTGCGATAACACCTGGGCAGTCGATTGTGTTTTACCAGGACGATGAATGCCTTGGCGGAGGAATTATTCAATGAGCTATACCGAAGAAGATCGCGTTATTGCGCTTGCCGGTATTTTTCAATCTGCGCGAATGGTGACTGATCTTGCTCATGATGGTCGCACCGATACATCAGCTTATGATGCGAGTTTGTTATCGTTGTTTGATCTGAACCCGCCTTCAGTGAGCGGCGTATTTGGTAGTCAAGCAGGTGTTCAACTTGGACTCCATACCTTGTGGACGCAATTAGAGCGCCCTCGTGAGCGCGACATGGAGATCACACGGTATGTCATCTCCATCATTCAGCTGTGTGACAAGCTACTCAAAGATTCAAAAACCCTGAATCAGATCACCGATGCGATTGAGAATCTTGCTGACCGCACCAAAGCATTTGAATTCTCACAGCAGGCACAAACCACACAACTGGCGGAAACTTATTCGCAGTTCGTCAGTCCGATACAACCGAAGATCATTGTTAAAGGTGATGGCCGTAATCTACAAAATACGGATACCGCAGCGATGATCAGAGCGTCACTTTTGGCAGGTATTCGTGCCGCTATTTTGTGGCGACAAACTGACGGTAAACGTTGGCAGCTTTTGCTCAATAGAAAAAAGATCGCTCTTATCGCAAATCAATTAAAAACCGTTATTTAACTCAAGGACACTTTTCATGAAAAAAGTACTCGCCACCTCACTTATCTTACTCAGCACAACCTCGTTCGCTGATCATCATGGTGAAGAATCATCACTCAGCAACACTTTCAGTGGTTGGTGGGACAAAACCAAAGAGCTAGGTAGCGCAATTTGGTCTGAGACCAAAGAAACCACCGCCGAGACTGCTGAGAAGGTCGAAAAAAGCGACACCTACCAGTCGGCAAAAACCAAAGGCGGCGAGATTGTGGACAAGGTGCAAAACAGTGAGGCCTACCAATCGATCAAAACCGAGAGCAGTAATCTGTACGAAAAGGCCAAGCAGCAGTTTAGTAGCGAGCCTCGCACGGAGCCTGCGCCGGTTAAGTGACTCGTCAGCATAGGCTGACACCTCTATAATATGGCGCTTAATCAATGATTCGGAGCCGAGATGGATTTAAGTACGCTAACTGCGATCTCACCAATGGATGGTCGCTATGGCAGCAAAACTGCTGATTTACGCCCAATTTTTAGTGAATTTGGTCTGATTAAGCAGCGCGTTACCGTCGAAATCCGCTGGCTCCAAGCGTTATCAGCTCATCCTCAAATCAAAGAGGTTCAGCCTTTCTCTGCTGAAACCAATGCCCTACTGAATGGCATTGTGGCCAACTTCAGCGAATCTGATGCACTTCGCGTTAAAGAGATCGAGGCAACCACCAATCACGACGTAAAAGCAGTCGAGTATCTGCTGAAAGAGAAGATTGCGGGTAACGCCGAGCTAGAAGCTGTTACTGAATTTATTCACTTTGCCTGCACCTCAGAGGACATCAACAACCTGTCTCATGCTTTGATGCTGCGTGAAGGACGTGCTGAGGTTTTCCTTAAGCAAGCGCAACAAATCATCGACGCCATTCGTGCACTCGCACACGAGCATGCTGATAAGCCGATGCTCTCTCGCACCCACGGACAAACCGCCTCACCAACCACCCTAGGTAAAGAGATGGCGAACGTGGTGTACCGCCTAGAGCGTCAGAAAGATCAAATCGCCAACATTCCTTTAATGGGCAAGATCAATGGTGCTGTTGGTAACTACAACGCACATATCTCAGCTTATCCAGATATCGATTGGGAAGAGTTTGCTCAGGCTTTTGTCGAATCACTTGGCCTGACATGGAACCCCTACACCATTCAAATTGAGCCCCACGATTACATGGCAGAACTGTTTGATGGCATGGCGCGTTTCAACACCATCTTGATTGATTACTGCCGTGATATCTGGAGCTACATCTCGATCGGTTACTTCAAACAAAAGACCGTTGCGGGTGAAGTCGGCTCTTCAACAATGCCGCACAAAGTTAACCCTATCGATTTCGAAAACGGCGAAGGTAATTTTGGTATCGCTAATGCCATCTTTGGTCATTTAGCGAGCAAGCTTCCTGTCTCTCGTTGGCAGCGTGACCTAACCGACTCAACCGTTCTTAGAAACATGGGTGTGGGTATTGCCTATACCTCAGTCGCTATTCAATCGGTTCTTAAAGGCATTAGTAAGTTAGAAGCAGATGCTAAGCGCCTAGCGGATGACCTAGATGCTAACTGGGAAGTCCTCGCCGAGCCGATTCAAACCGTGATGCGTCGCTACGGTATTGAAAAACCCTACGAGAAGTTAAAAGAACTCACCCGTGGTCATCGTGTTGATCAAGCAGGCATGCAAGCCTTTGTTGATGGTTTGGATTTACCTGATGATGCTAAAGCCGAGCTTAAAAAGTTAACACCTGGCACTTACATCGGCAATGCGATTGATCAGGCCAAGAAGATCTAACTTTTCTTAAAGGCATAAAAAAACCCGCAGATCGAAAGACCTGCGGGTTTTTCGTTATGTGAGATTACTTAGTGCGAATCTCTACACGACGGTTTTGAGCACGACCAGCATCTGTTGCGTTATCTGCAACTGGCTGAGTTTCACCCATACCGCTAACAGACATGCTGTTCTTAACACCAAAGGTGCGCAAGAAGTCAGCAACTGCTTGAGCACGACGTTCAGATAGCTTTTGGTTGTAAGCCTTAGAACCTTTTGAGTCGGTATGACCCACGATTTCCAAATCTTCCTTACCTGTCAACTTACCCGCTACATCGATCAAGATACCGCGGTGGGCAGAAGTCAGATCTGACTTATCAAACGCAAACTCAGCTGCAGTCGCATCAATCACTGCTAGCGGAGCAGGTGCTGGAGCAGGTTTAGCTGCCGGCGTCTCAGCCTTTGCTGGTGCTTCAGCTGCAGCGGGTGCTGCATCGCCACACTCTGGCAATGACATCAATGTGCCGCCTACAGGAGCAGTTACACAGCCACCAAAGCCGTCTTTAACCACATTACCTGCAGAATCAGTAACATACCGCTTCTCTGCTGAAGCAGTGCCTGCCATAACAAACAAGCTTGTCGCTACAACTAAACCTAAAATTGTTTTTCCTTTACCGTACATTTTGGCCTCCAAATGACCTTTTCAATTCCTAATGAAAGAATCAAGCACCGTCCCTGCTCGAATTTGTGGACTAATTATCCTATTTAATGACGTAACCGCAATAGCACTTCGTGAAAATTCACCTTTCTGACACAATCTCCTGATTCATATCAGAGCTACTACATGCAACATCATCGACTCTTAGCCGGCGCCCTTTACATCATGTTGGCAGAATTATTCTTCGCCAGTATGGGTGCAAGTATCCGGTTCGTCTCTGAAGACCTAAATAACCCGATGGTTGTCTTTGCTCGAAACCTCGTTGGATTACTAGTCCTCTTGCCTTGGCTATTACATGGGGACAACCGCTTTAAAACACAAGTACCTCATTTGCATCTACTGCGTGGACTCGCTGGCGTGTCAGCCATGTACTGCTTTTTCTACGCCATTGCGAACTTACCGCTCGCTAATGCCATGTTACTGAAGCTCACCGCGCCACTATTTATTCCATTCGTCGCCCTTTTTTGGCTTAAAGAGCAATTCACATGGCATGTTATTGCGGCACTGATGATTGGCTTTACAGGCGTGGCGATTATGCTGGGACCAGATATCGATACTCAATTGGGCATATCCCTGATCGCAATGGCAGGTGGTGCTTTTGCCGCAATCGCAAAAGTCACCGTGCGCCGCCTATCGAAATCAGAACCAGCTAATCTCACGGTGTTTTATTTTGCCTTTGTAGGTTTGATCATCTCGATCATTCCTTTAATTTGGTATTGGCAAACACCTACGCTTAATCAAGTGAGTTGGCTAATCATTCTTGGCGTCTTCGCCACCGCTGGACAGTTAAGCATGACCCGAGGTTTTGCCTGCGCACCTGCAGCTCGACTCGGGCCCTTTGCCTTTTTCTCTGTTCTTTTCGGTGCTTATTTTGGTTGGTTATTCTGGGACGAGATGGTCACGATCGCCACAGCGGTTGGCGCATTGCTTATCATGCTCTCAGGCGTCCTGACTGGACGTGGCCGTAAACAACATGAGTTAACTAATGCCACACGTTGAATTTCGCTTTCCTAAAGATCTGCCAAAAGAAACTTTCTTTGCTGAATATTGGCAAAAAAAGCCGTACCTCTTCCGCCAAGCGATAGATCCAGATTGCCTGACTTTTCCTGCTGAAGAACTTGCCGGTCTATCGTTAGAAAGTGAAATTGAATCGCGCATCATCATCCAGTCTCAAGATGACGAGTACACTTTGCATCACGGACCTTTTGCTGAAGAGTTCTTTGCTGAGCTGCCCAAGAACAAATGGACGCTGCTCGTTCAAGATTGCGATAAATGGATTGATGAGGTTTCAAACGTCCTTAACGCGTTTGATTTCCTACCCAGTTGGCGACTTGATGACATCATGATTAGCTATGCCTCTAGCGGTGGCAGCGTTGGCCCGCACACCGATAACTATGATGTTTTTCTTATTCAATCTTCTGGTCAAAGATACTGGCAGCTTGATGCAAACGCTCAAGAATCCTTTAGGGAGCATCCTCAGCTAAAGTTGCTGGCTGAATTCAATACAACCGATGAATGGACTCTCGAACCTGGTGATGTGCTCTATTTACCCCCTAAGCTCGCCCATTGGGGTGTAGCTATGGATGATCAATGTATGACATGGAGCGTTGGCATGCGCGGACCAAGTAGCGAAGAGATTCTTGATGCTTGGGTACAACAAGCCGCTCAGCATCACCCAATTGCGCACCTGACTGACCAGCTCAACAAACATTATGATCATCCCAATATGTTGACTCAGAGCGAGATCAAACAAAGCGCGTCTATCACTGAGCAAACACTCAACCTTGATGCACTTAAGCATGGACCGTGGCTTGGTGAGTTTTTAACTGAGCCAAAATTGAATTTTGATATTCCTGCAGATGAGCAAGCAGTATCACCTGAAGAGCTTGAGAATATCGATAATCTGCAACGCCATCCTTGGTTACGAACCGCCATCATTGTGGATAATGAACGGGCTTATTTCTGTGCTCAGGGTGCTTCATTTAGTTTTAATGCTGATTTATACGAATGGGCTGAAGCACTTTCGCGCATGCCCATCTTAGAAAAATCCTTTATCAGTCATGCGCTCAATGATTCACATAAAACCAAACTGCTTTGCGAATTAGTCAGGCGAAATTGGTGGGTTGTTGATGAGTGAAAAAATACAACGAACAACCTGGCAGCTACATGAAGAGCAATTGAGCACTATTCGTTATCAGGTTTTTGTTGATGAACAGAAAGTCCCTATTGAATTAGAAATTGATGGTGACGATCCACTTGCAGTTCATGTTTTATGTCTTGTGGATAATCAACCAGTAGGCACAGGACGGATCCTTCTTGATGGGCATATTGGGCGACTCGCGGTATTAAAAGCACATCGCAAACAAGGCTACGGCAACAAAATACTCAATCACCTTGAGTTAATTGCGCAAGAACATGGACTCACTCAGGTATTTTTGAACGCTCAGGTAACTGCAATCTCTTTTTATGAGAAGCGCGGTTATAGGATCATCAGTGATGTATTTGACGATGCCGGAATTCCGCATCAAACAATGCGAAAAACGCTATGACCAGCGATGATTTAGCTCGTCT
>OCRG01000165.1_pt1 | contig 10208 bp, 9 predicted proteins | sample 1535071 | NCBI WGS metagenome assembly OCRG01 (sample SAMEA3275605, study PRJEB22092) | marine metagenome | biome: ENVO:00000447; feature: ENVO:00002042; material: seawater | collected 2014-06-22T16:30:00+00 | depth 0 m
GCCCCAGAATGAGCCGTGTGCATGATATGGGCGGACGATTTGGCGATGGTGCGATTGATCCGAATGAACCAGACGAGGTATTCCCACAGGACTGGCATGGGCGCGCCCTTGCCCTAACGCTTGCCGCGGGGGGATTGGGACAATGGAATTTGGACATATCCCGCCATGCGCGGGAATGTTTGTCACCCAAGGATTATGCACGCTTTGGCTATTATGAAAAATGGATTGCGGGGCTGACGGATCTGCTGGTCGAAAATGGTGTTCTGACACAAGAGGAACTAAGTACACTAACCCCTGCCTCAAACAGCCCCCTGCAAGAGCGGAAAATGTTGGCCGAATATGTCGCCAAGATTTTGGCAAGTGGCGGACCTGCGGATCGCCCATCTGATATCCCTGCGCTGTTCACCTTCGGACAACAGGTAACAACGCGGGTGCATGGCAACACTTTGGTCGATGGCGGGCACACCCGCCTGCCCAGCTATGCCCGTGGAAAAACAGGATGGATCATTGCGCATCACGGCACACATGTTTTCCCAGACAGCAATGCACATCGTTTGGGCGAAGCCCCACAACCGCTGTATTCCGTCGGATTTTATGCGCGTGATTTGTGGGACACTGCAGAAAATCCAGAGGATGAAGTGGTGTTGGATTTGTGGCAGTCCTATTTGGAACCTGCCTAATGGATGATGCGCCCGCACCCGTATTTGAAGAACCTTGGCACGCCCAAGTTTTCGCAATCACAGTCGCGCTAAACGAGGCGGGTGTTTTTCAATGGACAGATTGGGCCAATCGTTTTGGCGCCACGTTAAAGCAACGCGGGCTAACCCACGAATTGAATGGGGGATCAGATTATTTTCATGCATGGATCGAAACGTTAGAAGATTTTCTTGCCGATCAAAAAATCGCCCTTCCCAGTGATTTGCAGGTTCTGAAATCTGCTTGGAAGCAGGCCTATTTGCAGACCCCGCATGGTCAGCCCGTGAAAATTCAACGTCCGTGACCCTTGTCTTTGCTAGACAGTGCATCACTGTCTTTTGGAACCGTTTGCACAATTTTGATGTCACATAAAAGCTAAACTCTTCGATACATTTAGGCATCATTCTATATCGTGCTACAAATTAGGGACCTGAGAACAAGCACGATTTTGAATATCAAGGTAGAATTGGCATTGCGCCTGCCGGAAACGTTCATAAAGTGTGCGGCGTAGTAAAGCGTGGGGAAGAATAAATTGAGCCTATCAAGGGAACAGGTTTTAGAAGCCTTAAAAAGTATCGCACCAGAGGGTGGCATAGACATTGTGACATCCGGCGTTATGCGCGCTCTGAACGTCGATGGCGCAATTGTGCGCTTTGTGATGGAAATCGATCCAGCACAGGCTGAGATATACATGCCTGTCAAAACTAAGGCCGAGGAAATTCTAAAGTCCATGGGTGCCGCAGATATTTCCGTGGTGATGACTGCGCACAAAGCTGCCAGTGCACCGCCAGACCTGAAAGTGCAAAAAAAGGCAGAACCAAAAGGTCCTACAAAGGTCCCTGGTGTTGATCGAATTCTGGCCGTTGCCTCAGGAAAGGGTGGCGTTGGAAAATCAACCGTTAGCGCCAATTTGGCCTGCGCATTGGCGGCAGAAGGACGACGCGTTGGCCTCCTCGATGCCGACGTTTATGGTCCATCGCAACCCCGCATGATGGGTGTGTCGGGTCGTCCATCTAGTCCGGATGGGAAAACTATTTTACCCATGCGCAATCATGGCGTCACCATGATGTCAATTGGCCTTATGACCAACGAAGGTCAGGCGGTTGTTTGGCGTGGCCCGATGTTGATGGGCGCATTGCAGCAAATGATGTTTCAAGTGCACTGGGGTGCGTTGGACGTATTAATCGTTGACTTGCCCCCAGGAACGGGTGACGTGCAAATGACCTTGGCACAAAAGGCTGATGTTGATGGAGCAATTATCGTCTCAACTCCTCAAGATATCGCCTTGATCGATGCGCGTAAGGGGATTGATATGTTCCAAAAATTGAAGGTTCCTGTGCACGGTATGATCGAAAACATGTCGACCCATATCTGTTCAAATTGTGGACATGAGGAACATGTATTTGGCCATGGCGGTGTTCAGGCAGAGGCCGAAAAATTGGGCGTAGATTTGTTGGCCGAAGTGCCACTGGATCTCAACATCCGCCTTGCAGCGGATAGCGGCGCACCCATTGTGGTTTCCGACCCTTCCCATCCCCAAGCTCAGGTATTCCGCAGTATCGCGCGCGCACTCGTTGATAGAGGGCAGGCGTGATGCAATTTGCATCCTCTTCTCTGTCAAACACAGTGATACGCAGATCAAACCGCGGCTGCACTTGCAAAGCAAGCCGTGTTTTTAGAGAATGCAAAAATTGTTCAAGCCAGTTAGCTAATTATGGATCACTTGATGAGTGATTTCTGGGAGGGTATTCAGCAGGCCATCTGGCTATTGCTTACGCAAGATGCAGATTTGATGGAAATAGCGCTACGTTCTCTACGAGTGACGCTTAGCGCGCTTATTATTTCTTGCCTAATCGCGCTGCCATTGGGGGCCATTTTAGCAGTGCGACGATTTAAATATCGCCGGTTGATCATTTCGACATTGAACGCCTTGATGGGATTGCCCCCTGTTGTTGTAGGATTGATCGTATATATCTTATTGTCGCGCTCTGGTCCCTTCGGTGTTTTGGGATTGCTCTTTACCACCCACGCGATGGTGATCGCGCAGGTGATTATCATCACCCCCTTGATTGCATCGATTGCTCATAATTCCTTGCGCGAACTGTGGTCAGAATACCATGATCTGCTAATTTCATTGAACACCTCAAAATGGCAGCGCGTCAAAACTTTGCTTTGGGATGGACGACGCGCTTTGATGACAGCCTCGCTTGCGGGTTTTGGACGCGCGATTGGCGAGGTGGGTGCAATCATGATTGTTGGTGGCAATATTGATCATGCCACCCGTGTCTTGACCACTGCGATTTCGCTGGAAACATCAAAAGGGGATTTTGCTTTGGCCCTGGCGCTAGGGTTTGTGCTAATTGCCTTGGCCCTGGCTGTGAATTTGACAACACATTGGTTGGCTCAAACCGAACGAGAGGGACGTTGGTGATGTTTCCCATGACTGCAAGCAACCTGTCGATTAAAATTCGCAAAAAACACATTATTGGGCCTATCAATCTTACGATCAATGAAGGTGGCATAACTGTTTTGATGGGACCAAATGGTGCGGGTAAAACAACTCTGCTTAAGGCGCTGCATGGCATCATTAGACTAGCAACTGGACAAGTTATATTCGAGACACCTGCAACAGAGGCACAAAAACAGCAAAGTTTTGTGTTTCAATCGCCTATTTTGTTGCGTCGCAGTGCTTTAGAGAATCTGGCGTACCCGCTGATAATTAACGGTCATGACAAACAAAACGCTATGAATCGTGCACGATCGTGGGCAACAAAGATCGGCCTTGGCGCCCACATGGAGCGCCCTGCGCATTTTTTATCAGGGGGTGAAAAACAGAAAATCGCCCTTGCCCGCGCACTTATCACATCCCCTCAATTGTTGTTCTTAGATGAGCCCACAGCTTCACTTGATGGTGCGACGACCGTAGAAATCGAAGCGCTACTCACGGAGGCGCAATCCACAGGCACCACAATCATCATGTCAACGCATAACATCGGTCAGGCCCGTCGCATAGCAAATAGCGTTATATTTATGAAAGACGGACAAGTCGACGCCCACCTTACAGCTGACGCATTCTTTGATAAGCCACCTACTGAAGCCGCCCAAAAATTTATCGCAGGAGATATCGTCTTATGATCCGCTTCCTTCTTATGCTCAGCATCTTTACTTTTGCCACACAATCCAACGCAGATATGATGCGGATGGCCGTAACAACATCGTTTAATAATTCGGGACTTAGCGAAAAATTATTGCCTGCAATCCAATCGGACCTGGGGCTTGAAGTTCAACTTTTGATCGTGGGAACGGGTCAGGCCATTCGATTGGCAGAGGCAGGCGATGTTGATGCGATTTTGGTACACTCCAGAAAAGCGGAAGAGGCCTTTGTCGCCGCAGGATATGGCACGCACCGTCGTGAAATTATGTATAATGACTTTGTAATTATTGGCCCTGCGGATGATCCCGCGAACATCCATGGTGCAAACTCTGCCGCTGAGGCCCTTCGCGCGATTGCTGCCTCTCAATCCCTGTTTGTAAGTCGCGGCGATGACAGTGGAACCCATAAAAAGGAACTGTCATTATGGTCCTCTGCAGGCATTGATAACGATGATTTTGGCCCATGGTACCGCGCAGTAGGTGCCGGCATGGGCGCATCCCTGAACACAGCAGCAGGCATGGGGACCTATATTTTATCTGATCGCGCAAGTTGGTTGAATTTCAAGAATAAAGCTCGATTGGACATCCAATTTTCTGGTGATCCTGTATTGTTCAATCAATACGCTTATCTACCTGTTAATCCTCAGCGCCATGCCCATGTAAAACATGATCTTGCAGTTAAGTTGGAAACTTGGCTAACGTCACAGCGCGCCGCAGAGATCATCAACTCCTATACCATAGACAATCAGAAACTGTTCACATTCAATGCAAAGTAAAACCCAAACAAAAAGGTGTTAAGATGTTCCATGCCTAGTACATTTTACATGCGCAGCCGAAGTGAATACTTGAAAAGATAAAAGCATTTTAGAAATATCCGTCGATATAAAAATTTGTAAGTGATCCGATTTTCTATGACACGCGTAAGTATTATAGGTTCATCGCTAGAAATAGATGCACGTGTCGCCAAGGTTAGCGACCAGAGAACACGAGGCTCCTTTTTGTTGGCTACGAAACTTCTGTCTTAAATGTGTTCTCTGACGGGCGATGAGCCGTTGTATTCAAAGATCGCATTCGCCCGTCACTCTTCTTCATTCATGAGACACAAATCAAAAAAGCCCCCGCAAAATCGGAGGCTTCTCTGAGCGTGCGTCATAAACAGGGAGGTATTTTGACCACGCGAAGCAGCTGGGAGGATGCTGCTGTTAGTATGAAGATAGCTGCAGTGCAGCATTTTACCAGAATTGTATTTGCATACCTGACATATCAATATTGCATAGCTAGAAAATATGAAGGCGGCTCGATCATGAATTCCTCCCAAAATCCACAAGAGCCGCCTTCATCGTCCGAAACCGGATAGCGGCATAGTTATCAATTTCAGACATCTGTCAATCCAATTTCTAAAATTTCCGCTTACCCTTGTTGAGTCGTCTTTCCCGATCGCCGTCGCAAATAGGCATTCACTTTCATCACATTGGATTTAAGGTAGGGATGATATCTCTCATAAGGTGAAGGAAACATGTTCGACGTAAATCGCTATATTGATATGGACGCCCATGCGATTAACTCTGCGGAGTATCGTGATGCTTGCAAGGCGCAATTGGATATCAACGGGGTCCTACAGCTTGATGGTTTTTTGCGGCCTGAAACCCTGACACAATTGATCGCTGAGGCCGATGATGCACATGATGGCGCCTATTATACGGTTGCAAAGCACAACGTTTATTTGACCAAACCAAACAACGGTCTGCCCCAGGATCACATTTTCAATCGTCAACTGAGCACATCCAAAGGCTGCATCTGCACGGATCAGGTTCCTGAGCACTCCCCCTTATTGACGATTTACAACTCTGCTGAATTCCAAGCCTTCATTGCCGCTGTTGTTGGCGAAGATGCACTCTACCCCTATGCCGATCCCCTGTCGTCTGTGAACGTGCATTATGCAAATGACGGGCAAGAATTGAATTGGCATTTTGACAATTCGGAATTCGCAATCACACTTCTTTTGCAAAGCCCAAAGGCGGGGGGCGATTTTGAATACGTCAAAGATTTGCGAGACGCAGACGCAGGCGACATGAATTATGATGGCGTATCCGCAGTGGTTGAGGGACGTTCCCGTGTCGAAAGATTACACATGGATCCCGGCACACTTGTTCTATTTCGGGGACGCAATTCTATACACCGCGTGACACCCATTGTTGGTGATACCCAACGTATTCTGGTGGTATTGGCCTATAACTCAGAACCCAACATCGCATTGTCAGAAACGGCGCGACAAACATTCTATGGCCGATTGGGCTAAGTTAGCAGCGGTCATGCATTCGCGGCATAGCTATGTCATTTTTGCATAGCGGGCATGAGAACTTATCAGTGTTTTTTGTCAGTAGCGACTGCTATGTTTAATCAACGGCGATGAACCTCCCTGCATCGCTTTCGAAAGTTCGCACCACCTCCTCCCATCGGTACGAACCTGACGCAAAAGGCCTCCGTTCTGCGGAGGTTTTTTTGCATTTAGGGCCTAGGGCCCCTGAAAACCGCCCCAATCCACATAATTTGAAATGATGTCGTATAGCGCTAATTGCAGGTTATGGGTGAGGACAGACTTCAATTTTCATATCGGGCATTTCTACTGGATCATGCAGTGAAATTTGGGGCCGATCACAATAATCGGTTTACGCAATATGACATCTGCCGCCAGCGGGGTTGGATTGATGATTTGGGTCACGTCACACTGGATGGCATTGAAGAAGTCAGATTTGCCAAACAGATCAGGGTCGTCAAATAGTGCGGGCCAATCAGGCCTTATTTCACCTTTTCAAACATAATGGTCACCTCACCCACCGGGATGCCCCATTTTGACATATAGGCTTTGTTCAACACTCGGGTTTCGGACAACATCCACATGTAATCCTTAAACGATACACGCATTTCCCCACTGGGAAGCGGCAGGTCGATGGTGTAGGCCCAATAAAACATGTCACCATCAATTTCACCTTCTGCGCCGCCAACAACGCCATCTGCATAGCCTTGCCATTCGTTGTCGCCATTTTTGGTTAGGGTCCAAATTCGCTGTTCCTCTGAACCATCAGAATACACGAAATCCTCAACCAGAACCAAATTATTGCCGTCCCAAGATCCGTTGATTGTCACATTGAAACGACGCGAGACATTTCCCAAAACATCCTGAAATTGACCATGTGCCATGGTTTCACCGACAAAAAAATCAACCAGTGAAAAATCAAGGTTGGATAGTTTTTCATCGTCAATTGACGGTTTCAACCCGCATCCAGCAACCAACACCGCAGGCATCAAAACCTTGAGGAATTTTAACATCATGTGCCCCTTATCTACGCCTTCTTACTTCATTTACGAAAGAGAGACGCAAAAGGATCACTTCATGATGTAATGTTTTTTGGACACTTATGTCATCTGATATGACGAGTCGCATTTTAGCCGACTTAGTCGGAGATTTGGGCGCCGTAGGATTGCAGTTCACTCAAGGCTGCTGCCGGCAGGTATTTGCTTGAAAACTGAACAATAATTGCATTTGCAAACAACACTGTTCCGTCAAATTCACCCAATACGATGGCAGGATTGCCATCTTCAAATTCTTGTGGCAATTGACCCTGATATATCACTGGAATGCTTACGGATTTGTCCGAGACCAAAAACTGCACACCACTCTGCTCAGTCGTTTGAACATCGGTTGCAATCCCAAATAGGTTCACGGCACGTGAATTTTGAGATGCAAATGCGGACACTTCGCTGGGAAACAAAAAATAACGTGTTTGCGCAAATGCGGTGGTGGCAAAAATACCCAGTGCGATTGCCATGCCGATAACATATTTCATGTCTTTGTCTCCTGCTTATGCGCCACAATAGCAAACAGCCCTGCGACAGGTGTGTGCACTAAAGCCGCAATTCGCAGATAAGACAAGTCACACGATATTCAAAAAGCAATCAAGACAAATACGGTTGAATTGATCGCCAAGCGCGATAATCTGGAACCATGCGATAGATGAAAGCCCGTTGTCATGGATAATCTGTTAAATCCCCAAAATGCCCATATTCAACGCTGCCCCCGATGCGCAGCCCCACTAAAGACAATCGTTGTGCACGGGCACGAGGCCTGCGCACATTGCAAATCAAACATTATGGAATGTTGCACGGGGGACACCTGTGAAACGGATTTCAATTTGGCCAACGGGTATCAGCGCAGCTGATGTCAAACATCAATTCAGGTCAAATCAACCCACGTAACTGTAGTGCCAATTTTGTCGAAAAAACTGTTCAATCCGTCGACAGACATGCCCAATGTCCTGTCGTTTACCAATGGGTGCACATAAATCTGCGTGCAGGATTGCAGTTCAGCGTCCATGAAAATTTGAACATTCGTCTTCACGCCATTGATCATCGAAAGAGGCGTAACCGCACCCGGGCGCACACCCAAATTTTCCATCAACCGATCCGCGGATCCAAACGACAATCGCCCCGTCCCCAATTTTTGATGCAGCGCTTTTAAATCAATAACGCGATCTTGTTCTGCCACGATCAAATAGTTGCGTTTTTTGTTGTCGCGCAAATATAGGTTTTTGATGTGCCCCCCGCCCTCTTCACTGGGCAAAAACATGTCTTGGACCTTTTTTGAATCCTCAACTGTGCGCAGGGGAACATGATCAGCACGCGTATAGGCGATGCCCCAGGCATCCAACTGCGCCAACACATCGTCCGAAGATACAGGTAGGCTGTCCTGATATTTTGAGGAGGCATCAATTGTTTCAGACATCTTGGTGGGCTTCCTTTCATGCATGCATGATCTTGCTTTATGCGGTCTTTCAAAACGTTTCAATCTGTGAACCACAATCGCCCCAAGAACGGCCAAAACAGCGACACCAAAAATCATGATAAGGAGCGTCCCATCAAAAAACTGGCCTAAAATCGCGGCAAAAATGACCGATCCGATCGTGGCCAGCGCGCTGATCACACTGGCGGCTGTGCCCGCGATATGACCGACGGGTTCCATGGCCAGCGCGGTCAGGTTTCCGATTGTCATGCCTGCCATAAAAAACAGTGAAAAAATCCATGTGACAAAAATCGCAAAACCAACGGTATCCTGTAGTAAATCCACATACCAAAGTATCAGCATGACACCGCACAGCACGACCTGAACCTGAAAGGCAGTATTGATCAGCGCACGCATCCCCAAACGACGCACCAATTGGGAATTCAGAAAACTGGAAGAGGCAGACAAAATCGCGACCAAAGCAAACCAATAGGGAAACGATGCGCCGCGACCATACACCTGATCAAACACAGGCTGCACCAAGAAGATGGCAACAAACAAAATGCAATAGGCAAAGATGAGGCCGATGATTGATGTGACAATTACAGAATGCCCCAGAACCTCTTTCACGGCGGCGCTGATGGTGCCCAATCTGAATGGGATTCGCCTGTTCGCCGGGACACTTTCATCGATCCGCAAGGACATCCAAATCGTGCTGATAGCCACAAAAAGAATAAAGAGGCCAAAGATCGCCTGCCAGTCAAAAGCCAACATCACAATTGAACCCATCAATGGCGCCAAGGCAGGTACGGTGGAAAAAATTATCATGACAAAGGAGGAAATGCGCGCCATTTCACGCCCCTGATAAAAATCACGGATCAGCGCCTGGGAAACCACACGTGGCGCAGAGGCGCCAATTCCCTGACCAAGCCGTGCAAGCAGTAACACATCAAAATTATCGGTTGTGGCGCATATCACGGCACAGAAAATATACAGCACCGCACCGCAGTATATCACGCGTTTTCGTCCGAAACTGTCGGAAATCGGCCCCATGAAGAATGTGCCAATAGCCATTCCCACAACAAAAGACGATAAAACAAACTGAGCGCGATTGGAATCATCAGGTGTCATATCGTGCGCAATCATTGAAAGCGCGGGCAACATACCATCCATGGATAATGCGACCGTTGCGACCAACATGGCCATGATCGCCACAAATTCTGGTGTACTTATTCGCAAAACGTTACCTATTGAAAAATAAAAATTAAATGCGTCTTTGGATTATAATAATATTATAAACAATTAACGCACTTAGGATGAAAAAACCACCAAGAATGGTCGACTGGGCGGGTATCTCGGATAATACCATCCATGCAAGGATTGGTGCGAACACGGATTCCAATAAGATCAGCAACGAAACCTCGGTCGCGGAAATGTAACGTGGACCCAAAGTCAGACCGCAGGTTGATACCGCGATCAGCACGCCATGCATCACATAGAGCGCACCATCCGTCGCCAAGGTTGCAAATGGTTCGATAAACCAAAACATTACGCAGGCCGCGCCAATGTATCCAATTGG
>OCRG01000171.1_pt1 | contig 10065 bp, 9 predicted proteins | sample 1535071 | NCBI WGS metagenome assembly OCRG01 (sample SAMEA3275605, study PRJEB22092) | marine metagenome | biome: ENVO:00000447; feature: ENVO:00002042; material: seawater | collected 2014-06-22T16:30:00+00 | depth 0 m
AGAAGAACAAGAATTTGTGGATTCAATCAAAACAGATGTTTCTTGGTTAGGTTTCCAGTGGGCAGAGGAGCGTTATGCATTCTGTCGTTGATCTTGAAACTCTGTCAGCAGCCGGATGGTTCCTGACAAAGAGTTTCGGGTGGTGTCGTTACCCGCGAAAATGATGAGTAGCCAGGAGCCATCGAGATAATTCTGCGACAGCGGTTTGTTATCGAGCGTCGCATTAGCGATGACTGTGAGGAGATCTTGTCGCGGGTTTTTTATCCGATCCGCCATGACTCGCTCGCCATAGTTGAACATATCCTCGAGCATCCCCTTGAAGCGGAAGAGGAACATGGGTTCCGCCATGAACATACGCATGGGGTGCGTCAAGAATTGTGGTGCAAGCTCAAGGTAATGCATCCACTTGATGATGTTGGGTCGATCTTCTTCATCGACACCCAGCATCTCGCAGAGAGTGAACATGGGCAATTCAGTGGAGAAGAGTTTCGCGAAGTCAACCTCAGGGCCTTGCCGCTCCAGATTGTCCAGTAGCTCATCGATTTTGGCGCCCACGCGTTCTTTTAACGTTTCAACGTATTTAGGGAAGAAAAACTCGGATTGTTGGATGCGAAGATCGCGATGGATGTCGGCATCCAGGTTGATAAGCGAATTATGCGCGGCGTACATCAACCGATCGGCCTTGCCGCTTGGAGGGAGCACGGCCATGTTCATGCTGCCGCGCTGTGAAGAAAAGATATCGGGATTAAGCTCCACGTGCTTCACATCGTCGTAGCGCGATACCGACCAAAAACCTGAGGTTGGCTTACGTCCTTGTGTCCACATTACGGGCGACTCGTCGCGCATTCGCTTGTAATAATCAAACGGTTGTCCGCGCGTCCAAGCGTTCGTTGAACCCAGGTCAAAGCCTTTTAGGCGCTGGTAGATCTCCTGATAAACCGGGTCTACGGCGCCGGTGTCTACGAGAATATCGTCACTGACGGAGGGGTAGTGTTCAGGATTTTGTGGCTGGTTCATGAGTGCGCCTGCGTTATCTATTGTGACTTGGTCTCTGAAACAATCTTCGATGTCGACACTAGCTTAACGGCTGTGCCTATTCACTGTCTCGTCCAAGTTTACTCCATGTGATTGTGGTTTGGCTGAGATGTAATCATCACCAGAACACCATGGAATCATCACCTGAAGAGGCCCACAAGTAGGTGGCCAAGGTAGATACCCACAATACCCAGAACCCCGGCGAGTGCTGGAGGTGCGGGCAGGGGCAGCTTCAACAACGAAAACAACACACCGACCGCCACGCCAGTGAGTGTAGCCAGAACCATTTCGTTCATCGTTACTTACCTCTCTAATCTTGTTAAGGTTTTTCCACGGTGCTTCTTTACTGAAGATTAATAACACGAAAACGCGTCTTCACTAAAAAAGGGATTTGCCACGATAAATTTAGGAGGAGTTTATGTTCCGTAACGGAACTGAACGGGCGTTTACTCTGGTCATGCTTGCCAGTGGTTTCATTGCCCTTTGGGTTTCAGTTCTTGAAGTGCTTCAATGACGGTCGAGCGACGTCATGTCCAAATAGCGGTAGGTAACACCGATAGAGCAGTACCGGTAACGAAATACCGGCAGCGTTTTGGGCGCAAAGTTCAGCCTGAATGACGAACCATTAATAAAAACAACAGAGGGGGCAGCTAGCATGGGCAAGCAAGCAGACGTTCACGTAAAGATCCTAAATGCGGACTCAACCGGAGCGCTGATGCAGGTGTATGACGATTGGGCAGATCGCTATGAGCGCGAGTTGCTCGACGAGTGGGGGTACAGTAGCCCTCAAATGGCGGTTGCACTCCTTAAGCGCTACATCACTATCGAGGGTGCACGCGTCATGGATGCTGGCTGCGGCACGGGCTTAGTCGGCGTGCTCCTCAGGGAGGCAGGTGTCGGTCATTTATCCGGTGTTGATTACTCTGGGGGTATGCTCGAAAAAGCCGACGCAAAAGGTGTCTATAACAGCCTGGCTCAAATGGATCTCAACAAGGCGGTATCGGTCGAATCAGCTTCTTATGATGCTGTTACCTGTATTGGCACCTTTACATCGACGCATGTAGTGCCCGATGCAGTTCGAGAGCTTGTTCGACTGACCCGTTCTGGTGGTGTCGTGGTGTTTACCGTTCGCGATGACTACTGGGAAGCAACCGATTTTGTTGATCTTCTGACCGAGCTGCACACAAAGCGCTCAGTATGCATCGAAGAGATCCGAGTTGAGCCTTACATCCACTCAGAGGGGTCAGAATGTCGTTTTGTTGTTCTAAGAGTCCTCTAACCATTGATTGACCATGAGATTGGTTATGAACAGTTTCGCGGAGACTCTCTGCTGCTTTTTTTTGCACTTGCGCCAAAAGATTAACAAGCCGTTTTAAGTAAATAACATATTGTTATTTTGGGGTGAGGCACCGCGGGCTTATCATTCCGCGCTGAACTTCCAGCGGTAAAAGACTAATGAAACCAGAAACGATTGCTCTCCATGAGGGCTATGACGGCGATCCTGCGACAAATTCAGCGACCACGCCGATCTACCAAACAACCTCTTACACCTTTAATGACACGCAGCACGGCGCGGATTTATTCAACCTCGCTGTTCCTGGGAACATCTATTCGAGGATCATGAATCCTACGAACGCCGTGCTAGAGGCGCGGATGACGGCACTCGAGGGCGGCGTTGGAGCGCTCGCCGTAGCTTCGGGTATGGCCGCGATACGCTACGCGATTGAGGCCATCGCAGGTGTAGGTGACAACATTGTCTCTATCAGCCAGTTATACGGTGGCACTTACAATTTGTTTGCACACAGTTTTCCACGGCAGGGCATCGAGGTTCGCATGGTAGATGCGAATGATATTGCAAACGCCGACCACCTTTTTGACCGCAATACCAAGGCCGTGTTTTGCGAGTCTATTGGTAACCCAAAGGGAAACGTTGTCGATATTCAGGAGTGGGCTGATATCGCTCATAAACACGGGGTTCCGTTGATCGTTGATAACACGGTGGCAACGCCTCTCATTTGTAAGGTGTTTGATCACGGCGCAGATATTGCGATTCATTCGCTAACCAAATACGTCGGCGGGCACGGTACCACCATTGGTGGCGTGATCGTTGATTCAGGCAAGTTCGACTGGACGGCAGACCCCGAGCGCTTCGCGATAATGAATACGCCTGACCCTAGCTATCACGGCGTTATCTACACTGAGGCTCTCGGCGAGGCGGCGTTTATCGGTCGTTGTCGTGTTGTACCGCTACGTAATACGGGTGCTGCACTTGCCCCTCAAAGCGCCTTCCAGATCATGCAAGGCTTGGAAACCCTCGCCCTTCGCATGGAGCGTCACTGTGAAAACGCCACTGCTGTAGCGGCCTATCTGTCCTCGCATGATGCGGTCAGCTGGGTAAATTATGCGGGATTGGAAGATAGCCCCGAGGCTGAGCGATGCCAACGTATTTGTGGGGGGCGCGCTTCAGGCATCCTAAGCTTTGGTATCAAAGGCGGTGTCGAAGCCGGTGCTAAATTTATCGATGCACTTCAGATGGTGTTGCGATTGGTCAATATTGGGGATGCAAAATCGCTTGCGTGCCATCCAGCTTCCACCACACACCGACAGTTATCGGATGACGAACTCGCTAAGGCCGGAGTGAGCCATGACATGGTGCGTTTATCTGTAGGTATAGAGCATATCGATGACATCATCGCCGACGTCGAACAGGCGCTGAGCGCAAGTCAGGCGTAGGGGCTTTATATATAACAGTAGGCGCCCGAAAGTGGGCGCCGAAAAACCCAAGGACCCGTTTACAAGCTACCGGTTAAGAGGGTGGCGTGTGTTGATAGCAGGGCTATCAATCACCAGGCTTGATCCATCGGGCCAGGTTACAACCGCTTTTTCAACAGCTGCGGCACCGTCCAACCCAAACACCAAATCGCTTGATTGATCGGTGAGATAGCCCTCGCCGGCAATGAATTGGCGTAACTTCCTGGCGAAGTAAGCTTTGCGAATGACTGAGCGTCTCTAAGTCAGTGGATTTAGACCTGAGCAGTAGGGAGAGTGGCCATAGGAAAGTGGCGCGCCCACCAGGACTCGAACCTGGAACCTGCCGCTTAGAAGGCGGCTGCACTATCCGGTTGTGCTATGGGCGCGGAGGGCCGGAGTATGGCACAAACTGGCCTCGTTATTCCACGATATCGCGACCTTGACAGTCTTTTCCGGGCACAGGCTTCTCTGTCCAAATTTGCAGTAATTGCATAACACTCGTTGTTGCTGCAATGGCGAGGAGACAAGTAGACAGAACGACCGAGAGATCACGTTGAAGAGCGATTTCGACCAGAATCACGGCGATGGATACACAGTAAGCTGTCACCAACAGACGAGCGACATTTGGAGCGCGCGAGTCAGCTGCGCCCTCGTGCATCGAATGACTCAAACGAAAGCCGAGCCACAAGCCGATCACACATGCCATAAACCAAAGTGGGGTTGTTGCATCTGTCATGGTTAATATTTGCTCCCTTTGCGTGCGGGCCTATCGGATTTCGGTGACTTTATAAAATCGGGGCTATCCAGTCGAGCTATCCAGTCGAGCCAAACCTCGAGTAATGGCTCTGGGCTCAGTCTTTTGCTTGTAATATCGCGCGTGTTGCGGTGCGCAAAAGCGTATCGGCGTCCGCGTCCTCATCGAACGTATCGAGCATACGATTGTGCTGCAATGTGGCAATGCCGTGCGCAGTCGACCACATCAATGTCGCTGTCTTCAAGGAGTCACCAGCCGACTCGGGCTTATGTCGTTTTAGATAAAGGTCAATGGCTTCGTGCAAAACCTGAAAACCGGTTCGCTTGGCACGAGCCTCTGCGCGCCGGCTCTCGGTATCACCGTGGTCTTCCCACATCAGTCCAAAAAACGCCTTCTTATCCGTTGCATAGCGCAAATAGGCGGACCCAAGGGCGTCTAGATGGGCCAAAGTACCTTGCTCAACATCGGCTTGCGCCCGGGTTATGTAATCCATGATGCCCAAATGTGTGAGTTCTCTAACGGCAGTGAGAAGGGCGTCTTTGTGGGCGAAGTGCCGGTAGAGAGCGGGTGCACTTACGCCGACGCGCTTTGCTACTTGGGCGATGGTGATGTCATAGCTGCCAATACTTTCTATGAGTTCAGCAGCGGCAATGATGGCGCAATTGTGTAAGTCGCCATGGTGGTAGGGGGTAATCGACTGATTCATGCAAAGCTACCCCTTGCCGCTTTGAGTTCAGCACGTTCTATTCGATTATCCCGCGGCGCACCGAGTAGCACATAGGCGGGCGGGACCAAGTAGAACGAGATGATCGTCGATAACAATACGCCACCGGCAATGGCCATGGCAAAGGGCGGCCAGAACTGACTGCCTTCAAGAATCAACGGCAAGAACCCACCAAATGTCGTGAGCGTGGTGGAGATGATGTGCCTACTTGAGTCGAGCACCTCGTCGCGCATGGCTTCACGATCTCCGTTGGAGGCTGCTGGCGATTGCTGAAAAGACGTCAAAATGATGATGCAAGCGTTGATCGCCACACCGATCGAGCCGACGACGCCCACCAACGCCATGATGCCCAGTGGGTAACGGAACAGTGCTAACGCCAAAAAACTGAGGCCAAATGCACATACGACCACACCAAAAGCGAGACCGGTCAAGCGCCACGAGTTAAAGGTCAGCATAATGGTCGCCAGCAGCAGCGACATCACAAGACCCACAGGTCCAATAAGGTCGTCGACCACTTCGGATCGCTCGCCGCTATCGCCACCGAAGCTGTACCGGTAGCCATCGGGCAGGGCAATCGGATTGTCTTCTAACGATCGTCTCAGTAGTTTCAGCGCTTCTTCGGGCAGCACGCCTCTGGTTAAGAACGCTTGTACTTGGTTTATGCGCTCACCATCTCGCCGACCAATGGGCGCATCGTCGGGCACAATTGCCAGGCTACCGAGTGCTGCTAAAGGGATAAATCGGGGTTTGCCGGGCTCCCCGGGAATGGGGATCTGCAAACTCAGCAAACTTTCGCTATTTTGCCATGCCTCTCGCTCCAGTTTTGTCCGCACTCGCAGTTGCTCTGTATCCTCAATTACGGCGCCGCCGAAGCGACCACGCAAATATCCGTCAACTAAGGCCGCGATTTGGCTTCGCTCTAGGCCGAGCCTGCGAAGCTTTTCATCATCAAACTGGAACTCAACTTTCGGCGCGGCTGGGCTTATGGAAAGTTTGGTATGTGTAATATCAGGTAGCTCTTGTAAACGTTGCCTAAATTGCTCACCCAAGACTCGCAGTGTGTGGGTGTTGGGGCCGTAAAGTACCACCTCTAATGGCGCATCCACCGGTGGGCCTTGGTCAATGCCCAGGACCAATATTTGTGCTTGCGGGTACTTCCGATCAAAGTTTTCTTGCAATCGTCTAATCAGCGCATTGGTCTTGTTTTCATCGCGCGTAAGCACCATTCCCTCAGCCCAGCCCGGTGCATTTCGCTTGTTGGACCGCAGGTTGTAATAGAAGGCGGGTGGGCTCTCGCCAACGGACCAATCGACTCGGCGAATTAACGGCTCGGCTCTGAGATCTTCATCCAATTTTCTGACGAGCTCTAAGGTAGATTCAATGCCCGCACTTTTCGGCATCTCAACGCGGAGGTAGACCTGGTCACGATCCGTGCCCGGGAAGAATTGAGCGGTGAGCGTCGAAACACTGGCGAATCCAAGTAGCGGTACGGAAGCTGCGAGTAACACCGACGCAAGTGGATACTTCAACGACCAGTCGATCGATGAAGCGAAGACGTCACGCGTTTTGGTCAAGACAATACCCGATCGCCACCAAGTCGCTCTCTCGCTCATGGCTCCCGGTAAAAGCCGGCCACCCAGCGCAGGCGTCACCGTTAGCGCCAGCAAAAGGCTCATGACGAGCATGACGATAACGCAGGTCGCCATGCTACCGAGAAAGTCGCCCGAGGGACCCTGTAAAATGGCCATGGGCGTGAAAGCGAGTACAGTGGTGGCGGTGGCACTCACCAGAGGCACTGTCATTCGCTTGACGGCTTTCTCCATCGCCTCCTTCGCTTCATCGCCTTCCAAGAGATGCTTTCTTATCTCATCGGTGACGACGATCGATCCGTCCACTAATAGACCTAATGCAACAACAAGCCCGGTCATCGATAGCTGGTGTATCGGGACATCGAGGTAATTCAATACAAGCATCGATAGGAGGGTACAAAGAGGAAGACTCAACGCCACGATCAGGGCAGCTCGCCAGCCCAATGTTATGAAGAGCACGGCAACTACAATGGCGATGCCCGCGATAATGTTCTGAGCCACCCCTGCGAGACGTGCCTCGGTGTACCCACTTTGGTCGTAGGTGGTTTCAATCGTTAGACCATCAGCAGCGTTCGCCCTATATTCCTCGAGGAATTCATCGAACGTGGCGCTGTACCTATCAACCTGGTAACCCTCTTTCATCTCTACTGCCAGAAAGACAGACCGACGTCCGTTGGAGAGGGCAAGACGGGAGGGCGGGCTCGCTTCTGACTTAGTTACTGTCGCGATATCGCTGATTCGGATGCCGGTTAGGCTGTCTCGGTCGGACTTTACAAACGTTTCTCTGACCGCTTGAGCACTGTCAAAATCGCCAGCAACCTCAATCGTTAGCGAGTTGTTAGGGGCCGTCAGCTTTCCGGCGGGTGTTCGCGCGTCAGCGAGGGAAAGTGTTCTTGCTACATCATCAATCGATAAACCCAGCGTGCTCAACGCTACGCCATTAATTTCAACGCTGATTTCCTCGTCGGGCAGTCCGTAGTGCTTTACCCGTCGTGTCTGAGGCACCTTTCGCGCTGCGTCTGCAAATCGAAGCGCCTCTCTTCGGAGAAGCGATGGCGAGATGTCAACGCCCTCATCGGCACTGATAGAGATAATCTTTACGAAGGTTGTGAATAGGTCATCATCAAAAACAGGCTTAGATGTACCTTCGGGAAGGTCTGCCGCGACACGATCGATCTTCCCACGGAGTTCTGACCAGACACGTTTTATGTCCGCGCGCGATAAGTAGTAGTCGGCCTCGATAACAATGGTAGAAACACCGTTAACGGAACTCGCATCGAGCTCCTTAACATCTGGATGCTCTCGCAGCGCGTCTTCCAAGGGTTTCGTAACCAAACTCTCGACACGAGACGGACTTGCGCCCGGATAAAACGTTTGGACTGAAGCGACAAACGGTGTAATCGAAGGGTCTTCCTGTCTCCCTAGGCTGTTATAGGAGGTGACACCCACGACTATGATTGAGAGCACAAGTAAGGCTAGATACCGCCCATTTTCGTAAAGGCTTGTCGCAATCATCACCAACCCTCAGTTTACAACGCGGATTGCGGGCACAATGTCTACAGGAGAACCCGGGCTGAGTCGCTGCATGCCCGATGACACGACGTCGGTATCGGTTAACACAGTTCCTCTGACGAAGACGCGTTCCCCCTCGCTATAGACTACTTCGACACTCTCGCGCGCAGTAATGAGTTCTCCATCGGCATTTTCCTTCGTTACCAGAACGGTCCAAAGGCCTTTATCGCCCTCGAGTAGGGCGGTGAGCGGGAGCCAGCCACCGGTCTCGTTAATGCGTTCTTCGAATTCCAATGCAACGGTTTGACCCACGCGCAACGCCGTGTCGTCGGGTAGCGTCAATACAGCGAGAACAGTCAGCGTTTGGGGGTCCACATCAGCACCGATACTCCTTAGTCGAGCTGAGACTTTGTCTCTTCCCACATGAAGCGTGTAGGTCGCACCAATTTCCGCGAGATTAGCGAATTTGGGTGAAATACCTACGTGCGCCTCTCGCTCCCCGACTGAAACAAGCCGTAAGACAGGCACATTGGGGCCAATGATGCTGCCGGGTTCGGTAATTCTTTGTGAGACTACCGCGTCAAATGGTGCTCGTAACTCACTCTTTTCTATGACGATTTCTGCGTTACGAACACTTGCTTGAGTGGTTTCTAGTCGTGCTTGTGTGGCCTCAACGTTCAGACGCGCATCGTCCGCCTCACGTTGCGAAACCAATGACTGCGCGAGTAGGGAATTAACGCGCTGTAAGTTAAGTTTTGCGAGTTCGAGTTGCGCTGCAACCTCTTTTTCTTGCGCTTTTGCTAGAGCGAGGGCCGCACGCTGTTGTCGAATGTCTAAACGTCCGAGCAACTGGCCTGTCGTCACAAAGTCTCCTTCTTTCGCATCGAGTTTGGAAAGCACACCTGCGACTTCAAAGCCAATATTGCTATCAGAGGCGGCTTCTATGACACCCAAGAACCGAGTAGACGCGGCGTAACTGTTTTTCAGTTCAAAGCGTTCAACCGTAACAGGCATGGGTTTTGCCTCAGTTGCAATAGTTGGTTCAACGTTCGCTTCAATTGCATTAGAGCCAAAGATGACGATACCAGCAGCGCCGAGTGCGCTAAAAAGTGTAGTGAAGAAGAAACGCGGTGACATAATGATCCAATAAATGTTAACGGCATTAACTTAATGTTATCACCGTTAACATGTGTCTGCGATACCGATTAGTTTTTTTCTAAGTCAATGAGCGGAGACATTTCTCGCGTATTCACTTGCTTAGCCAGTGCGATTTCGAGACACTTTGCAGCCCTGCTCGAAAGCAGGCGTTATGGTGGCTCGAACGGTCCCCTCGCAGCGATAGATAGTGAACCCCGCCAGGCCCGGAAGGGAGCAACGGTAGTTATCGACTCGGGTGCCGAGGTGCGGCTGTTCGAGTCACCTCCAAATAACCGTCGGGCACACTATGAGTTATCAAGTTCTTGCACGAAAGTGGCGACCATCCAGCTTTTCACAAATGGTTGGGCAAGAGCACGTTGTTAAGGCACTCACCACGGCGCTAGAGTCAGAGCGACTGCACCACGCTTACCTGTTCACGGGTACGCGAGGTGTCGGTAAAACAACGGTTGCTCGACTGATAGCAAAAAGTCTTAATTGTGAACAGGGCGTGACCGCATCGCCGTGCGGTGTTTGTGCCAGTTGTGTTGAGATTGCCGAGGGTC